>JAEEGL011188738.1_pt1 | contig 14605 bp, 6 predicted proteins | sample 9134231 | NCBI WGS metagenome assembly JAEEGL01 (sample SAMN16246548, study PRJNA631951) | gut metagenome | biome: gut microbiome; feature: rumen; material: fiber-attached | host: Bos | place: Iran: Karaj | collected 2018-10 | reverse complement strand
TGCAGCTGTAAGGCTCTGGCAGCTACCTACTCTCCCACAGCCTTACAGCTGCAGTACCATCCCGAACTCGGTAGTTAAGCCCTCTAGCGCCGATGGTACTGCAGCTGTAAGGCTGTGGGAGAGTAGGTAGCTGCCAGAGCCTCACCCCCTAGCCCCCTCTCCATTTTCTTACGAAAATAGCGAGGGGGAACTTGGGAAAAAAATTAGCCCCGAAAGGGGCTTTTTTTTTGCCCTTTTTTGCTGTTGACACTTCATTTTTTATATGTCACATTAATTTTGTTGCTCCCACCCGGGGGGAGATGTCCTAAACATTCAGCATTGAGGAGTTCACTGTGATTGCTAGTGACATCAATAATCCTATCTGGAAAGAGCTGATCCTTGGAGACAAATTAATAAAATTAAACTTTTTGGCGGCCAATATATTGCTGTCGCGGCTGAAGATGGATATTAAATACGACAAAAGTAAAATATCCAGCAGTGTTCACGAATTGTTCAATTTGTATCTTAATAACCAACAATTACCAAGCGTGAAGAAAGATATCCTTAATATTTTAGGTCACGCGTGAGGAGAATCATGAAAAAAGTCTTATATTCTGTTGCTGAAGTAAGTGCTATGATTAATGCTGGCAAAGTTTTATCTCTTGCCGGTGTGGAATCCTTGCTCTCCCAATTGCCGGCCGGAAAGTGGATTGGCGGAACAACACCTTACTTTATGACCCCGGAGGGCGGCTGCATCTGTGAAGATAAAATATATGTTAAAGAAATCCCCGCCTATGCTCTAAATGCCAAGGCCGTATCTTATACAGCCGAGACAATTAAAAATATTTATAATGATGCTTACTCTCATGGCTATAGCATTATTATAGTTCCTCAGCGCAGCAATTTCTGGATCGACTTTTTCGGCAATGCCATGCAAATTGAAGGATTTGCCCAAAAACCGGTAGTCGGCTGGGTTTCTATGGTTCGCTATGAAGACCAAGCTACTAAGAAAGCCGCTGTTTTTTGTAATAGCGGCAAGCCTTTGTATGAAGAGGCCGTTGTTCTCCATGTAGAGTTACCGAATAATAAAATCACCGAAGCTTCTTCTATTAACCCCTATGTTGAGAGTGATGGCGATGTTATTGAAGTGGAGAAAACTACAAATGCTGTCATCGGCGATGTGCTGGTTAATGGCAAAAAAGAGAATTTTTTCAAATATATAATGGCTCATAAAGAATCTTCGCGTTTGCCGCTCATGACCGATTATTCCGGTATTTCTGTTAATGTGGCATATACTTTTGATGAGAAAACCGGTGTGGTTACCTGCTATGCGCCGCTATTCAAAGATGTAAAATATCACTTAGCCAGGCCGGTTGGCGACAGTCTCAAAGAAATTAGCGATAAATACGAAGATATTCCAGGTGCCGACCGTGTCTTTACTTGCTCTTGCGGCTCAATTCTTGTTGATGGTGATTTATTCGGCAAGCGGGGCGCAGCTGTTGTTGGGCCCTTCACCGGCGGCGAAATTTGTTACCAACTCCTTAATCACACCAATGTCGCCCTTGATGTATTTGATAACTAATCATTTTTTCGCACTTTAGGCTTTTACTAAAAAATTAACCCACTTTTGTTAAAATATAGGCTATATAAGAGGAGCTCTTTATAGGAACTTATTCTTTTAATCGGCTCTTGGGTGGTGCAAGCGAATGCTTCCGCCAATATGGCCATGTTGGGCGGTCTTTGGGCTACTAAAAAGGCTTGATAAAAATTCACTGCCTCTTAAAAACGGCAAAGAGAATTTTTACCTTTTATAGAACTTTGTATTGCGCTAAAAATGACAAAGCTGAAAGGAGTCCAAGGTGAAATTTATCCATACGGCAGATTTACATATCGGCAAGAGAGTGTGCGAACGCTCGATGCTTAGCGAGCAGCAGCATATTTTGCAAGCTATTTTGACGGCTGTTAAAGCTGAAAAGCCGGATGCCCTCTTTATCGCCGGCGATATTTATGACAAAGCGGTGCCGCCGGCCGAGGCGGTGAGCCTTTTAGATGATTTTTTGGTGGCTCTGGCGGCTACTGGCACCAAAGTGTTTGTCCTTTGCGGCAATCATGATTCGGCTGAACGCCTGGCTTTCGGCGGGCGGCTCATGGAGAATGAGAATATCTATATGTCGCCGCTCTATTCCGGCACTTTTACTCCGGTGACTCTTCAGGATGAGTTTGGCGCAGTTGATATTTGGCTGCTGCCTTTTGTGCGCCCGGCAGTGGTGCGGGCCGGTCTGCAGAGCGCTGAAGAGCGCAGTAAAGTGACCGATTATACCTCGGCTGTGCGTCTTAGCCTTAGTAAGATGAACTTTAAGGCCGGGCGACGCAATGTGCTTTTGGCGCACCAATTTGTAACAGGTGCCGAAAGAAGCGAATCAGAAGAAAACGTGGGCGGGCTCGATAATGTCGAGGCGGCGGTTTTTGCCGGCTTTGATTATGTGGCCCTCGGCCATATTCATAAAGCGCAAAATGTGGCTTACGATGCGGCTGGGCAGGTTCGTGTGCGCTATAGCGGTACGCCGCTAAAGTATTCCCTCTCGGAAGCCGGGCAGCGGAAATCCCTAACGGTAGTGGAGCTAGGCGAGGCGCAAGAAGGCAAATTGGCGCCTATAATAATGCGCGAAATACCCCTGCTACCAAACCACGAACTTCGTGAAATTAAAGGGAGTTTTGCCGAAATAATTTCTCCGGAGTTTCGGCAAAAGCAATTGGCTATGGGGCTAAAAGCCGATGATTATATTTATGTAAAACTAACCGATGAGAACGATATAACGGATGCGGCTTTGAAACTGCGCGGCATATATAGCAATTTAATGATGCTGGATTATGATAACGAGCGTACCCGCAGCCAAAAAATCACTATGGACATTGCCAAAGTTGAGCAAAAGAGCCCGCTTGAGCTTTTTAGCGCCTTTTTTTTAGAGATGACAAAACGCGAACTAAATGCGGAAGAAAGCGAATTTTTACGCGGTATTATTGAAAAAATTTGGGGGGCAGAATGAGACCTACCAGGCTTGTTATCTCCGCTTTCGGCCCCTATGCCGAGCGCTCGGAAATTGACCTTTATAAATTGGGAGAAAGTGGGCTCTACCTTATTACCGGCGATACCGGTGCCGGCAAGACGACAATTTTTGATGCTATTACCTATGCTCTTTTTGGGCGGGCCAGCGGTGATAGCCGTGACGATGCCAAACTTTTTCGCTCATTAAATGCCAAACCGGAAACCAAAACCGAAGTAGATTTGACTTTTCTCTATGCCGGCCTGGAATATCGTATTTGCCGCAGTCCGGAGTATGAGCGCCTCAAGCTGCGCGGCGGCGGAACGACTACGGAGGCAGCCTCTGTTACTCTCTACTGCCCAGGGCCGGATGGGCGCCTTTCTTCTAAAGGCCGCGTGGTTACTAAAGAAAAAGAGGTGAGCAGTGCTATTAGGGATATTATCGGCATAGATCGCGACCAATTTACCAAAATAGCCATGATTGCCCAGGGCGATTTTATGAAGCTCTTGCTCGCTTCTACCGATGAGCGCCAAAAAATTTTCCGCAAGATCTTTTTGACCGATAAATTTGCCGCTTTGCAGCTCGAGCTTAAAGAACAGACAGCAGCAATTGTTAAGGAGTGTAGTGACCGGGAATCCGCTCTGGCGGCGTTAATGGCCCAGATGCAGTGTGCTGCCGACTCATCACGGCTTGCGGAACTTAAGCAGCTCAAGGAGCTCGCAGCACTAAAACAAGTCGGCGACTGGCCGGGGGCCGGTGCTTTGCTAGCGGAACTTTTGGCAGAAGACCGAGAAACACTTGGGAATATGCGGCAAAAAATTGCTGCCGGCGCTGAGCGGCTGGCCGATCTGGATCGGGAACTCGGGCGCGCCCAGACTTGCGAAAAAATGGGCGCAGATCTTAAAAAAGTTAGTTTAGAGTTGGAAAAAACCGTGCAGAAACATACCTTGCTGGCGGAGGCCAAAAGGGTTGCCGAAGAGCGGGAGCCGGAGCGTAACGCTCGGCAAGAGCGTATTTTATTGCTCAAAAATTCTCTTCCCGAATACGACAAGCTGGAAGAAGAGCGCCGTGAATTATTAAAAAAAGAAAATGAAATTACCGAGCTTACGGCCGAACTAAAGAAAAACCTAAAAAGCGCGGAAAATATTAAAACAAGCATCTTGAGTATGGAAGAGGAATATGGCGCTTTAGGGGATGTTGGTGCTAAAAAGCAGCAATTAATAAGTGAACTTGATAAGCTTGACGCCAGGCAAAATGAGCTAATTAAAGTGGGGAAAAATGTCAAAGAGCTGATGGCCCTGGCCGCGGCTTTTACCAGAGCCCAGGAAGAGTATCAGGCTGCTGATGCGCTATATCAGCAAAAAAGAGACGAATATGAACGGAAAAACCGGGCATTTTTGAATGAGCAGGCCGGCATTATGGCGGAAGCCTTAAGTGATGGTGAACCTTGCCCGGTGTGTGGTTCAAAAAATCATCCCCAGAAGGCGTCTAAGTCGTTTAAGGCTCCGAGCCAGGCGGAACTTGAAGCGCTCAAAGAGAAATTAACTCAGGCCGAAGCTCTGCGTGCACAAAAAAACGGAGCGGCTGCCAGTGGGAAAGGGCAGCTGGCGGAAAAAGAGGCAGCGGTGGGGCTACTGGTGCGGGAGCTTTTTGGTGAATGTTCTCTTAAAGAGGCACGCGAGCGCGGCAATAGTGAATATGCCGCCGGACACCAGCGGATTGCCGAGCTAAGAGCGGCTATAAAAGCGGAGGAAGTGCGCGAAAAGCGCCAAGAGCTTCTTAATAAAAGTATTCCTGAAAAGCGCAAGGAATTTGAAAAGTTAAATAATTATAATTCCAAACTTGAAGCGGATATCTCCGCTCTTAAGGCTGCGGTAGAGGCCCTTAAAGTAGCCGCTAACGAGCTGGCGCAGAAGCTCTCTTTGCCAACTAAAAGTGCCGCCGAAAAAGAGATACGTACCGCTATGGAGGCGCTGGAGAGCTCCAGGCTTGAACTAGAAAGGGCCCGCGGCGAATTTTTGGCCTCCGAAAAAAAGATGAGCGAACTTAAGGCTACAGAAGAGACGCTTACGGCCCAACTTAAAGGGGCTCCGCAATATGATATGGCCATGTTGCAATTTAGCCGCAAGCAAGCCGCTACCGAGCACAGTGAGCTGATTGCGGCCCAGAGTGCTATTGCCGCTCGCCTGGCCCAAAATGAAAATTCTTTAGCAGAAATTAAGCGCTTAGGCGACGAGCATATAAAGCAATGCCGGCGGCGGGACTGGATAAAAAATCTTTATTCCGCGGCGAGCGGCGCCCTTTCCGGCCAGGGGAAGGTGATGCTCGAAACTTATGTCCAAGCCGCATATTTTGACCGCATAATAAGCCGCGCCAATATTCGTTTTCACTGCCTTTCAAACGGCCAATATGAATTGGTGCGCCGTCTGGAGGTGAGCAATAAGAGGAATCAGTTTGGCCTGGATTTAAATGTGCTTGACCACGCCAGCGGCAAAGAGCGTGAGGTGAAGACACTTAGCGGCGGCGAAAGCTTTTTGGCCTCGCTCTCACTGGCTTTGGGGCTGGCCGATGAAGTGCAAAGCTCGGCCGGTGGTATTCAGCTTGATACAATGTTTATTGATGAAGGTTTTGGCTCGCTCGATGACGAGAGCTTAAGGCTGGCCGTAAGTACTTTGCAAAATTTGGCCGGTGAGCGCCTGGTGGGCATTATCAGCCATGTGAGCGAACTGGAGCACAAAATTGATAAAATAGTGCGGGTGAAAAAAGACGAAAACAGAATCAGCCATGTGCAGATTGAAGTATAGATAGGAAAATTAAGCGAAAGTATTCAGTTTAATTCGGCGATAGCAGCGCTAAGGGGGTAGTTAATAAATGTTATTTAAAGCTATAAAACAGCTTAATATGTTAGCCACCATTTTTTTGTCTGCTCTCTTATTTTGCCACTGCGGTGGGGAGCAAAAGAATATTGATTATAGGCAGGAAATGCGTGATTTTGTTATAAATATCAGCAAGAAAGCTCATGAATCAAAAGCCGATTTTATAGTTGTTCCGCAAAACGGCGCCGAATTAATTACCGCTGATGGAGAGGCCGGTGGCGAGGTGGCGCTTGATTATCTGGCGGCTATTGACGGGCATGGGCAGGAAGAGCTTTTTTATGGCTATGACGGCGCTGATAATGTGGCCACGCCCAAGGAGGTTACTGAGGAATTATTGGCCTTATTGGAGCTCTCTAAAAGCAGGCAAAAAACTATTTTGAGTACTGATTATTGCAGCACAGCCCATAATTTCGCCTCTTCTTTTGAGCAGGCTGTAAAGGCGGGATTTATTGAATATGTGGCCTTCAGCCGCGAGCTCGATACCATTGCGCCCGGCCATCCGTATGCGGAAAATACCGATAATATTAATAGGCTAAGCGATGTGAAAAATTTTATGTATTTGATTAATTCGCAAAAATTTACCCGCGCCGAATTTTTGGCTGCCGTCGCCGCCACCAATTATGATTTAATTATTATGGACTTATTTGATCGCGACGGGCGAATTTTTACGCCAGATGAAATCTTGCCTTTGAAGCAGAAAGCCGGCGGCGGCAAGCGCTTGATATTAGCGTATATGTCGATTGGTGAAGCCGAAAATTACCGCTATTATTGGGATAAAAACTGGTTAAGCCAGCCGCCGGAGTGGTTAGCTAAGGAAAACAGTTCCTGGGCGGGAAATTATAAAGTGCATTATTGGGATAAAAATTGGCAAAAAATTATTTTTAAGAGCCGTGATTCCTATTTGCAGCGCATTATAGATGCCGGTTTTGACGGCGTATATTTGGATATTATTGACGCTTTTGAATATTTTGAATGATTTTAACTGCTTCTGCTGGCTTATTACTTGATGTGCTATTGAATCTTTGCGAAATACCCGCAGGTTAGCCGCCAATATAGACGCATTTGCCGCGCAAGGCATCCCAGGCAAAGGCCTCCGGGCAGGTTTGCACGGTAATGGAGCAGAGGCCGGTGTTTTGGTCACATTCTGCGCCTTCCGGGCAGCAGCTTGTAGCTCCGGCTGGGAGTTCCATGCAATTACAACAGGTGGGGTCAACGCGGCACTGACCACAGGTGGTTGATTCACACTTGGTCATTTTTTCGTAATTTACCCATTGGCAACCGCTGGTGCCGGCGCACTCACTACTGGTAACCGGGCCTTCGCAACCCTTGTTGTCGTCGCAACACTGACCTTGCGGGCAGGAACCGCCGCAGGTTTGATCGCAGAGACATTGACCGCAAGTAGGTGAATTTAGGCGGTTATCACAGCGCTGGCCGCTACCGCAGAGACCGCCGCAAGTGGTATCACAAACACACTGGCCGAGAGTGATATCACAATTATAGCCGGTGTCGCAGCAATCGCCATCGGCACCCGGGGTAGCGCCGGTTTTGGCGCAGCAAGTGGGGTCGGGGCGACAGAGACCACAAGTGGCGCTGTTTAAATCATTATCGCAAATTTGATTTTGCGAGGCATCGCAGCCGCCGCCGCAGGTTTGGTCACAGAGACACTGGCCGCAAGTGGCGCCGCTGGTGCTACAGATAGCTCCGGCGCCGCAGCCGCCGCCGCAAGTAGGATCGCACTTGCACTGGCCGCAAGTAGCGCTCATGGGGTCGCTGTCGCAGCGCTCGCTCTCATTACAAGCGCCGCCGCAGGTAACATCACACTCACAAATACCGAGAGATTCATTGCAAACTTGCCAGGTTTTCATTTCACACTGGCCATTATCGTAGCGGCAGGCGGCTTTATTATTACAAGCGCTTTGGCTAAGGCCGGTGCAGGGGTCATCCCAGGAAGAAATTTCGGCTTTACACTCGCCGTTTGTCCAGCGGCAACCAGCAAGCTCGTGGCAGGTGGAGGCGGTGGTGCGGCCGGAGCAGCTTGGCGGACAGGTGCGGCGGCAACTGGGATCGGCCAGGCAGGTACCGCTTACGGCATCACAATTTTTGCCATCTTCGCAGTTACAAGTCTTGGTTTTGCAAATGCCGCCCGAGTAGGTACAGCTGCTATCATTATTGCAGGCCGTCTGGTTCTTGTCCATTTGGGCACAGTGGCTCCAAGTCTCCGGGCAGGCGATGTCACTGCCGCTCTTACAGTGGTTTGTATCGCCACCGTCCGGCGGCTGGTAATTATCCACCCAGTAGCGATAAGAGGTGGTAAAGGCGCCGTTTAGTTTAACGCGCCCGCTGCCGTAAAGGATGAGTTTATTGCGCTGAGCATCGTAATCAAAGCCATCTTCGCGGCTACGCGGGGTGACACGTACAGCCCGGCCGCTTTCACAACCCGGGTAGCTGTTGCAGCTTTCAACAGCTACTTTTATGGTACTGGCAATGGGCTGAATATTGGCGCCGTTTACCACTTCTTGCAAGCGATAAGGTGAGGCGACGGCGAGAGAACTCACAATGACCTCTTCCACTGTGGGGTAGAGATTTTCGTCGCAAATACTGCCATAGCCACCCTTGGTAGCCTCGGCAATGGAGATATAGCCATCGCCCTGCTCGGCATCAAAGGGCAGAGCGCAGGTGGTGCCTTTGGGGCCAACTATGGCAAAGACGGTGAGATCGGAGCCGTTGTAATAATCGGCCAGACGCTGCTGACGGCAGGAGCGCTCATCGCTGCCATCGGCGAGTGCCGAGTGGAGCGGCTTACCGTTGATACTGCCGCAACGCACATCATTATAAATACCGGCCATGCCCTGGACGGTATTATCTGTGTGTGATTTGGCCTGGTTCAGACAAATATCGGCGGCATCGTCGCCCGCAGTCTTCATAAAGCGATCTTCTTCGTCGGAGAGAAAGACCATAACTACCGGTACATCCGGGCTCGCTCCCTGTGAGGGGTGCAATTTACGCAAGCGGCGATTGGCTGGCAGAGTGGAAAGTCCGGCATTAAAGTCTGGATTCATGCGCGCTTTTTCGTAGGCCCAAGCGGCCATGTGCAAACCAAATTCATGGCCGTGATAGCTAAAGTCGCAGGGCAAATTGGCGGCAAAGTGGCAATAGGGGCTCTCTATCCAACCTGTTTTGCCGGCGCAGTCCGGGCAATTGAAAGTTTCGTTATTGCCGCAGCCAACAGCCGGGACTCTGGGGTTATCACCGCAGTTATAACAGTAGCCGCTTTGATTAGTGGCTGAACACTCAGAGGCCCCGCTAAAGGGTTTACGCACCGTAAATTGGCCGATAAGCTCACCGGCTTCGCCCTCCGGCGGACGATTATTTTGGAAACAGTGCGGGTGCTTGGTATCGCCTTTGGCGTTGATGGAATCGTTGTTGTTTTCCACACCATGGCCGCAAAGATAGGCCTGTTTGTTATTGTAAGCTGTAATATCATTTTTCAAATCCGGCGGATAAGTGTCGCAATCTTGGTCATCGGGCCGCAGGAAGGTGGTGGCGATGCCAACATGGTAATCGGCTTCGGAGTTGTTTAGCAAGGGGAAGAAAATTCTTCCGGCTTCTTTAACGCGGTCGATTTCCTGTTGCATGGAGCCAGATTCATCAACTATCCACAAAAAGTCCACGAGGCCCTGCTCCTGATTCATGGTTTGGCACATTAGGTCGAGGGTATCGCCAAACTGGCCGACAGAAGAACCGGAAGTGATGTTATCGGCATAGAACATTGGCAATTGCTTGCGCTGGCAGGCTTTATCGGTTTCCGACCAGCGGCAATGACTGTTATTATTGCAATTACTCTGAGTGGTTAATGTACCGCAAGCGGCAAATTCCGCGCATTTGCCGCTCTGCCAGACACAGGATGGGATAGTCTCACAGGCGCTTTGTTCAGCAATAGAGCCGCAAGAGCGGAAATTGGTATCGGCAACAAGAGCGCCCAAAATGATTACCCGCCCGGCATTGGAACCGTTGTCGTAGCGGTAAATAGTTTGCGTGAGCAAAGTAAAGGTGGTATCCGGAGCACCGATTTGGCTGGTATTATCGAGCCCTTCTATAGTTTGATTTTGGACACCAAGAAGTGCTGTAACTATGCGGTTTCTTTGTAATTTTAGCTCAAGTTGCTTGCTTCTGGTAATGCGGTAGCGGTTGATAATGGTGCCGTAGCCGTCAAAGGTAGTAGTAAAGCGTTTAAAGACTTCGCTTACGGCGGTGACATTGCTCATAGCGCGGATAGAGGCCAAATCTTTTTCGCTCTGGGCAATGGCTTTGGCTATTTTTTGCTCTTCAGAGGGCGAATTGCCATAAGGTAAGTCGGTTATAACGCTGCTGTCCGGGGTTTTGGCGATGATAAAGCCGGCCACCAAATTGGCCCCGCTCTCGGTGTAAATGGCATCAAAAGTGGCCCCGACTTCTTTACCGGAGATAGTGAGAGAGCGGTATTTGTTAAAATCAGTCTCTATGGCCAGGCTGTAATCGCTGTCCTCGCTGTAATAAGAAGCTATCGGTTTGATATTGGCCGAGCCGCAGGCCATAAAGACGCCGTCCTTATCATCCGGGATGCCGTCGCCGTCGGTGTCGGTGTGAATACGAGAAGATTCCCTTAAAATACAAGGCTTTTTGCTGGAAGAACGGCAGCCTGGATTGTAATCATTATTTGTGCAGGAGGCACCTTGACGGCTGTCAAAAATCATATGGCCAGTGGAATCTTCCTGACAATTGACAATGCCGTCGCCGTTTAAATCTTCTTCGGCATCAATAACTCCGTCACCATCGCTGTCGAGATCCAGATAATCCGGGGTGCCGTCGTTATCGTGGTCGGCCGGTAATTCGCCGGTAGAATTAGCATCATGCGGTGTAGCGCGCGCTTCTATGGTATCGGGAATGCCATCGCCGTCACTATCGGGATCCAAATAATTTGGAATGCCGTCGCCATCGGTATCGGCCGGCGGCGTCTTTATATTCATGTCTCCGGCTTCTATTTCGTCCAAAATACCATCGCCGTCGCTATCGAGATCAAAGAGGTCCGGGGTGCCGTCCTCATCGCTATCGAGCGGCATAAGGGGAACCGGCCCGGCTTCTATGGAATCCGGAATATAGTCGCCATCGCTGTCCTGGCTCCACATATCCGGAGTACTGTCGCCATCAGTATCGCAGGGGAGTTTGGAACAAACAGTGGTGCTGCTTTGGCCGTTATGTCCATGATAAATATGGTCATATTCAAAGTCATCGCTTTGCAAATCGCCATCGCTGTCTCTATCGCGATAATTGGGGAAACCGTCGTTATCAAGATCGTTGTCGCCCTCTACTTCATCAGGCACGCCGTCGCAATCGGCATCACCGGTACAGCCGGTTAAGCAGAGACCGTTGACGCAGGCCATGTTACCCGGGCAGAAGCCGTCATGGTCAAGGCTGCAGAGGTTGATACAAACGCCCTCGCGACAGGTTTGGCCGCTGGGACAAGCGCCGTAAGGATAGGCGCTGCTACAGCCGGGAATAACGCAATTGCCGCTACGGCACACTTTGCCGGCCGGGCAACGCCCCTGGGGATGAGTGGCATCGCAGTCCATCAGCTGACAAGAACGCGGGTTGCCGCGACATTCGCTGTTGGCCGGGCAGGCACCATCAGGGTAAGCGGCACTACAGGCCGGGCGCACACATTCGCCGCCGGCGCAGATGCGGATATCGGTACAATTTTGCCATTTGCAGCCGGCAGTATTTCCACACTCGGCACTATTAGTCTTCCTTAAGCAGCCGGCATGGCCGGTACAACCGGCCACCCAGTGACAATTGGGTGCTGCATCACAAGCGGCCTGATTATTATTATTGTTGGTACAGGCATTGTCGAGACAGCTGCCGCCAGGATAATCCTGGGAGCAGGCAGGCACCTGACATTGCCAGCAGTTGGTACCGTTTTTGCAATAAGGTGCTGCTGTTTTGGAAATATCACAATCTCCTTCACGGCCGGGAGCGCAGCCGCAAGCTTGCCCAATACCACAGTCACCAAGCGGTGCCGAGTCGCCGCAATCGGCAGTAGCACACTGGTTTTTGGCTTGGTCGCAGTATTCACTCAAAGGATCGCAAAGAGAGGGATTCTCTTTACAGCCGGTAGCTACACAGGTACCATTGACACATTCACGATTATTTTTGCAATGGCCGGTTGGATGATTAGCATCGCAGGCCGGAGTTTGACAGGAGTATTCCTGCTCTAAATCAGGCTGACATGAGAGGCCTTCCGGGCAGCGTCCGCCCGGAGTACCGGGACCGCAGAAGGGCACCTGACAAGTAAAGCAACTTTCACCATCTGGGGCCGGCGGGTCGCAGCTTACCGGATCGGTGGTACAGGTAGAGCCGTCGCGGCATAGACACTGATAACCCCTGGCTTTACAGGCGCCTTCGGGGAAGTCGTTGCCGCAATTGCCTTGGACGCAGTCGTACATACCGGAAGTAACTTCCTGGCAAATTTGTCCTTTGGGGCAGGTGCCGTCGGTATTGACCGATGAACAGGGCCCTTCAATGCAGGTGCCGAAGGTTTTGCTCTTGGAATCGGAATCGCAAATGGTACCTACACTGCATAGCCCTTCCGGGTGCTCTTTGGAACAGGTGTAATTTATACAAGTACCTTCATAGCAATAAGTTTCGCTGTCCGGACAATAGCCATCGGGGTGGAGTGTACTGCACAGGGCCGGGAGGCAGTAGCCAAGGCGACATTCTTCTTTGTTATCGGCACAATAGCCGGAAGGAATATAAGGTGAACAGGGTGCCTCTTTACAGGCGCCGTTTTGGCAACTTTCGCCGGCTTGGCACAAGCCGTTGGGATAATTCGGAGAACATTCCGGATAGATACAAGTGCCATTTTGGCATATTTTACTGCCGCCGCAATAGCCATCCTTTTTTTGCGGTGAACAGGTGATATTTTCGCAAACACATTCGCCATTTACGCAATTGCAACCATCGGCGCAAAAGCCACTGGGATTATTAAGTGAGCAAAGCGGGGTAATTTCTTTACATTCGCCATTTTGGCAAGTCATACCTATCGGGCAACCATATTCGGTACAATCAGGCGGGGTGAAATAACACTCGCCTTCCATACAAGATTGCCATGACGGGCACTCGCAGGCGCCGCATTTGTCGCTCTCATTCAGGTTGGGACAGACCTTATCCGGGGCAATGGCTGCGCAGCCGGAAGTGGTGCAGCGCTGGCCGTTTGGACAGTAGCCGTTTGGGTGGTTGATGGGATCGCAAGGCACCATATCTTCGGCTACATAGCAATAGCCGCCGATGCACAGCTCGTTATCCTGGCAGAGGCCATTGGGCCGCTCAGGTGAGCAGCTGTTTTCGCTGGTTATAGGGGTGCAAACTTTATTTTGGCAACTTTGTCCGTTGTCACAGCGAGTGCCACCTTCGGTGCAAAGGGCGGATACCTTATCGGCTGGCACACAGGAGCCGCCGCGGCAAACTTGGGGAACGCCGTTTAGCGGTTCGCACTCACCACCCTGGTTCAAAAGGTTGCAACGCGGTATATCTTTTAGGCAAATACCCTTTACTCCGTCGCAATGATAGCCGGGCTCACAATGGCCGCTGGGCCACTCTGGGCTACAGACGTCTTTAACGGAGATTTGGCCGCTACAGGAGACGCCCGTAAATCCGGAAAGTAACATGATTGTAAATAATTTCAAACCGTTAATCGTTTTTGTCATTATTTGCCTCACCTTAAAGAATTACGCGGCGGCGTTTAAAGATAAACCATAAGCCGTAAAGAGCTGCGGGCCAAATATCGGCCGGGGAGCCGGCGCCGTGGCAGTCGCAGCCGCTCTTTGGCTGAGTGCTGTTATCATCACTATCACTCCGCCCCGGCTCGGGAGCTGGGGGCAAGTCGGTATTAGTGCCATCGTCATCGCTTTTTCCATCACTGTTCCCATCATCTGTAGCGGCATCTTTAGGCCCGCAAACACCATTTTCTTTACATACATTATCTCCAGGACACCAGCCGTTGAGTAATTCCGGTGAACAATCGCCGCGGCAGGAGCCTTCTATGCAGCCGAAACCGGCGGGGCAGTAACCGTTTGGCGCTTCCGGCGAGCAGCGCACGCCGCAGGAGCCTTCTATGCACTCCAAACCGCCGGCGCAATAGCCGTTGTGCTCGCTACTGCAAGGGTAGAGGCATTTGCCGGCTATACAGGAAGTGCCGCTTTCGAGACAAACGCCATCGGTGTGGGCATCGTCGCAGAAAATAACAGTTGCTTTACAAGCGCAATTTTCCGCTGTGCAGGTGGCCGGGTCATCATCTGGGCAGTCACAAGCTGAGCCCTGAGTACACTGGCCGGAGGGCTTCTCGCAGCTACACTCTTCTGAGGGCACATATTCCTGGCAAATGCCGCTTACACATACTTTGTCGTGGGCGCAATAACCATTAGGATTAGTTGGACTACAGGTGTTATCTTCGCTAAAAAGCTGACATTTCTTATTGATACAAGCTTCACCGTGCGGGCAGTAAGAGCCGCCCTGTTCGCAGGGTTCATCGCCGCTTAAAGCGCGGCAAGCACCATCAATGCAGGAGAGTTCATGCGGGCAATAAGAGCCGCCGTTTTCGCAAGAATCATCCCAAGAGCTCTCTTTACAAACGCCGCCGATGCAAGTGAGGTCATGCGGGCAGTAAGAGCCGCC
>JAEEGL010545323.1_pt1 | contig 14605 bp, 7 predicted proteins | sample 9134231 | NCBI WGS metagenome assembly JAEEGL01 (sample SAMN16246548, study PRJNA631951) | gut metagenome | biome: gut microbiome; feature: rumen; material: fiber-attached | host: Bos | place: Iran: Karaj | collected 2018-10 | reverse complement strand
TTTAATAAGTTATAATGAATTAAAGGGTTTTTTCTTCATGAATCAAATTCTCAATAATTTAAGTGCTATTTTTGCCTTTAATTAATTTAAATATTTTATTTAAAGAAAATATAGAAAATAAAGACTTAATTCATGGAGATATTTTATAACTTAATTTATCAAATTCATATGAAATAAAAATAAATTATTAAAAAAAATCATATTCTTGGGATAAGTAAAATAGGAAAAATAAATAATAAATCTATTTATAAATCAAATAAAATTTTTATTATTATTAGTAAAATAATAAAATATATAAAGTTAAAAGACTTTTTAGAAAAAAAATTCAAAAGTAATTTTTACTTAATGAATATCTCAAAATTATTTTTTTTTAAAGAAGAAATTGAAGAAATGTATATACAGGATAGAAATTAACTTTATTAAAGAGACAGATTATTTCAATAGAAAAAGAAAATGGAAAAGTTTATTATATATATTAATTATTTTATTAAGTATAAAAATTTAGATAAAACTATTAAATGTCTTTTTTATCAACAAATTTTAAAAATGAAAAAAAGACAGCATTGAAATTAATCAATAAATATGCAGATAGTTATAATGCAATAATCCAAGAAAATAAATTTTTAAAATCAGAAATTAGAGATTTAAATTCTAACCTTAAAATAAATAAAGAAATTATAGAAGGCTTTTTTACAAAAAATAATATTAAAGAAAAAACAAACACATTTATACATCATTATAAAACTGAAAATGCAAAATTATATGAACAAAATATAAAATTAAATAAAAAAATTGAAGACTTAACCAATAAATTAACATATAAACAACAAGTTGTAACAGAAACAATGTATCAAATAAAAGAAGAATGTGAGAAATTAAAGACAAAAATCTTTTTATTAGAACAAGCAAATATAAAAAAAGAGCATATAATTAATATATTAAAGAAAAAAGTAGAGACAATAAAAGAAGATTATAGTTTTTTCGATCAAGAAATTTATATTGTAGAGCCTACAAAAGCAATTTTACAAATAAATGATGAATTACTTTTATATAAACAAATATATGAATCTTTATCAAAAATGGTAAAAGATAATAGTGAAAATATGGTTAGATATGAACAATTAATTACAGAATTACAAATTGAAAATCAAAATTTAAGAAATGAATATAAATCCCAAATTTTTAAAACAAATAGAGAAAGAGAAAATTTAATTTGTGTTATTCAAAAAGAACGTTCTTATTCATGTAATAGAAAAGAAAATGGAAGTTATAAAAATGATAATTTTAGAAATAAATCAAAGAGTAAAAGTCAAAAAAAATTAAATGAATCTCTTTTAGATGATAGGAAATTTGAAAATGAAGAATTTTTAGATATAATTAAAACAGTTAATTTAACTGAAGAAGAATATGATAAAATGGCAAAAACAAAAATTTATTCTAAATTAATTGAAACAATTGAAATGTTATATACTTTGGTAAAAGAAAAAAATTTAACATTATCATTAGTAAGAAAAGAAAATGAGAATTTAAATCAAAAAAATTTTAAATTAAATAAAGAAAATATAGATATAGTACAAGAAAATATAGAGTTAAAAAAAGAAATAACAAGATTAAAATCATTAAGTAATAGTTATCAAATAAATAATAAATCAACATCAGTTAACATAAGTAAAATATCTCAAAATACAAAAATAAAAGATGCAATAATAAATTATGAAAAATTTATAAAAAATGAACAACAAGAAAATAATGATGATATATTAGAAAACCCAAAAATTATAGAAGATTCAGGTAATTTAGGTGAAAATGAAGATTCATTAGAACATAAATCAATAAAACATAAAAAGAAAAAGAAAAAAAATTTAAATGCTTCTAATGGAAAATCACCAAGAAGTTGTTTAATTAATTCTATTAAATTAAATGAAAATGAAGAAAATAATGAAAATTTGGAATCTATTAATCATGATAAATTAGATAAATTATTAATGACTCTTGCTTCTGTTACTTCAAGTGAATTTAGAGAAGGATGTAAAGGAATTGATAGTTTTATGTCTACTATTAAAAAAGAAGAATATGAAAAAATGAAAATAAATGAAATAAATGTTAGTAAAAAAAGTGATGATGATATATGGAATAATATTTATATTAAAGAGGATAATAAATAATTAGTTTTTTGTATATTTTATTATTTTAAATAATATTTTTTAAATTATATATTTTTTTAAATGTTTATAAAAGATAATTCTCTTGCTTCTAAAACTGATTCATATGGATTTGATGGTAATATACATGAATTTTTATGAAAAAATTTAGAAAAATTTGAATTTAAATTTTTAAAAGAATTATTTCTTTGAAATTTATTATAATTGAATTTTGGAATCATATTTATTTGTTTTGAAGGAATAGGAATATTTGATAAAAAAAACTTTAACATATATGGATTTTTTATTTGAGTATTTTCTTCAAATGAATCATTCAATATATTGCTTTCTTTTTGATTATAATTCTTTTTATTTTGAAGATAATTTTTAAATATATGAATTTTTTGTAAGATATCACTGAAATCTCTTTGAGAATTAGATTTTTTTAATTTATTAGTTTTATTATTAAAGTCATTATCAAATAAATTAGAATTTATATTCGGATTATAAGACAATAAATTTAGTTTATTTTCAGAATTACTTTTAATTTGCTTCAATTTTTTATCAGCTAATTTGTTCTTTAATCGCATAATATCTTTAGAATTTAAAATTTCATTTTTTTTATTTAACTGTTTTTCTAAAATTTCATCTTTCTCAATATTCTCACTAATTTTATAATTCTTTTGTTCCATAAAAAGATTATCTTTGTTTTGATTATTTTTTTCATCTTTTATATGAGAATTAGATTTAGGATTATTTGAAAATTTAGGTGATTTAATTTCAGAAAAGCTTTTTTTAAAAATTTGTGAATCTCTTTTACTTTGATTTTGGTTTTCTTGATTTTCATCAAAAGAAATATTTGAATTAATAGAATTACTCTTTTTATTATTTAATAATCTATCTGATTTAATATAAGATATTTTTTGATTATTATGTTTAAAAGGCTTATTATTTAAATTAGAATTTTTATTTTTATTTATTCTTTGAGTTTTAAATTCATTCATTCTTTTACTTATTAATTTATTAATCTTTCTGTTATTTAAATTATTGTTTACATTATCTTTAATCTTTTGAGAATTATTTGAATTTTCACTGTATTTAAAATTTTGATTTAAAATTCTACTCTGAGAACGAAGGAAAGTGGTTTGATTAGACATTTATAATTATTATTTTTTCAAAAGAGAAATTATTAATTTTAATTAAATTTAAACAAAAAAATAATAAGATGATTTAAATGATAAATAATTTCATTTATTTGATTTATTTTTATATTTTTTTTTTATTATTTTTTTAATATTATTTTTTGAGAATTTCTAAATATTTTTTTGAAATAAAATAATATATGAATAATATAACAAAATTTTAAAATTTTAGTTATAAAATAAAAAAAAATAATATTTTTTAAATTCCCAACTTCATAAAAAACTTTTTAACAAAAATTTATATAAAATTTGAATAATATATAAATAAAAAAAAATAACATGAAATATATAAAACTTAAAAAATGGAAAAATCAAAATCAATGAAATTAAAAGGAATAAAAAAGAAAGAGCCTACAAAATTAATAAGAATACCAGGAACAGAAGGAGAGGATAGTAATGTTCCATCAATTTTAAAAGAGTATGAAAGACTTCAAAAAGAAAATATAAGACTTAAATTAGAAAATGAAACTTTACAATTAAAAGATGAAAATGATATATTACAATTATCAAATGATATATTTGATAATTATGATGAAATAAAAATAAGATATATTATAAGAGATGATGATGGTAAAATTAATTCAGAAAGAGAAAAAGTTTTAAAAGAAAAAGATAATTTAACAGATTTTTTTAATAATTTAAAAACAATTCCAAATGAAGAAAAATTTGATGAAAATGGTTATGAAACAAAAATAAATATAAAAAAAAATAAAACAACACTTTTTGGTGATAATTTATTAAAAAGTAAAATTAGTCAAAAAGAAGAATTATTTGAAAAAGAAAAAGAATTAATTGAAAATAAAAAAAGTTTAAAAAGTAAAATCAATAAAAAATTAAAAGAATCAAATAAAAAAGATTCGATGCTTTTTGGTGGTGATTTATTTATAGATTCAATAATTGAATTTGGAGAAAAAAATGAATTAAATTCAGTTTTAAATAAATTTGGAGTAGATAATATTCCAATTGAAGAAATTTCAAATCAAAAAGAAAAAGAAAATGAATTAAAATTAAACAAAAAAGAAATTAGTGTTAAATTATTATTTGATTTAGCTTCTGATCAAAGAAGATTTATGGAAAAAAAATTATTAAAAAAAGCAATTTATAAAATGTTAAATAAAAAACCTCCTATTAATCCTTTTGAAGTTTTAAGAAAATTAATTTCAGATTTTAAAATTGCTCAATATGTTATTAAGAAAAATATCTTACATTATTATAAAAGAAAATTTTTTGAAAGTTTAAAAGAAGAAGAAGAATAAAAAATATTATATTTTTTTATTTTTATTCTTTAAGTTGAATAATTTTTTTATTTAATTTAAAAAAAATTTAAAGAAGTTTTTATTATGATTTTAAATTATATTATTATGTTTATTTATTTATTATTTTTTCTTTGTTACTTTCTTTTTTTTTATTGTTGTTGTTTTTGTTTGTTGTATAATATCAATTCCTTCTTCTTTTTCATCTTCTTCTTCTTCTTCATTTTCATTTCCTTTTATTTCAACTTTATCTTCTTTTGTTACTTTCAAATCTTTTTTTGTTTCATTTTGATTTGAGTTTTTTTTCTTTTCAAATCTTGATTTTTTCAAATGATATAATAATTTTTTTTTTGCTTTCTTCCCAATAATATTTAATATATTTTTATCAGATTCTTCTGTTAATTTTATTATACTTGAAAATAAATTAAAATCAGGAGAAGTTAACATATTTAATAAATCTAAAACTTTTTTGGATTCAATTTTATTAAGTTCTTCTTCACCAATAACTTTTTTAATATATTTTAATTTATCTCTATTACAATATTTCTTAACAAATTCTTCAAAATATTTTCCAATCACAATTTTTTTAAATATCTTTTTTAACATTGTTATACCAATTGTTGCTTTTAAATTTCTTCTAACATTCATTGATGTTTTACTTGAAGAACTTAATTGACTATCTTTAAAACTTGATTGACTTTGATTTAAATTAATACTTAATTGACCATGACTTTGGCTTAATTTTTCATCATCAAATTTACTTTTACGATTTTTTTTATTTTTATCAATAACAACATTTTCTAAATTTTTCATAACTGAATTCATATATTTATCTTTTAATTCTGTAATTTTTTTTTCATATTTTGCAATTTCTTTCCAATGATTAAAACATTTTTGAATAGGATAACTTATTTTTTTCTTTACTAAATTAGATAATTGAACTCGTTTTTTAAGTTCTTCATTAAAATCTACTAAATCATAATAATATTCATATTCATCATCATTTTCTTCTTCTTCATTATTATTTAAAGAATATTCCCTTTGAATATTCTCTAAATTTTTAGTTGGATTTACTGATTTAAGTTTAACCTCGTTTGAATTTTCTTCTCCTGTAAAATTACCTTCAAATGTAATTGGTTCATTTTCTGGTAAATTCTTTCTTTGAGATTTTAATTGTACTTTTTTTTCCACAAAATCTAACTTTACAGTATTATCTTTATTTTCATTATTATCTTTATTTTCTTCATTATCTTTATTTTCATTATTATCTTTATTTTCCTTATTTTCCTTATTTTCTTTATTATCTTTTTTCTTCTTCTTTTTTTTTTTTTTTACTAATTTCATATCTTTCACTTTTAATAATTTTGTTTTATAATTCCATTTAATTATATCTGATCTCATTGAAGCATAATTTGCTCTTTCAATTCTATATATAAATTTAGAAAGTAATTTTTCTATTTTTAACATTTTAACTTTTTCATCTGTTTCTCCATTAATTTCATTATCACTTATATTTGATGTATTATCTTTACCTTTATTTGTTTTTGTTTTTTTATCTAAAATTTCTTGGTCTTCATTTTCTATATCAATTTCTGTTTTTTCTTTTTCTCTTTTTTCTTCATCTTTTTTATCTCTTAATTGTTTTCTTAAATCTCTTGCTTTTTTTCTTTGTTCTTCTAATTTTTGTTCAGGAGATAAATTTTCTGCATTTATTTCTGTCTCTGATTTTTTTTCTTCTGCTTTAGGTTTTTCTATATTTTTAATTTCAGGAAATTTATCACTCATTTTATCTCCGTATTTCATTTTAAATAATAATCCTTTATAATAAAATTTAGTGAATTTATCATGAATATAATGTTGTTTTTCTTTTATTTTTTTATTAAATAAATCTTTTAAATATTTTTTTTTTGCAAGTTCTTTTTTTTCTTCTTCACTTAAATCAGGAGAAATAATAGTAGAATTAATTAAATTTTTTTCTTTTTCTTTTTCTTCTTCTTCCATTTTTTTAATTTCTTCTCTTAATTTTTTTGCTTCTTCTGGGTTTTTCTCTTCTAATTCTTTAGCTAATTGTTCTTTTTCATATTTAATTTTCCATTGACTTCTTCTTTTTTCTAAAGCTTTTTTTTGAGAATTACTCATATTCATTTCTCTCACAATTCCATTAGTGTAAAATTTCATAAAATTTTTTCTTAAATAATATTTTTTATCTTTCTCTATATTTTGTAATATATTTTTAAGATATACTTCTTTTAATTTTTCTTTTGATAAAAGAGAATATTTTTTCTTTAATGAACTTTCTAAACAAACTCTTGAAAAATGATTAAAATTATATTTTAAAGTTTTTTCTTCTTTTCTCATACTATTTATTAATAATTGTCTTAATATTGTTTCTCTCATTTTTTTATTAAGGTTGTTTTTTTCTTCTTTAAATTTATCTGTGAATTCTTTTTCTTGATGAAGTTCTGTTTTAAGTATTTCACATGATTTTTTTAATTCATTTATTTCATTTTGTAAATTTTCATTATTTTTATCTTTATCATCTTTTAAATCTTCTTTTTTATTATTATTATTTTCATTTGAACGAAGTTGTGCTTTTTTATTTAATAAATTTATTTCATTTTGTAATTCTTTTATTTGTTCTTTTAATTTTACATTTTCTTTTTTAACTTCATTTATTTCTTCAAATGGAATATTTCTTCTTTGAGCACTTATTTCTTGTAATAATTTTCTTTCATTTTTTGATTTATTTATTGCGTCTTGTTCTAATTCTTTTAATAATTTGTTTTTTTGATTTTTATCTGATAATGATAAAGCTTTTTTACATTGTTCTCTTAATTGTTCTATTTCTTTATTTTTTTCTTCAATTATTATATTTAATTTATTTTTTAAGTCTTCATTTTCATTTTCTAATTGAATACTATCTTTTTTATTTATATCTTTTTTATCTTCTTTTTTTTTTTCTATAAAACTTTCTCTTAAATTATTCTTTAAATTTTCATTTTCTTTTTTTAATTCATTTATTTCTTGTTTACTATCTTCTAATTTATCTTTACTGCTTTGAATAAGTTCATAAATATTTTGAAAGGTTATACTTTCATTATTGAAATCTTTACTTTCTGATAAATTTTTATTTTCATAAAAGCTTTTTGATTTTGATAAAAATTCATCTATTTTTTTTTCAATATCTTCTTTTGAACTTTTTTTTCCAAAAGTTAAATTACTTCCAATCAAAGGATTTTGTTCTTTTAATGTTTTTTTTAATTTTTCATTATCTTCTTTTAATTTATTTATTTCTTCTTTTAAACTTCTTATTTCTTCTTCTTTTAAATTATCTATATCATCATCATTTTCTTCATCTTTTATTTTTTCTTCTTTTATTTTATTATCTTCTTTTATGTTTTTATCTTTTTTTCCATTTGATATTTCATTTAAAATTTTTGAAATTTCATTTAATTTATTATCAATTTCAATTTCTTTTTTATTTTTATTTCCTTTAGAAATTTCATTTTGATTTTTTATTATTTCTTTCATTTCAGAAAGAATATTATCAATTTTATCATCAAATTGTTTATTTTCTTTTTTTATTTTTTCAATATATTCATTTGAGTCTTTTAATTCTTTTTCTAATTTTTTAAAAACATCAACTAAATTTTTAGGCTTTTCTCTTATATTTTCATCAGTTTCTTCAACAACATTTCCATCTTCATCTCTAAAAATATATTTTATTTTTATATCTCTATAAGAATTAATTAATTTATTTGAAGTTTCATTTAAATTTTCTATTTTAATTTTGAAATCTTCATTTTCTTCTTTTAATTTTGCATTTTCATTTTTTAATTTCAAAATTTCAATTTGTAATTCTTCATTAGTAATAATTAAATTTTTTGATATTGATTCATTAGTTTTTTCTTTGTTATATTCTTTAATAGTTTTTTTAGTAACAGTACTTTTTTTTTGATTAATAAAAGAAAAACTCTCAGTTTTAATTTTTTTTAAATCAGTTAATAAAATATATCTTTTTTTAACAAAAATTTTAGGTAATGAATTAATATTAATATTCAATAAATTTTTCATATAAGTTTTTTTCTTTTGAAAAACAACTCTTTTAAATTCATAATAAAAACTTCTATATATTTTTCTTCTTAAAATACCTTCTAATAAACTAAAAGACCAAGAATAATTTAAATAAACTTGCATATTAGTATAAAAAATTTTTCTAAGAAGATATCCTCTAAAAGCACTTTGAATTAATTTAGCACTTAAATTAAGTATTTCTTCTTTAGTAATATCATTTCTCATTATTTCACTATATTCATAAGGAAAATATTTTTCGTTAATATTAATATTTTGTCTAATATTATCTTTAATATTATCATTAATATTAATATTAACATTATTTATTCTATTTGATATAATTTTTTCTTCTTCTAATTCACTTTCAATTTGAGAATTAGAATCATATAAAATTGAATTTTCTTCATAATCATCATCATATTTTTGACCAGCTAATCTTATTATTTTTTTTGAATTTGTTTCTTCTTCTTTTACATCAGTTTCAAGTTCTTCAACAAATAATTTTTTTTTAAGATCTTTTCCTTGATTTTCATTATTTTGATTATCAATTCTTTCACTTTCTATTATAAGTTCAGAAATTGGAAAATCAATTAAATCTGATTCTTCAGAATCAACGTGATATTCATCAGGATTTAAATATATTTGATTTTCTTCATCAAATTTTTCTCCATTTTTTGTTGTTATTATGTGTGTTATTGTTTTATTTCCTTCTTTTGTTATTGTTGTTTCTATTTTCTTATCTCCTTCTTGAGTTATTGTTCTTGTGGTTTTTGTTGCTTGTTCTACACTTCCAGGATAATGTTGCTGTTCCATTTTTTTTATATCAAATTTTTTATTTTTTTTTAGATGTAATTGAAATATATTATTTTTTAATTAATTATTTTTAAAGTTTTTTTAATCTTTTTAAGTTTTAATAAAAGTTTATGTTTAAGATTTATTTTATTTATTTGCTATATAATACAAATAAACATCAGTAACAACATTATTATTATTATAATAAGTTGAAATATGAGTTTTTGATTTATATCAAAGAATATTAAAATAATATTATTGAATAACAAATCTACAATAAAAATATCTCATTTACCTAAATGTATTTATATAATGATAAGGTAAATTCGATATTATACTTTCTTAATAATAAATTTGTTACTAATTTATTTTTTGGTTCCAAATAGCATTTCAAAAGTCGAATTATGTTGTTTTTTTTGAATGATTTGATTCTTATATTTTTCTGGTATCTTTGGTTGTTTTTTTGAAAAATTCTCAATGAAGTTTTTTAAAGTTTTCCTAATATCATTATTTTTTTTTCTTTCTTTATCAATTAAATTTTTGGCTTCTTTGCTGTTTAAAAATTGTAGATATAATTCCTTATATGTTAATGAGAATAATTCTTTTAAATCTTTTTCATCTTTCACTTGATAATAGATAATTTCATTTTTATTTGGTGGTCCATTACCTTTACAGGTAATTATTTTAACTAAAATTTGAGAAAGTTTTACCTTTAAAAGTAGTCTATTGGTGGAAATCGTTATGTCATTTTGGAAATCTTGAAAAAAATTACTAAATTTGAGTTTGATTTTTTTCTTTAATAATTTTCGATTTAACCGAGAGATTATATATTTATGAAAATGTACTTTAATCTTTTTTAAAACATTGTCTCTTTGTTTAGATGTATGATTCGATAATTCATTTTGGTTATTTTTTTTTTTTCTTCCAAGTTTCTTTCCTAATTTTCTTTCATTACAATCTTCATTCTCCGCTCTTGATGAATTGATGCATGTTGGATCCTCCTCATTTTTTTGAATCATTTGATTAAAATATGGATATTCCTCATTATTTCCAAATTCATTAAAATCACATAAATCAGAATTAGATTCACACATTTAATTTATAATTCATGAAATTTGTGAATTTATAATATCCTCCTAATTATTATTATTACAATTTTTTTGAAATGTTTGTTTGATTTTTGGAAAGAAAAATGAATTTGGAAATCTGTTAAGATATAGAAATTAACTAAGAATTGCTTAAAATAAGGTAATTTCACTTTTATATTTTAATTATTTTAATTAAAAGAAAGATTAAATATTAAATTAGCCAAAATTAGGTTTTTTAAATTAGTCAATTAAGGACTAAATTTGAGAGATAGATTGATTATATATAAAATTATATTATCTTATTATAATTTAAGAAGAAAATGTAAAATACATTTTTAAAACGTTAAATTAAGCTCCAAATTTAACAATTTTTCATTATATTTTATTTTCGTTGAGTCCCTTTTTTCTAATTTTTTTATAATTTAAATTAGATTTCATTTATCAAAGTTTACTTAAAGGAATTTTTTAGAGATATAATTAACAATATTATTCAGATTCAATAATTAATGTTTATTAATTATTAATATATATAAAGTTCAAAATATATGAAATATTTTTTATGTAGAATTTGTAAACAATTTCCAAATATCATTGAAATTTATAATGAAAAAAATCAAAATATTTATTATAAATGTAATTGTGGAGAAAATATAATTTCTATAAAGAATTATTTTTTAAAGTTTTATAGAGAAATCGACAATATTAATTTAAAAAAAATTGATAAATGTAAAATTCATAATGAAATATTAAACTATTATTGTAATATTTGTAATGAATTTTATTGTAATGGATGTAAAAATGAAGGAATTCATAATTTTCATAGTTATATGAATTTAAAAAACAATATTCTTGATTCTGAAAAATTAAAAATGGAATTGAAAAATAAAAAAAATTATGTTGATAATTTTATTAATTCTTTTAAAGAAAATATATTAATAGAATTAAAAATGTTAATCAATAAAATTGAAAATTTATATAAAAAATATAATGAAACAAATAATTATTTATTTAAAATATTTTTGGTGTTTTTAAATTCATTAAAAGAATTCCCAATAGTTGAAAACTACTCTAAAAATATAATTCAAAAATTTTTTGATTTAAATGATCTCCTTAATTTAAATGATTATAATTATAAATATCCACTAAATGAAAAGATAGAAAGATTATTTTTTTATTTAAAAAATGAGAATATTATAAAATTAAAAAATTTCAAAGTAGAAGATATGAAAATTAAATACAATAAAGCAATAAAATCAAATATTAATTGTTTAATTGTTTTAAAAGATGGAAGAATTGCAGTTTCAAAAAATGAAAATAATAGAAATATTTATATTTATGAAATAAAAGAAAAAGAAAAATTAAATGAAGAAATGATATTAGAAGGTCATAATAGGAAAATTAATTATTTATATGAGTTAAAAGATAAAAGAATAATTTCATGTGATTCAAAAGAAATAAAAATTTGGACAGTTACAAATTTTTCTTATAAATGTGATTATACAATAAATACTAATTCACATGATATAAATCAAATAATTCAATTACAAAATGAAAAAATATTAACTTGTTCAAAAAATTGTTATATTATTCAATGGAATAATAAAAATTTTGTATCTGAAAATATATTATTTGGAACTAAACCTTTTTATTCAATTACAGAAATAAATGAAAAAATAATTGTTTCTTCTTCTCAAAATTTATCTTTTTGGGATTTAAAAAATGGAAACATTATAAAAGAAATTAATAATTTTGGTATTGTTAATCCAAATCAAATTATTTATTATAAGAATAAAATTTATTGTCTTGTATCTAAACAATTATTTAAAATTAATTGTTTAAATTTTCAAATTGAAATTTGTTATGTTTTTAATTTTGAAATAAAATCAATTTTTTTTTCTAAAAATTTTGGTCTGATTGCAATTAGTGGAAGTTGTATTTTTCAATTTAATGTTGATGAAATGAAAATAATTTCTTCTCAAAATTTTAATACACAAGATAATTCTTTTGATTTGGAAAATGGTAAAAATATTAAAATTTATTTAATTAATCAAATAAATAATAAATTACTATTTGCTATAGATAATAATTCTTTTGATATTAATTTATTAGAATAAATTTAAATTCTTAAAATATTAAAATATATTAATATTATATCATTATGATTAATCATCTTCTAAAATTTTATTTAATTTTGAATTATCATTTATCAAATATTTAAAACAAAAATGTAAATTAAATCCAAATAATGTAAATATAATGAGAATTAATATTAATATTATATATTTTAATTGTTTCCCTGGGTCTTCTATTATTATTTCTTTATTATATTCACAATAATTGAAAATTTGTTCTTTACTCCATAAATGAGAATGAATAATATTATAAAATTCCTCAAATTCCCATACTTTCATTAATTTATCATTAAAAATATATTCAATAATATAATCAGAATAATCAGAAATATTTTTATCAGTTATATTATCTTTTTTATATACTTCAAAAAAGCAACTTGAACTAAAAATAGGATTAATAAAAAAATTATCATCTTTAATATCAAAAACTTTTATAAGAAAAATTTCCATTGCTCCTAATGAATCTTCATGTCCAGAAAACATTACAAATTTGGGATTAGTATCATCTGTTATATTATTAATATCCATGTCAATTTTTTTTTTCATATAATATAATAATTCTCTAAAAAAAGGAGTCATCATTGCATATAATAAATTATTATCTTTTTCATTTGTTAAAGTAATTAAAGAATATATTTTACTAATTTCTAAACAATAATCTTCTAAATCAGTTAAATTTATATCATAATTATTTAAAAAATTTAAATCTCTTCCATCATATATATCACTTATATATTCATCACATAAATCTATAATATAAGGAATACTATAATTCCCAATTTCATGTAATAATTTATTAAATTTTTTTGAATATTTATCATTGAAAATTTGTTTTATATTTACATACATTTCATTTTCAAAAATGATTTCTTCATTTTCAATAATTTTATCCAAACAATCAGAATTATCATTAATAATAATTTCATGTTCAATATGATTTATTATATTGATTGGTATAGTTTGTAAAAATTGAGGTAAAGCAGAATTAACTGAATTTAATTTATCAATTTCTTTTTGAACATCTTGAGAAATATTAATAGGAGGATTAGAAATATTTTTTTGATTATCATTTAATATATCATTAAAACTAGAATTTAAATAATATAAGCCTTGAATTTGTGCTAAAGCACTTTGAATAGTTCTATTATAATTTGTAGATAAAATATAAATTTCATTTGGATTATAATTTTCTGATAAAAATTTTTTTTCTTTAATATATTTTTCATGATTATGAAGACCTAATATATAGTGCATTCTTTGACCAACAACAGTTAATTCTCCTGGATTTGACCATAATTGGTTAAATGAATCATAATTATTTTTATTTAATGATAATGGGGCTCTTGCTCCATGTCTAAAATGAGTTAAAACGAATAAGAGTTTTTTTGAAAATATAAATTCAAAAGTTAAATAAAATATTAAAAATTTCATATATTAATAATTATTAGATAAAAATTAATTTATCATTAATCAATATTTATAATTAATATTGTAAAGTTTTTCTTTTATGTTTGTGGCAATTTATAATTAGAAAATAAAAAATCCTTTAAAAAGAAAAAATGAGCAATTGAAATCATAAAAACTTAATTAAAAATAATGAGAAAAAAAATAAAAATCACAAACAATAAACTAAACAAAATGAAAAATTAAAATATTTAATATTGAATAAGTAAAATTTTATGTTGATTGGATTTTTATGAATAAGTAAAAATTCAATTTAATTCAAATTATTGTAAATTCATATTTTTAAGAACAATAATAATGGACTATTACTTCTCTAGAATATTCAAGAAATCAAAAATTGAACATTAATTATTCATTTTTTATTATCATATATATTTAAAAATAGATAATAGGAATTAATATATAATATATAAAATTATTTATAATATTTTTTTCCAACACATTTAAAACATAATTTTT
>JAEEGL010083309.1_pt1 | contig 14605 bp, 4 predicted proteins | sample 9134231 | NCBI WGS metagenome assembly JAEEGL01 (sample SAMN16246548, study PRJNA631951) | gut metagenome | biome: gut microbiome; feature: rumen; material: fiber-attached | host: Bos | place: Iran: Karaj | collected 2018-10 | reverse complement strand
TCACTTTTTAACTCTTTATTATCATAAAATTATTTATGATTTAATTATTAAAATTTGTTATAATAAATATACATGTATAACAAAACAATACGAACCTTCGAATAAAAAAGAAGCTTTTGAAAAATTAACATCAATAAGTTCTGCTCCTGGAAAATTAAGATTAATGCCAAAACCAAGTACAATGAGACCAATAACTTCATTTAAAAAAAAAACTTTAGGACAAAATAAAAATTTTTTAAAAAACATACTTTTTGATACTCAAAAGATATTCAAATATATTCAAAATAAAATGCAGAAAAATAGAAATAATTGTGTAATATTTGATTATAAAGAAATAATAAAAAGATTAATGGATTATAAATTAAGATTAATAAAATGTAATAAAAATTCACAAATAATAAAAGAAACTAAATTAAAAAATTCAAAAATTACTAAATATTTATCTTATGTAACAATGGATATAGAAGCATGTTATGATAATATTGATATTCAATTATTAAATAATTTTATAGAAAGAGATGATACAATTGGTTCTACTTATGTTACTGGAATATTATATATTTTAATTCCAAAAATAAATAAAACTAAAAATCCTCTTTTACATATTGATATTAAAGATTGTTTTGATATTAAATTAATGTATATTGTAAGTGATTTAAGAGAATATATTCATATTCTTGATTATTTAGAAAAAAGAGAGGAAATGGCATATAAAAATTGTATTATATATATTGATAATTCAAAATTAGTATATTTATCTAAAGCACAATTTATGCCTACTGTTAAAAATATTATTAATAATAATTATATTAAATTCGATAAAAAATTTTTAAGACAAACTAAAGGAATACCTCAAGGCTTAAGTGTTAGTTCATTTTTATGTAATTTATTTTTTTATGAAATTGAACAAGATCTTTCATTGGAAATACAAAAAATTGTTAATTTCAATCAAAGTTTATTACTTCGATTTATGGATGATTATTTATGTTTAAGTAATTCTACTGAAAAAACAATAATATTTAAAGATTCTTCAATTGACTTAAGTGCTAAAAATAAATTTAATTTTAATTTAAAGAAATTACAAAGTAATTTAAATGATATTATAGTTTCTGATAAAGATAACAATGATTTAAGAAAATTTAGTTGGAATGGAATGTTTTTTCAATTGGATAAAAAATATTATTTTAATTTAATTTATGATAATAATAAATCAGATGAAAATGATAAATTAATAAATTATACTAAATTAGTTAATATAAATTTACCATTAATAAAAAATAAAAATGATTTTACATGGTTAGTTAAAAAAATTAATGGAGTTTTATTTAGTGGTCATCCTTGGATTTACTTTATGTCTACAATAAATGAAAAAGAAATATTAGAAAAAAATTTCGAATCATTAATAAAATTTATGTTCTTTAAATTATTAGTATTAATAAGAAAAGTAGAAAATACTAGTTTAAAACCATCTCAAAAAAATTTAATAAATGTTATTGATACTTTTATGATGAAAATGTATTCTTTTTTAGATTCTAAAGTATTTGAAATTGAAAAAAAAAAATTTTATATTTCTTATGAAAAATTTCATAATAATTTTTATAAAACAATGTTTAAAATATACTTGGTTGATGGCAAACAGTATAATCAAAAAATAGTAAAATATTCTCCATTATTATTTAAAGCAATAAAAAGAAAAATAGAAAGATTAAAATGTTCTCATATAGAATATCCTTTAAAACAAAAATATAAAATGCTAAAAGAATATATAAAAGTATGGAATAAAAGTTGAAATATAATTAAATATTTTTTTAAATCAATTAACAAAAATAATTAATATATAAGTATTTTTTACTGAAAAAATAAATATTTTAATTAATCTATAAATAAAAATATGAAAACAATTTTCATATTCTAAAAAAATAAAAATAACTAATGAACCTATATTTAAAAAATAAGAAATACAAATTTTTATTTAAAAATAACAAATTTATTCAATTATAAAGACATTTCATTAGAAATATTCCGATTAACTTAAAAAGTAAGAAATATCATATCCTAATAATAAAATAAATGTTTATTTAAAAATCTTCATAAAAAGCTGTTCTTCACAAATATATCCTCATTATCTTTTATTAATCAATTAAATAATTTTAAAAATAATGATAATAAAAATAATGTTGTTCAAAGAAATAATTTAAAAATTAAAAAATTATTCTATATTAATAATCAAAATTCAACTATTTCCCTGTTAAACAATAATTATAATATAGATAAAATTTAAATAGTTTGAATTCAAAGAAAAAAATGTGAAGTTCAAAATATTAAAAAAAACAATATAATAAATATTAATAATAAAAAAATATTTTGTATTAAAATGATTAAAAATATTTATATTAGTCAATCCAAATAATTATATATCTTAATTATATTAAATCCTTTGAAATATTTAAAAGTTTAATTTTCATCAGACATGAGATTATCACTAAATTTAGAATTATTAAATAAACTTATTTTATACGTTTCTTTTTTATTATTTTTTTGATTTATTGATTTATTTTTAACTTGTTTTCTTATGAATTTTAATATAGAATTATTTCCTGCTTTTTTATTAACATCTTCTTCACTTGATTCTTCACTTTTTTTTTCTGATGAAGAAGATGAAAAACTTTCTGATTTTGAATTTGAATTTTCTTTTTCTTTAATTTCAGATTTTTGTATTATTTTATTCAAATCATTTAATGAAACTTTGTTTATTGTATTTGTTGATGAACTTTGATTATCTGATTTTTCTTCTTTTTCACTTTTTATTTCAACATCATTTTTTATTTCATTTTCTATTTTTATTTCATTTAATATATCTTCATTAAATGTTAATAATAAATTTTTTTCTTTTTTTTCTAATTTTTTTAATGTTTCATTTTTAATTTTACAAATATAATATTCATCGGTTATATCTTTATTTTGTTCTGTTGTTAATAAGCTTTTTCTAAAATTTATTTTTATTATTACTATTTTTTCTTCAGAAAGATTAATATCATTTGATTCAAAAGAATCATTGTCACAATCTTTTTCATCAATAATAAAGAATTTTAAAGTTTTTATATTTTCATTTATTAATTTAACATCTTTTTTTTTTGAATCAACATCATTTGGATTAACTATATATAATTGTTCTTCATTATTAACAATGAGAAAATAATCATATTGAATTTCTTTAAATAAAGATAATAAAGTTTTTATGTTTTTTTCTTTATTTTCTAAAAGTTTTGCTAATTGATTTTCATAAAAACATATTTTATCCATGATATTATTACCAAAATAATCACTAATATTATCTATAAAATTAGTTTCTTCTTCCTTTAAAAGCTCACTGTCAATTTTATCAGTAGGAATAGTATTTTTATTTTGTCCAGGTTGAAATTCAATATTTGAAGTCGAAAAAAATTGTCTCATTGAATCATTTAAAAAAGGTTCATTAAAAAAGTCTTTTTCTATTATAGGAACATTTTCTTTATCCATTATATCTAATTTATTTTCAATTGTAAAAATATCATAAATATATTTAAACATATTACTTTTAGAATATAAATAACGCATAAAATTAGAACAATCAGAATTACATCTTGTTAAAATATTATATAAAGAATTAAATAATTCCTTTTCGTTATTTTTGTTTTGAAATGAATTATTTCTATATACACTAACAAAATTATCCATTTCTTTAAAATAATCTATATCTCTTCCATAAAAAAACGCTTGAATATAAGGAAATTTTGATATTTTTGTTTTTGATAAACCATCAATATTTAATTTTGATTGAATTAATGATGGTAAATTTCTATTTTTTAAATCTGCAATATTGATAAATTTATTTTCTAAATAATATAATTTTGATAATTTCCTATTTTGATTGTAGAAAATATTATTATTAAAACCATTAAATTTTGGAAAATTATAAATATCTGAATCTTTTTCAAATTTAGAAAATAAACGAAACATATATTTATTTTCTTTATCTTCAAAATCTTTTTTCTTTTCTTTTAATAAAGTACATTTTTCAATAAAATTTTTAGTGTTAGGATGTTTTACTCGATTAAATATTGCACTTACTCTTTTTTGACCTTTTGGATTTGTATTAACATTTAAATTTGATAAATTTAATAAATGAGTTAAATCTTCTTCCATTTTTTCACTTGGTAATCTTATTGACTTCTCATTATCATCATTTGGTAAAGGAATATTAAATTTATTACTTATTTCAGTTCTTAATTGTTTACTAAAAGTTAATAATGATTTTACTTTTTGTAATTCATTTATTGTATAATTATAATTTTTTCCTGTTGATAAATATTCTCTAAATGATTTATAATTACTATAATATTCTTTTGTTGAATCTATTTCTATTTCATCTGAATTCTCTATTTTTTTATAAAAAATAGTTTTTTTTTCTACTATATTATATAAATTTTCTGGTTTTTCTGGTGATTCATAATATGGATAATATTCTTTTAGTGTTTCTTTATCTAATTCATAATTTTTAGCATTAATTAAATTATTTTGTTTTAATTGATGAAATTTTTCTCTTTTTACAGAGTTTATTTGGGTTTTATCATTTTTAGTTTCAGGTAAAAGACTATACATTATTTATTAATATTAAATTTAAATTTTATTATTTAGAAAAAATTTTATTCAAAATCATGACTTATTTATTTATTATAATTAAATCTTTAATATAAATACTCTTTTTATTTATTAATAAATATTCTTAAATTCATAATTTAAAAAAATAAATGTTACTCCCTGATGATAATGTCAAAATAGTAACGACTCATACAAATAATGTAATAAATATATATCATTTTGATTTTGATGATGAAGATCACTTTTTATCATTAGCTGATGATGGTCAAATAATAGAATGGTCATTTAATAAAGAAACAGAAGAAATAAAAGAAATAGAAAAATGTAATTTAGTAAGACCAAATGATGAACTATTATTAACTAATAATCATCAAATTCCAAAAATTCCAAAAGGAGATTATATAAGAATAACAAAAAGTTTAATAATTAGTAATTTTATATTTTTAGGATATGAAGATGGATTAATTCTAGTTTATTTAGTTGAAAAACAAGAAAAACAAAAAAATGAAGAAGAAGAAGAAGAAAATCAAATAAATAAAAATGCTAAAAACTATTATAATAGTTATTCACTTCTTTTTATTTTATTAGGTCATACTCAAAAAATAACTGCTTTATATTTTGTTGAAGATATAAAATTATTAGTTACTGCAAGTGATACTTCAATTGTTAAAGTTTATAATATGGAAAATGGTCATTCAATGTATCATTTTAATTTAGATTGTATAATTACAAAAATAGAATTAGTTGAAAAAAAAACAGGAAAAAATTTAGTCTTTTTATGTGATGAACCATATAAATTAGTGATTGATATTTCTAAAGAACCAATTTCATTTAATCATTATACTTTTAAATATAATGATGGTAAACAACTTATAAAAGGTAATAAAGAGTTTTATATTCTTGGTAATTCTACTTATATTTATAAATTTAATAATGATTTTGATTATGTTTCAACTTATAGTACAGTTGATAAAATCGATTTTGATTATATATGTCCTTTTGGTAATCAATTTATAATTTTTGATAATGATAATTATATGAGATTATGTGAATTAAAAGAAATTAAAAAAGAAAATAGAATTAATATGGTTTTAAGAGTTAAATGTGGAAAAGATAATATAAATTTTTGTTATAATTCTATGGATAAATTCTTATTTTCAGCTTCTCAAGATAATACTGTTTATTTTATTAATATAGAAAAATTAAAAGATTTAGAATGGGAAAGAAATAAAATGAATGAAGAAGATGCTTTAAGTGCAGCAATGCTTTTGGAACTTGGGAAAAAAAAAGGAAAAGGAAAGGGAAAAGGTGCTAAAGGAAAAGGAGGGGATAAAAAGGAAAAATTACCAAAAATTAAAAAGAAAAAATAAATATTATTTAAATGTTTTTCTTAATTTTTTTATGAAAAATTATTTATAAATAAAATATTTATTATTAATTATGTTTTAATAAAAATTATTGTTTTTTTATCTCAATTTTTATTGATTTATCTTATATTTTATCAATAGTATAACTTAGATTTGTTTTTTTTCATTATGTTATTTAATTGTTTCTTAATGATGTTTTATGATTAATTCTTTTATTTCATCATATTTTTGAGAAAAAAAAATTTATTATATATAATATTTAAGATAATTTATTTTTTCTCTTTTATTAAAATTTTAACTCATACAAAATTTATTAATCAATAAATAAAATGAAATATTAAAATATTAATGTCAAAATTAGATGAAAATATAATAAATGAATCTGATTATAATTCTCAATTAATAGAATATGAAAAACTTTTAAATGAATACGCAGAAAATGGTAAATATGAAAAAGCAGAATTATGTAAAGAAAAAATAGATAATTTAAAAAAATCAATAAAAAAAAAGCGTAAGAAGGATTTAGAACAAAGACAAAGTATTGAAAATGAAAATTTAGAAACAAACTATAAGAATGAAATAGAAGAATTTAATAGAATTTGGAAAGAAAAATTTAAAGAATTAGAAGAAAGAACTCAAAGAGCAGGAGAGGAAATAACAGAAAGACAGAATAAAGAAATGAATGATTTATATAATTTATTAGAAGAAAAAATAAATCAAGATAATAAATATAGACCTTCTGCTGAATATATCAAATTAAATAATGAAGAAAAACAATTAGTTAAATTTCAAAAATTTAATGAAGCTTCAATTATAAGAAAAAAAAAAGAAAAAATTAAATTGAAAGACATTGAAAAAAAAGAAAAAGAAAAACAAATAAAAATCCAAAAAGAAGCATTAAAAAAAAGTAAAAGACATGAATTAGAAAAAGAAATATTAAAAAAAAAATTTGAAAAAGAGTTTAATGAAATGAATATAAAAAAAGAGAAAGAATTAGATATACTTGAGAAAAAATTTTATAATAAAAGATTGGATTTAAGTCAACAACAAAAAACAGAAAAAAATATGACTGAAAATAATAAAATAATATCAAGAGGAAATGTAAGAGATACTTATTCTGCTTTTCAAAATAATTTTGAAACTACAACAGAACCAAGTAATATTAATATAAATAATAATAATAATGGTAATTTAAATCAAGATGAAAATAATTCTGAAAATAAAAATTCAAATGATGAAGATATTAATGAAGAAAATAATAAATTAAATGGAATTGAAGATGAATTAAATAAAGAAAGTAAAGAAAAAAATGAATAAAAAGTAAAAAAAAATTATTTTTTCTAATTTTTTTAAATATAAAGAAATAAAAAATAAATAAATATTAAAAAACCTTCAAATAAATTTTTGTTAAATGAATATAAACAAGTTAAAAATCAGATAAAATAGTTCTCATATAACAAAATGATAAAAAATAAAATGTTCCAAAAAAAATTATAAAAAATTTATATTTTATTTACTAGTTAATTCCCTAACTCCTTTCCAATCACTAGGAGGAACTAATTTCCTTGCTCTAATATAATTCAATAATATTTTAGTAGGTCCATCATCAGGATCAATTCTAGAACAAGTTTGAAAATACATATTCGCCATTTTCCAATCACCACTTTTATAACTTTCAATTCCTTTTTTCCAACTATCATTAAAATCCATAGATCTTTCTTTAATTAATTCTCTATAACTTTCTTTATCTAAAACAATAGGAGTAACTGCACCATATTCTTCAATCACACCTTCTAATTGCATTTTTTTTTCAGCAAATATATTTTTTTTCTCTTTATTAGAAACAATTAATATTTTACTTTCTTTTTGAGGAGTAACATTTAAATTTAAATCTATAGTATATAAATCTAAAGGAAGTTCACTTCCTTTAACTGTTACACAATCAATATATCTACAAATATTTTTCATATCATCAGTAAATAAATCATATAATACACCACTAATTAATAAACTTAAACCAAATTGTCTTGTTGCTGTTTCTAATCTTGCAGCAATATTTACATTAGGACTTAAATAAGAAGCATCAATTTTATATGAGGAACCAACTGCTCCTTCAATACCATAACCTAAATGAAGTCCAAATCCCATATTTACTTTAAAATTCGGTATTCTTTTTAATATATTTTCATTCTCACGATATGCTAATATATTTAAGTTTTTATTTATTTTTAATATTACTCTTAAAAATGCTAAAACTGAACAATCTGCTGTTATTCCTACTTGAGGATTTGTTGGATCTATTTCTAATAAATTATCCTTTTTTATTTCTTTCATTTCTCCATCTTTATGATTATGAACTTTTGAAACATTATAAAATTTCCATACATTTAAAAATGATTCTCCTATATTTTTATTTGTTGCTCCTTGAAATTTATCTACACTAGAATGTACAATTTCTGCTATTTCATTTACAAATAATATTGTTCTTTCTTCTAAAGCTAATGCTATTTCTTCAAATTGTCTTATATCACAAAAACCAAAAATTGCTGTTTTTTTCTTTCCCATTAATCTTGGATTTAATTCTTCTCCTTGACGTAGATTTTTCTTTATAATTTCACCTCCTGCGTCTCCAAAACCAATAGCTAATAAAGCTGAAATTTTAATAATTGCACTTTTAATAACTGAAATTTCGAAATTTTCATTATTATCATCTGGTTTTTTATTCGGATTTTCTTGCTGATCTTCTAATTGAGCAACTTGTGCTTTTACACCTTCTTGTAATTCTTCTATATTTTTAGCACCAATTGGATCTTTTTCTACTTTTTCTACTATTTCAATCATAATTTCTAAAGGATCCAAAACTAAATCATCAGCATCTTTTTCAAAAGTTAATGACGCTAAAGTTAAACAAATACAAACAAATATTGTTTGACATAAATTTAATAGTCCTTGTAATCTAGTTTCTTTTCTTATTGAATATACTATTCTTATTTGAGTATCTTGACTATAAACAGTTTTTAATTCTTTATATCTAAATGTATGATTGCTCTTATTATAAAGAGGATTTTGATAATATACTATTCCTCTTATTGTTATGTTAATTGGAGGATACTTTGGATCATATAAATTAGTTAAATTTATTGATTTATCAAAAATTCCTTTCTCTGTAAAAATTCCATAATTTGTTGATAAAATTTCAGTAATTAAATTATATACTATTGATGAATCATCTTCATAAAAATCATCACTTAATAAAGGAAAAATTAATAATAAAGTCAATATTAATAGTATAACTTTTTTTGTTAAAGATTCTGTAACAATTTTACTTATTCTTGATTCTTTTATTAATTCTTCATTTTCATCTTCATCATCATTATTTCCAGCAACCAATGTTTTAGACTTTGATTTTTGGAATTTTTTTCTTCTTGCCTCTTCCTCTTTTTCTTTTTCTCTTAATTTTCTTTCCATTTCTTCTTTTTTTAGTTTTAATTTTTTTAAAGTATGAGTTTTTCCAAGTTCTTTATCTTTATTATCATTTGGAACAAAACCTCCTTTACTTGGTCTTCTTGTAGAATCACCATTATTTTCATAAAAATCTCCATTATTATTATTACTTTTAACTTCACCATTATTATTATTTCCTCCATTATCAACTTCATAATTGTTATTATTATTATTTTCACTTATAAGATTACTTGCTCCATTATTATTATTATTGTTATTAGATCCATTTAAACTATTTTTAAAAATAGCGTCATCATCACTGCTTGAATTAACTAAAGTTTTTGAAGAAGACATTTCAGTTTTTTCTAATCTTTCCAATTCCAATTTTTCCATTAATTTCTTTTTTTCTTCTTGTAATTTTTTATTTTTTTTTTCTCTTTCAAGTAAAACATTCTTATATAATTTAACCATTCTTATCAATCTAACAATTCTAATAATTCTCAAAACTCTGGTAGCTCTTGAAGCAGCACTGACTTTAGCAATAGCTTTAGCAGCTTGAGCAGTACTTGCTCTTCTTCTTCCTTTAGTATAAGTTTCAGTTTTAATAGGTTCATAACCTAAAACAGGATTCATAACATAATCAATGTCTTGTAACATTGAAACAGTTGAAATTAAATCTAACCAAAAGAAAAAGCTAAATAAATAACCTTCTTTTGCAATTGTACTTAATACTAATTCTGCTAAAAATAATGTGAATAATATTATTTCTATTATATTAAATGCTGTATCAACTTGTAAACCTAAAAATGCTGATTGAATGTCTGTTGCAAAAAGTGCAAAAATCGTAAACACCGACATTACTATTACTACTGGAGTTGAATCTATAAATTTTGCTATTTTTCTTTTCCATTTTTTCATTGTTTTTTTGATTACTAATTGACTTTTTGACATTGAAAATGATGATTTACTTCCGTTACTTAAATCTATTAATTCACTTTTTACATTATTTGTTTTATCTTTTTCATCTTCCTTTTTTTTTTCATTTTCTTCTAGTTTTAAAATTTCTCTTTCAGTTTTTATTATTTCATTATCTATTTTTAATTGTAAATTTTCAGGTTCTTTTTTTTCTTCTGTTTTAGGTTTTTCAGGTTCTTTTTTTTCTTCAGTTTTGGGTTTTTCAGGTACTTTCTTTTCTTCAGTTTTTGGTTTTTCAGGTTCTTTTTTAACTTCTGTTTTTGGTTTTTCTGGTTCTTTTTTTTCTTCTATTTTTGGTTTTTCTGGTACTTTCTTTTCTTCAATTTTAGGTTTTTCAGGTTCTTTTTTGACTTCTGTTTTTGGTTTTTCAGGTACTTTCTTTTCTTCAGTTTTTGGTTTTTCAGGTTCTTTCTTTTCTTCAATTTTAGGTTTTTCAGGTTCTTTCTTTTCTTCAGTTTTTGGTTTTTCTGGTTCTTTTTTAACTTCTGTTTTTGGTTTTTCTGGTTCTTTTTTTTCTTCTGTTTTGGGTTTTTCAGGTACTTTCTTTTCTTCCGTTTTTGGTTTTTCTGGTAATTTCTTTTCTTCAATTTTAGGCTTTTCTGGTTCTTTCTTTTCTTCTGTTTTTGGTTTTTCAGGTTCCTTTTTAACTTCTGTTTTTGGTTTTTCTGGTTCTTTTTTTTCTTCAGTTTTTGGTTTTTCTGGTTCTTTTTTTTCTTCTGGTTTTGGTTTTTCTGGTTCTTTTTTTACTTCTGTTTTTGGTTTTTCAACTTCTTTTTTAACTTCAGGTTTCGGTTTCTCAATTTCTTTTTTTTCTTCTGGTTTTGGTTTTTCTGGTTCTTTTTTTACTTCTGTTTTTGGTTTTTCAACTTCTTTTTTAACTTCAGGTTTCGGTTTCTCAATTTCTTTCTTTTCTTCTGTTTTTGGTTTTTCAGGTTCTTTTTTTACCTCTGTTTTTGGTTTTTCAGGTTCCTTTTTAACTTCTGTTTTTGGTTTTTCTGATTCTTTTTTTTCTTCAGTTTTTGGTTTTTCAGGTTCCTTTTTAACTTCTGTTTTTGGTTTTTCTGGTTCTTTTTTAACTTCAGCTTTTGGTTTTTCTGGTTCTTTTTTAACTTCAGTTTTTGGTTTTTCTGGTTCTTTTTTTTCTTCAGCTTTTGGTTTTTCTGGTTCTTTTTTAACTTCTGTTTTTGGTTTTTCAGGTTCTTTTTTTTCTTCAGTTTTGGGTTTTTCTGGTTCTTTTTTAACTTCAGCTTTTGGTTTTTCTGGTTCTTTTTTAACTTCAGCTTTTGGTTTTTCTGGTTCTTTTTTAACTTCAGTTTTTGGTTTTTCTTCTTCTTTTTTTACTTCTGTTTTAGGTTTTTCTGGTTCTTTTTTTACTTCTGTTTTTGGCTTTTCTGGTTCTTTTTTTACTTCTGTTTTTGGTTTTTCAGGTTCTTTTTTTTCTTCGGTTTTAGGTTTTTCAGGTTCTTTTTTTACCTCTGTTTTAGGTTTTTCTGGTTCTTTTTTTACTTCGGTTTTAGGTTTTTCTGGTTCTTTTTTTACTTCTGTTTTAGGTTTTTCTGGTTCTTTTTTTTCTTCTGTTTTAGGTTTTTCTGGTTCTTTTTTTACCTCTGTTTTAGGTTTTTCAGGTACTTTCTTTTCTTCAGTTTTTGGTTTTTCAGGTTCTTTCTTTTCTTCTGTTTTTGGTTTTTCTGGTTGTTTTTTGACTTCTATTTTTGGTTTTTCAGGTTCTTTTTTTTCTTCAGTTTTTGGTTTTTCTGGTACTTTTTTTTCTTCTGGTTTTGGTTTTTCAGTTTCTTTTTTAACTTTATCTTGATTATCATCTACTTTTTGTTTTTTGTTATCAGACTCCTTTTTTTTTTCTTCTTCTTTCTTCTCTTTATTATTTTTTTGAGTTTCTTCTAACTTTTTGTCTTCAGTTTTTTCCTTTTTTTCGTCTTTGACTTTTTCATTATTATCTGACATTATTCTTTTTTATAATATAAATTATATAAATTAATATATAATAATAAAAGAAAGATTAAAATTTTAATGATTAATAAATAACAAATTTGTGATATTAAAAAATAATCTTTTAATTAAATATAGATATTTAAAAATTAAAGATTATTTTATTTTTTTAGTTTTCCTTTTTCAAATTAAAAAAAAATATATTATAATAATAATCAAGATAATTCAAATATATTGTTTTGAAAAAAGAAATTCATTATTTCCCATTAATTTTTTATTTTTAAACTTACTTTTAGTAAAATAAAAAATTAAAATAAAAAAATATTTAATAATTCTGAACACGATTATTGTTATATTTATAAAGATTTATTGAAGGAGAATCAATATCCTTAGTTAATTTTTCAATTTCTTCTTTCGTTTGTGACAACAAATTTGTAATATATGAAAAATTATTATTTGGATTATTATTTATTTGTAGATTATTTTGTTTCTGGTAAATAGGAATATTATTATTATGTTCAAATTGTGAATTTGGATTTTTGTATAAAGGAATATTATTATATATATCAATTTTATTTGATAATACATTATCATTATTAAAAATATTTCTATTTTCCTGAACATTAATATAAGTTTTGTTATTATTAGTATATGAATTTGGAATATTTATTTTATCACTATATATTGGGGATGTATATTTTTTTACTTCTTGAGTTGGTTTAGGTATTTTTTGATTTATTATATTTTCATCTTTAAAATCATAATTCTCATTTTCACTATAACTTCTTGCAAAATTTATATTATTATTATTATTTTCATTTAAATTATCATATCCACCAAAATTATTATTATTATTATTATTGAAATTTGGATTGTTATAATTAGAATAATTTTGATTTGAAAAATTATTCATTTCATTATGTTCATTATAATTATAAGGAATATTATTATAATTTTGAATATTCTTATCTTCAAATTTTTGAATATAAGGATTATTCATTTCTTCATAATTTTCTTCATTTCCAAAACTTCTGGCAAAATTAATATTATTATTATTAGGAATGTTATCTTTGTCTTCAATGATTTCAGGATTTGGATTTATTTCAATTGGATTATTATATTCATCATTAATTTCAATTCTTTTATTTTGATCTTCAAAATCTTGATTTACTTGAATTGTTTGAGGAATATCTTTTAAAGGAAAACTCATTTCTTTTTTATTTTGATAATTTTGATTAAGATTATAATTGGCATTCATTTCATCATTATTAAAATCATTTTCTTTACCAATAATATCTTTATGATATTGTGAATTCATTGATTTTTTTTTTGAATCATCAATCATCATATCTAACTTTTTCATATATTGATCTAAATCATTTAATTTTGAAAAATTTTGATTTATATTATTTTGAATTTCATTAACATTATCTAAATTAACATTTTCATCATCCATTTCAAAAGTTGGAAATTGATTATCAACTGGATTTTTATTATTTTTCTTTTGAATATTTTGTTGATTAATATTATTTCTTTTATTATTCTGATTTAAAGCAGTTTGTGGTCTTTTATTTTTATTATTTATTTTATTATTATTTTTAACCTTTTGTATATTTTCATTTTGATTTTCATTGATTGCATCTTGCATTTTTTGAATAGTTTTATCAAATTCACTAAATAATTCAGGATTTTGAATATTAGAATAATAATTGTTGTTTTCATTTAAATAATTTAAAGGATTATTTTTTGCTTTTGTTTCAGCAATTGTCATATTAACATTTGAATTATAAATCATTTTAATTTCTTCATCATCACTTTCATTTTTCTTTCCTTTATTTTTATTAATTTGATTAACTTCATATAAATTCTGAATATCAGAATTTTGATTTGTTTTTCTATACATTCCAGATTTACTTCTTTTATTTATAAATTTATTATCAAAAGTATTATTATATCCTTTCATTAAATTTGCTTTATTCGGAACTTCAATAATTTTTTTTTCAAAACGATTCATAGGAGTTAAATCTATTTTTTTTCGTACTATTTTCTTCTTATTTTGAGGGTCATAATAATCATTTTGGAATTCATCAGCATAAATTTTTCCACTTAAAATCATATTTTGATATTCTTTCTTTGCACTTTCTAAATTTTTACTTACAGCATTTATTTTCTTCTTAATTGCTTCTGCATTTGATAATTTATATCTATTTAAATCTGTTTGATATGAATTC
>JAEEGL016102142.1_pt1 | contig 14606 bp, 12 predicted proteins | sample 9134231 | NCBI WGS metagenome assembly JAEEGL01 (sample SAMN16246548, study PRJNA631951) | gut metagenome | biome: gut microbiome; feature: rumen; material: fiber-attached | host: Bos | place: Iran: Karaj | collected 2018-10 | reverse complement strand
TGCTCTTGCGTGGAAATATAAATTAACCGCAAGATAAACGGTTACTGATAAAAGACCTGTAAGGCTGACAGTATATATGTAGAGAAGGACGTTAAGAAGCATGGCCACTACTGAATATATAATAAGCTTTTTCAGAGGTTTTTCAGTATAAAAGTAAAAGAAGAGGATAAGCAGCACAAGGAATGTCGTATGTGTTGTGTTGGGATAAGGATAACCAAGTGAATGCCTCATAAGAAATCCATAGCCGCTTCTCTTGTTCATATAGTTGATATTTTCAATGCATCCAGTTACTGACAGTAAAAACAAAACTGAAAATGAGATGGACAAAATAGCAAGTCCAAGCTTTATGACCTTTGTTTTTTCAACTGCCTTCATTCCAAGCATCATGGTGAAATAGATAAGAAGCCCTTTTTCTCCTGAGCAGTAATAAACAAGGCTTCCAAGGAAAAGAAAAAAGGCGATGACAATATATTCAATTGCAGAATGCTTTGTTGTTGCGATCTTTAATACGAAAAATACCATTCCAATGATAAGCACAGTGTTATAGGCAGACTGACCGTCATAAAGGCCAATTGCACGCGCACCAAAAAGAAGGGTAAAGTAGATCATATATAAGATAGAGGAAACTGGTCCAGCTGATATTTTGATATCTCTGCTTGAATTGTTTTCCATAAAAAAATCAGCATCTCCTAAATGAATAGTTTTCGATATATTTCGAATTATAGCATATATTTGCGAGAAATACGTGAGAAAAGATTGCGCAAGGCGAATATCTAATCTAAACTCAAATAATGAAAATCAAATGACGGGTAATAAAAATTGAAAACAAAAAATACTGATATATCAAATATATTCTACCTTATAAAAGCGTTTATTGCCACATGGGCATTGCAGTTTCTGCTGGGAATGACAGTCAGGAACCCCCTGACCGTAGTTTTCTTTCTGGTACTCTGTGTCTGGATGAAGGTGCAGGCTTCATGTAAGCAGAGCCATGAACAGAAGGCATATGTAAAGTGGATTATCATAGTGGTATCTGTCCTTGCTTCGGCGGCTACTACCAAACTGGCAGCAGGCAGAGTTACCCAGAGCTTTAACAGCGGATTATTTAAAATGCTCGCCATGGGCATAATGGCCATGGGATTGTGGGCATTGTATTTTGAAATCCTTAAGACAGTGATCTGGCTAATTAAGGCGCCTGCGAAAAAAGACATGAGTGTTTCAAGTGTAATTAGAGATTTCTTTGTGCAGAAAAAAGAAGCCGGCGAAATGACAGGTGGTGGAGCAAGCGGAAGGATGATACCGGGAATAAAGGTTGTTCTAGTAAGCGCGTTTATCTGCTTCTTGTGTCACCTTCCATACTTTTTATATGAGTATCCGGGGATCATGACTGCGGATTCTATCGTTCAATATGAGCAGATAATTGGGGTAAAGCCCTTATCAAATCACCATCCTGTTATACATACATTTCTAATAGGACTTTTTTACAACATTGGAATGGCGGTTACAGGAAATGCTAATACAGCCATAGCTTTTTACACTGTTTTTCAGATGGTATTCATGTCATTGTGCGCAGGAGTGGTTGTAAATACGGTTCTTTCCATAACAAAAAAGAATTTTGCGGCAGTCCTTACACTTTTGTTTTTTGCACTTGTGCCGTTTAATGCAGTTTTTGCTGTGACTATCTGGAAGGATGTTCCCTTTGCAGGGCTCATAATGCTTATGTCCTGTAAGCTTATTGATATGGTAGGAAAAGAAGAAAATACTCTTATTGACTGGAGTATGGTTGCACTTTTGGCAATTCTTGTTTCTCCTTTCAGATCAAATGCGTGGTACGCGTTTTTGGTATTTGTGCCGTTTCTTATATGGTGCTTTTTTAGGGAGTGGAAGAAAGCTCTTTGCGCATCACTTTTTGCAATTGTGGTTGTGGCTCTGATAAAAGGACCTGTGATGAATGGTGCAGGAGTCATTCAGCCTGATTTTACGGAATCCCTTTCGCTTCCTCTACAGCAGATCGCAAGAGTCCTTGTGGATGAAAAGGAAGTATCTTCAAATGATATGGAGCTTATAGAGGCGGTGATCGATACCACATATATTAAGGAATTATATGCTCCTGATTTTGCAGACAATATCAAGGAGCTTGTCAGAGCAGGGCATCCCGAAGTGCTTGAAGAAAATAAGTCAGATTACTTAGGACTTTGGATAAGACTGTTTTTTAAGCACCCAATCGAGTATGTGCGTGCCTGGTATGACCTTGAGGGCGGATATATCTATCCTGATGTAAATTATGAGGTTGGAAATATCGATGGCATAATGAGTAACAGCTATGGACTTACATCCACGCCCCTGATTGGAGGAAAAGTTGTAATTAAAACGAAGGAAATTTTGATAAAGCTTGGAAACTTTGTGCCGCTCTATGGGATGCTCTGGAGTGCCGGAACTTACTTCTGGCTTCTTGTGATTTCCACGGTTGTAGCTTTAAAAGGCAATGATAAAAAGAGAGTGATAATTTCCTGGCTGATGCCGATCGCTATAACACTTACGCTTTTAATTGCAGCGCCGGTTGTGGATTTCAGGTATGCTTACGGCTCTGTTATGACAATGCCGCTTTATGTTTCGATTTGTGGTATGATTATCCGGGAAGATAAAAGCAGACAGGGAGAAAATTAAAATGTATTCCTTTGGATCCAGAATAAGATATAGTGAGTGCGACACAGACTGTTTTCTTACAATAGAATCATTGATAGATTATTTTCAGGATTGTTCTACTTTTCAAACCCAGGAAGGACCTGCTACAATGGAGGTTCTTGCAAAGGATGGACTTGCATGGGTGCTTAACAGCTGGCAGGTTGTGGTCAAAAGGCTCCCTGAACTGGGAGAGAGGGTTGTGACCGGCACCATTCCATATGAACTTAAGGGCTTTATTGGACTTAGAAACTTTTTTATGAAAACCGAAGAAGGCGAAGATCTGGCGGTTGCAAATTCGGTTTGGTCTCTTATTAATCTTGAAAAGGGGACGCCCTCAAGGGTTACAGAGGAGATGATAAAGACCTATCCGGTTGAGGAGAGACTGGATATGGACTATGCTCCAAGAAAGCTGACGCTTCCAAAGGATGCTGAGGTTTTTGACGCTGCTGTAAAGAAAGTCGGAATGCATCACCTTGATACGAACCATCATGTGAACAATGGACAGTATATAAGGATGGCACTTCAGGCATGCAGTCAGATTGCAGAAAAAGAAAAGATAGATGAGCTTTCATCCATGGCGGCTGAGAGAAAAGGTATTCAGATCAGAGCTGAATACAGGCAGCAGGCTCATCTCGGAGATGATATATATCCAAAGGTTTATGTTACAAAGGATGAAAATGGTGGCTGCCTTTGCGCGGTTTCATTAAATGATGCTGCCGGCAAAGCTTACGCAGCAGTTGAACTAAAGAGGATTTAAACAGGGCAATGTGCCTGTAATTTTAGAAAAGGAAAAGAAATGCTTAGAATAGGTGAAAAACAGGAGCTGACAATAATTAAGAAGGTAGACTTTGGTGTTTATCTTGCTGAGAAACAGGGTGAAGAGGACAAGGTTCTTCTTCCGAAAAAGCAGGTGCCGGAAGGCGCTGAAATCGGTGATAGACTCGAGGTTTTCCTTTATAAGGATTCTGATGACAGACTTATCGCAACAACAAGACTTCCCAAGATTACCCTTGGAGAGGTTGGATTTTTGCGTGTAAGCGATGTTGGAAAAATCGGTGCTTTCATGGACTGGGGACTCGAGAAGGATGTGCTTTTACCCTTCAGAGAGCAGACAAGAAAGGTTAAAAAGGGAGAGGACGTCCTTTGTGCCCTTTATGTTGATAAGTCCGGAAGACTTGCAGTTACAATGAATGTCTATGAGTTCCTCAGAACAGACAGCCCTTACCACAAAGAGGACAGAGTAAAGGGAACAGTTTATGAGACAAGCAAAAACTTTGGTGTTTTTGTTGCTGTAGATAATATTTTCTCAGGACTTATTCCCAAGAAGGAGCTTTACGGAGATATTCAGATCGGTGATGAGGTCACAGCCCGCATCACTGATGTAAGAGAAGATGGAAAGCTTACTCTCAGTGTAAGAGAGAAGGCATATCTTCAGATAAATACTGATGTCGAGAAGATATTGGAGGAGATGGAGAAAAACGGCGGAGAGCTTCCATTCACAGATAAGGCTGATCCTGAGCTTATCAGAAATAAGATGAACATGAGTAAGAATGAGTTTAAGCGCGCTATCGGACATCTTTTGAAGGAAGGTAAAATATCTATAGAAGAGAGCAAAATAGTATTAAAGTAATACTATTTGCCCAGTTCTCTTTCCATGGTTCTGTAGAAGGCGTCGTTGTCAGATGACATATGAGCACCGATGGAACCTGAATATACAAGTGCGAATATTGCTGTGGGAATCAGCATTTTCACAAGGAACAATGCCAGCGATCTTTTTGTAAGAGAGCTGGCTTTTTTTATGAAGCTGTAATAGCCGATAAGTGCAAGGGGGAACAACAGCACTACATAGGTGAGAGTGTACTGGGACTTTGCTTCCCACATAAGGTGGAAGAAAAATCCGCCAACAAGAATTATCTCAATGAGTATGTCGGCTCCCTGAAGGAGAGGCGTAGAGTTACCCTCCTTTTTATCTGAAAAAAGTTTTGTCGCTGCAAACAAAAGCACGCCTGCAAGGATTAAGGACTGGAAGATGTTTAAAAGCGCAGCTCCCATAAAGAAGCTGTCGTAGCTCATAAAACTATCTGCCCATGCGGCTGAAGCTTCTGATCTTCCTGAGGTTCTTAAAATCCAGTATGCCTCGTAGGTTGGATCGTTCCATTCGGATGTGAGCTTTCTTGTGAAAAACTCTATTGTATAGTGAGGGTTAGCTGCAAAATTGGATAATCTGTCGGCTATCTCCTTTTTTGCTGCTTCGCCCTGAAGTTCTGAATCAAAATCATAGGCGTTTAAAGTATCGGTGTTAAAACCGTTGTACCAGCCTTCTGCAAGGTCGCTTTCCTGCATACCCATGGCAATCCATGAAAGGGATGATGCACCCTTTGGAGCTTCGATGCCGGTTACAGCCTGGGTAATAAAGGAAGGAAGCTTTGACTGAAGGAGGAATGCGACTATGAGAAGCACAGGAAGGAGAATTTCCCTGCTTATGTAGCGCTTCTTTGACGCTGCTTCTGAATTAACTTTTCCTACTCGGAAAAGCCATATCACTGAGTGAAGAAAAATTCCAATAAAACAGATAAGATAGTTTGGTTTAAAAAGCATGGCAAAAAGGATGAAAAATGCTGAGAGTATGGCATCCTTTTTCTTTACATCCTTCTCAAAGTAAAGTGCATAAAGCACGGAATATGTGGAAAGAGCAAGACCCGGAATTGTTCCATAAACAAAGGTGCAGTAAATCTGGAGAGGATAGAACAAAATTCCAAGAAGAATTACGCCAAGCTCAAAGACTCTTTTTCCGGGGCAGATTATGGAAGTAATATCTGCAAGAGCCTTGTAAAAGAGCGCAAGGAAAAGAGCATTCATTATCTGAAATGCCACATAATTTCCGTAGCCGAATATTTTAAAGAAGATGTAGCTTATCCACACAAGACCGAGCTGGTTTGGATAAACTGCAAGATATCCGCCTTTTTGAAGGGCAGAAAAGTCACCCTTGCTAAAAGCAGTTACAGACTCCTGAACAAAGAGCTGATCCGAAACAGGGGAAAGCTTTGATGAGAGAATAAAGTAAAGTGATAAAAGGAAAATTAAACCAAGGCCGATGGCTTTGATTATAGAGAAAAGTCTAATATCATTTTCAAACCTTTTGTTCATTATCTGGAAGAATGATCTTTTTGATAAAAAGGAACAGATAACTACAAATGCTGCGATTATCAAAAGGTGCATAAGAGGACTGTCCTTTAGGAAAAAGGTCTTCTCATAGCTGTCTACAAAGCAGGTGTGCTTTATGCTGATAAGTGTAAGGAAGGATAAAATAATCCAGAATAAAACGGAAATGATAATATCGTAAATTGAAACCAGAATGTTTTGATGCTTTTTGCATTTTGTTATCATAGTAGTCTCCATCAGTGAAATGTCGATTTCATAATAACACAAAAAGAAGGCTACCGCATTTGGGTAGCCCTCATCTTTGTCCATGGTTTTTAGAGTCTTATGTCGATATTAGCTCCAACATTTGGATTCACTGATAACTCCATAGCGGAAGTGTCCATCATTTCGGTGATGCCTTCGCCAACATTGGAAAGCATATCAAGACTGTTGGCCAGCATAGCTGTGCCCCAATCCTGCTGGACTCTACTCATTGATAAAGCCATGGATAATTCGGGTATGTCCATAAAGACACCTCCTTTCCTAGCTGATAAAAATGCAGCTAATATTCTATTATCTGTATCGGATAAATACCTATTGAATTTTATTATGAAAAATAAACAAAAATTCAAAATAAATTTGTGGATTTTTATGCAATTATCGAGTAGAATGATAATGATAATACTTCATTACGATTAGGAGTGTCTTTATGATATCAAATCAGATCCTTCAAAACACTATAGATGGATTAAAAGGAATAGCGCATGTAGACTTATGTGTGCTTGATACTGACGGAGGAGAGGTTGCGGCTACAAGACCCGACTTTTCTCTTTCTTCCGATGCAGCAAGGGACTTTGTAAGATCACCTGCTGACTCACAGGAGGTACAGGGCCATCAGTATTTCAAAATATACGACGAGCAGCAGCTCGAATATATTCTTGTGGCAGCAGGAAGCGGTGAAAGTGTATACATGATAGGCAAAATGGTTGCTTATCAGATACAGGGACTTCTTGTGGCTTACAAGGAGAGGTTTGATAAGGATAACTTTATCAAGAACCTTCTTCTTGATAACCTGCTTTTAGTGGATATTTACAGTAGAGCTAAAAAACTTCATATCCCGGCAGATGTTAAGAGAGCAACAATGATCATCTCAGCTGAGAAGGTCAGAGAAAATAACGTCCTTGAAGCAGTAAGACTTTACTGCGCAGGAAACGGCGGTGACTTTGTTACTGAGGTTGATGAGGACAACGTTATTGTTGTTAAGGATGTAACTGAGTTTAAGGATGCACAGGATATTTCCGCATCTGCAAGAGAACTTCAGGAGCACCTTGAAAGCACAGGAATCAAGAATGTTCATATCGCCATTGGAACAGTTATTGGCGAGATCAAGGAAGTCAGCAAATCCTACAAGGAAGCTAAGATGGCCCTTGATGTTGGAAGAATTTTCTTTGAGGAGAAGGCTGTTATCAGCTATTCAGAGCTTGGAATCGGAAGACTCATTTATCAGCTCCCAATCCCTCTTTGCAAGATGTTCATCAAGGAAATCTTTGGCGGAAGAAACCCTGAGGAATTCGATCAGGAAACTCTCTCCACTATTGACAAGTTCTTTGAGAACAACTTAAATGTTTCTGAAACCTCAAGACAGTTGTTTATTCACAGAAACACATTGGTTTACAGACTTGATAAGCTTCAAAAGAGCACAGGACTTGATCTTAGAGTGTTTGGGGATGCAATAACATTCAAGATCGCACTGATGGTAGTACGTTATATGAAGTACATGGAGCGCTATTGATTTTTATCGGAGCAATCCGTGTATCGCAGTTAAAGCAAAATATTTTTAAAGGATTTAAGGTATGGAAAAAGCATTAAAAAAGAGGAGAGCAGCGCGCCCTGAAGTGGACGAGGATATCATCACTCTTGATAACGTGACGAAATCCTATTCTACCGGGGCACCGGCTCTTAATGGAGTCACCCTTCATATCAAGAAGGGTGAATTTGTTTTTATAGTTGGGGATAGTGGATCAGGTAAGTCTACTCTGATCAAACTACTTCTCAGAGAACTTGTACCCTCCAGTGGTGCTATCACTGTTATGGGACATGATCTAGGCAGAATGCGCCATCGCCACATTCCGAAGTTTAGAAGAAAGCTAGGAATCGTATTCCAGGATTTCAGACTTTTGAAGGACAGAAATGTCTATGAGAATGTTGCCTTTGCGCAGCGCATCATTCAGAAACCAACCAGAGATATCAGGAAAAACGTTCCTTCTGTTCTTGCCACTGTAGGCCTTGCCGGAAAATATAAGAGTAAGGTATCTGCACTTTCTGGTGGTGAGCAGCAGAGAGTTGCAATAGCAAGAGCTATGGTCAACAAACCGGAAATACTTCTTGCGGACGAGCCCACAGGAAACCTTGATCCCAACAATTCATGGGATATCATGAAGCTTATGGAGCAGATCAATGCGAATGGTACTACGGTTATCGTGGTTACACACAACAGAGAAATCGTAAACGCCATGCATAAGAGAGTAGTAACTATGAAAAAAGGCGTCGTGATTTACGACGAAGAAGAGGGTGAGTATCACGATGAGGATGAGTAGTTTTTTCTATACACTGGGCCAGGGCTTTAAGAATCTTAGACGAAACAGATGGTATACACTGGCGTCAATCGCAACTATCAGTGCCTGCCTCTTCCTGTTCGGTGTATTTTATTCAATTGTATCTAATTTCCAGCATATCGTTAAAACTGCTGAGGAAGGCGTCTCTGTAACAGTTTTCTTTAACGAGGGAACAAGTGAAGACATAATGCTTGCTGCAAAGACACTTATAGAAAAAAGACCTGAAGTAAGCAGAGTTGAATATGTTTCCGCAGAACAAGCCTGGGAAAGCTTTAAAGAGGATTACCTTGGTGAGTATGCTGATGGATTTACAGAGAATCCCTTAGAGGATTCTGCAAACCTTCAGATTTATCTTAATGATGTTTCCATGCAGCCGGCTCTTGTAACATATCTTGAGTCAATGACGGATGTAAGAACAGTTAACCGTTCAGAAGTGACAGCATCAACACTTAGTGGAATCAACAGTCTTGTTGCTTATATTTCTATTGGTATCATAGCTATACTTCTTATGGTATCTATTTTCCTTATAAGCAATACTGTTACCATCGGTATTTCCGTGAGAAAAGAAGAGATCAGCATCATGAAATATATTGGTGCGACAGACTTCTTTGTAAGAGCACCTTTCGTTATCGAGGGTATTCTTATCGGAATCATCGGATCAGTGATTCCCCTTGTGATCATTTATTTTATCTACAACAAGGCATCCGTTTATCTTGCAGAGAGATTTTCAATGCTGAATTCTCTCCTTGATATTTTGCCGGTAAACACTATATTTGAAGCCCTTATTCCGATATCAATTCTTATCGGTGTGGGAATCGGATTTTTGGGCAGCGTAACTACAGTCAGAAAACACTTACATGTATGATGATTTTTTTAAGAAGAAATAAAAACAGAATAGTTTCGGTTTTGCTTCTTCTATGTATGCTTATGGGTAGTATGAGATACTCACTGATTGCAAGTGCCGCTGTAACCAAAGAGAGTATCAAGCAAAAAGAGAATGAGATACAGAACGCGAAAAAGGAAAGAGAGTCGATGAAAAGCTCTCTTACAGATCTGCAGTCTGTAAAGAAGTCTCTTGAATCTGAAAAGTCAGATTTAAATGCTTATATTACCAAACTGGATGGAACCCTTGAGGACATCCAGAAGAAGATCGATGATCTTGAGGACAAGATTGAAGAAAAAGAAAAGAAAATAGAGGAAACCGAGAAAGAACTTGAGGAAGCGATTGAGACTCAGCAGGCACAGTATGAGTCCATGAAAAAGCGAATCAAGTTCATGTATGAAAGAGGTGATACTCTGTATTTTCAGCTTTTCCTTGAGTCAGGCGGCTTTGGAGAAATGCTAAACAAAGCCGAATACATTGAAGAATTATCCAGCTATGACAGAATGAAGCTTGATGAGTATATCGAGCACACAGAGCTTGTGGATGCTACAAAGACAGCCCTTGAAGAGGAGAAAAAGACTCTTGATGAGGCCAAGGCTGACGAACTTATCGAGCAGGAAAACATGCAAAAGCTCCTTGCCCAGAAGAACCAGGAGGTCAACAAGATATCTGCCAATATCGCTGATAAGGAAGCTGCCATAAAGGAATATGAGCAGCAGATAGCAGCTGAGAATGCAGCTATTGCAGCCCTTGAGAAGGCAGTTGAAGCTGAAAAGGCAGAACTGGCAGCGCAGAATGCAAGAAAATATGATGGCGGAATGTTTACTTTCCCCTGCCCGTCATATACACGAGTTTCAGATGATTATGGAATGCGAATGCATCCCACTCTGGGAGTACAGAAGATGCACAATGGTATCGACCTTGCAGCTTCCAGTGGATCAGCAATACTAGCTGCTTATAACGGCAAGGTTGTGGCAGCGGCTTACAATTCTACCATGGGAAATTATATAATGATAGATCATGGAAGTGGACTTTACACTATTTATATGCATGCTTCATCTTTGTATGTTTCAGCAGGAACAGAGGTTACAAAGGGACAGAAGATTGCAGCGGTTGGTTCTACAGGAAGATCAACAGGACCGCACCTTCACTTTGGTGTAAGATCAGGAGGAGGTTATGTGAACCCCTGGAATTATCTTAAGTGATAATATAGTGATAAAGAATTTTTGATAAGGAAGTAACATCATGGAATCAAATGAGAATAAGAGCTTAGCCTACCTGATTGGCTTTATAGTGGGAGTTGTACTGACTGCACTTTTGGCAGGAGGATGCTTCTTCGTATATAGAGCACAGGGCTTCTTTTCACTTTTTGCAAACAAGGATGCGCAAAGTGTTCAGACAGAAGGCACAGATACGGCTCTTACAGATGAAACCGTAAACAAGATAAAGACAATCGAGGATTCGATTAACAATTACTATTATCAGACAGATATAGACAGGGATCAGGAAGCAGTCTCAATTTACAAGGGAATAGTTTCATCCCTGGGAGATCCTTATTCTGAATACTATACTCACGAGGAATATCAGGACCTCATGTCAGATACACAGGGTATTTACTTTGGTATCGGCGCATATGTGAGTATGGATAAAAATCTCAATCTTCCAAGAATCACAGGAACGATTGAAGGTTCACCTGCAAGCAGTGCAGGCTTTGTAGCAAATGATATTATCTACGAGGTTGACGGGAAAAGCGTACAGGGACTTACACTTACAGAGGTTGTAGGTATGATCCGCGGAGAGATCGGAACTTCTGTGCTGATCAAGGTTTTCCGTGAGACCGATGGTGATTATGTAGAAATCGAAGTTACAAGAGATAAGGTTGAGGCTCAGACAGTCAATACCACAATGATGGATGACAATATTGGTTATCTTGGAATTACCGAGTTTGATTCTGTTACTCCTCAGCAGTTTATAGATGGTATGCAGCAGCTCAGGGATCAGGGCATGAAAGCACTTATCCTTGACCTTAGATCCAATCCCGGTGGAAGCTTATCAGCAGTTTGCGAAATCGCAAGACAGATCCTGCCTCAGGGAATAATTGTTTACACTGTGGACAGAGATGGAAACAGAGAGGACTACACCTGTGACGGGGCAAACGAGATAGATATTCCGCTTGTTGTTCTTGTTAATGGATATTCAGCAAGTGCTTCAGAAATCCTGTCAGGTTCAATCAAGGATTATGGCAAGGGAACAATTGTTGGTGAAACCACCTATGGTAAGGGTGTTGTACAGCGTATCTTCCCCTTCGAGGATGGTACAGCTGTAAAGCTTACAATCAGCAATTACTTCACTCCCAACGGCAACAACATCAACGGAATCGGAATCGAGCCTGATGTTGAAATTGAACTGGATACAGAAGCCTATGCAAAGGACGGCTCCGATAACCAGGTTGATAAGGCAGTTGAGATCATAAAAGAGAAGATGAAATAAAAGAATATGTGTTAAAAAATATATCGATTTTGCCGATAAAAGAAATGAGAGATTTTATTCTCATAAACCAAAAAGGATTTTGGATTTTTCTACATGGAGGTAGGCTTTTATGGCAGGTATAGTTGGAATATCTGCGTATCAGCAGATTGGAAATACATATTCTCAGGGGATGCCCGGGAAATTTAATAATCGAAACACAATAGCAGCCGCCCAGAATGGGGTTATTTCGGCTGCTATTTTTAATCCCACAGATAAAAAGAAAAATGATAAAACTGAGCAGTCTGCGCAGATCAGAAAAATGATACGCGAACTAAAGAATGCTGCGGATGAAAAACTAAATCCTTATATGGCTACTTCCAAAGATAAAGAGAATGGATTTCTTCAGCTTTCAGAATCTCAGGAAAATGAGGAAGGGGAAGAAGTAAAAAAGCCTGTTGTGTATAGCTATAAAGACGTGGCAGGAAGGATACAGAGGGCAAAGACTTCCCTTAGCGCAGGACAGGCAGTACTGTCTGCTAAAAGAAAGGTAATGGAAATAAAGAGAAAGATCTCTGCGGGAGATGGAGATGCAGAGGAGCTTCAGTTTGCACTCACACATGCAAAGCGCATGGAAATGGTTGCAAGGAAGAAAAAGCATCATTTGGAAATCGAGGAGATGGTATCTGTTACAAGGAAGAAGGACGAGAGGGAGGATAAGCTGGAAGAGGCTGCCTCAAATATCAGGGATGCGCTGATTGATGCAGAGGAAGAGAAAATCACAAGGCGTGAAGATGAGATTTTTGAAGATCGCGAAGAAATGATTACTGAGGCCTATGAAGAATTCAGCGATAGTGAAGAAGAAAGTGCTGAAGGCATTGGATCATCGTCTGATGAAATGCTCGCAGAACTTAACAAGATGATTTCTGAATATGGAGAGGAAGAATTAAAACAGCTTGAAGAAAATATGGACATGCTTGAAGAAATGGAAGTTGTCGATCCTCACATGAGTAAGGAGGAATTTGATGACTTAAAGCGCAAACACAGGGCTAAGGAGGAAAAGGATATCGTTAAGGCAAATATGGATTACCTTAAGGATATGATTAAACATTGGACTGAAAGTGGAGTGAATACAATAAATGCAGGCAGTACTAGTACAAAACATACAGGAGGAGTGAGTTTAACGAAAGCAGGAGTGACGGAAAAAGAAGTGTTTTCATCTACCGGCGGAGCGGCTTCTGGTTCAGGTGCGACAATGCCGTGTGCTGGTTCGTTTGATTTGCAGATTTAGGAGGCGCATGTGATCATTGAGATTGGGGTTACATGCTCATGATTGGGTGTGATCAATATGCATAAGACCTATTGCTTATAGGCGTTTACATGATTTCAATAGGTTTTCACAATGTGGAATATCTATTGTTTTCTGCAACCTAGCGATATCAACAGATTATATCTAAATAAAATCCGAGAGTAGGTAATTGTAATTGGTGTTTCTATTTACAAACCAGACTTTTTTGTGTATAGTTTCATCTTATCTGATTTTTATTTTTAAATTCATTCGGTATTCGCCGGATTATTCCATTTTCTAAATGCATTAGAAGGGAAGTGAAATAGTGGAGTACTATGCTGCTGCTTTGAGAGAGGATGGCAGTTTTTGTCGCGCTACAGACGGGCTTATGGTTAAGGGCTATAAGCTTTGTGACGGAGAAAAACTTGTAGTTATGGCGCATTGCGATAAGGAAAGCTCTGCAAAGTGCTCTGGTAGAAAGCGGAGAGGTTTTTTGACAAATAGGTCCAAGAAAAAGGTGGGACAGAGGACTGATTATGTGATCAGAAAGCTGGAAGAATGCTGCGAGGAGCTGTATGTGGCGCTGAATATCAGGCTTGTTCATGGTAAAGAAATCAAGGGGAATGAGGTTGAGGATTTTCTTGAGGAATTCGTGAGGAAAATTCTAAAGAAGAGAAATTGCAGAAAGATTGAAATGTCGGTCATTTGCTTTTATGGGAAAAAGCTATTTGCGTTTTCAAACTCTGTCAGAGGGATCTTTATTTTAGATAATCGTGGTATGTCAGAAATGAAAGGATTCCGAAGCATCTCAGATAAAGGACTCATGGCAAAGCGCGGAGTGGTAACTGAAGGACAGACGATTCTTGTGGGGAGTGACAGCTTTTTGGAGAATGTGTCTAAGGGTGAGATTCACATGAATCTTTGCCCGCAGATGTGCATGGACAATGAAACCATGAAAGGTAACCTCGAGGAACTGGCTGAGATTGTCAGAGGGCGAAATGGTGGCAGAGCATTTAGTGCCTTGGCTTTATGTATAGCCCGGAATAGATGAATGAACTTTTTTGTGAAAAGTATTTGGATTTGAGGTATTAGATGAATGAAATTTTACATGGAGAGAAAAGTGAATATGAATTAGTAAGGCTCCTTGGCAGCGGAGGTATGTGCGATGTCTATGAGGCGAAAGGTATTGCTGATAAGGCTAATTCCGGAGAATCGGATACAGCTAAAAGATATGCTCTAAAACGCCTTAAAAAGCAGGTGGGGGCAGATGTAGAAAGCAAAATGCACGCTCTTTTTGAAAATGAGATAAAGGTCTTAGAAGTCGCAAGAGAAGTGGAGGGTGTTCCGAAGCTGATTGATAAAGAAGTTGGCATTACAAAGCTTGCAGATAAAGGAGATAGCTTCTATGTCATGGAACTTGTAGAAGGGAAGGAGCTTAAAAAGGAGTCGCTATCAGGAAAAAAAGCAATCAGGCTGGGAGTTGAGCTTTGCGATATATTGGGGAGGCTACACGAACTGCCAACTCCGA
>JAEEGL015213742.1_pt1 | contig 14606 bp, 8 predicted proteins | sample 9134231 | NCBI WGS metagenome assembly JAEEGL01 (sample SAMN16246548, study PRJNA631951) | gut metagenome | biome: gut microbiome; feature: rumen; material: fiber-attached | host: Bos | place: Iran: Karaj | collected 2018-10 | reverse complement strand
GTTCAGGCGCTCCAGCAGATCGTGGCCGCTTACGCTACGGACGATCTGTTCGTCCACGCCCCGGAAGGTCTTTTCGATTTGCTCGTCCAGTTCCTCACGGTCGGTTACGATCAGAACCCGTGCCTCGGCCCGCTCGGCCAGCAGCCACTTGGCCAGCCATACCATGGTAAGGCTCTTGCCGCTGCCCTGCGTGTGCCAGACAATGCCGCCCTGTCCCTTGTCCAGAAGTCTGTGCCGTGCCCGGACGACGGCGTAATGCTGGTTGTAGCGGCAGAGCTTCTTGATGCCCTGGTCAAAGACCACGAAGTTGTGGATGAGTTCAAGAAAACGTCGTTGGTCGCACAAGGCGAGCAGATCCCGGTTCAGCCGTTCCGGAGTGTTTCGGCAGGCCTCGTCAAGCGCTGCCTCGTCCGCTCCAAGCTCGTCGGCGAACTCGGCAAAACAGTCCGGCCGCCATTCCAGATAGTGCTTTTCCGGGGTCAGAACCGTGCCATAGCGTAGGCCCTCGCTCTCGTTGCCCGCCATGCAGAACTGGACGGTGGTAAAAAAACGCTCGATAAAATACGCCTTTTGGTTGGTGATGTTCTGGCGGATGCCGTCGGCCACGGAAACCGTGCTCTTTTTCAGCTCGATAACCGCCAGCGCGATTCCGTTGACGTAAATCACCAGATCCGGCCGCTTGGGGTTCTTGCCCGCAATGGTCACCTCCTCGGCTATGGCAAAGTCGTTGTTGCCAATGTCCGCGAAGTCGATGAAATAAACCGTTTTTTCCGGCTCACCCTGGGCTTCCTTAACCTTGGCCCCATATTTCAGAAGCGAGTAGACCGTCTTGTTGGCGGCGTACAGGCCCTGTTGCAGGTTGCCCGCGGCCTTTTCCAGCTCGGCGATGGCTCCTGAAACCAGGGTTTTCGAATAGCCCCGTTTCAGCAGATACTTGCGAAGGTGTTCCGGCAGGATATTGCCGGACACGCTGTCATGCAGGTTGCCGAGATAGACGTAGTGCAGCTTTTCGCGGAAAAAACGGATGACGCGGTTTTGGGTGGAGCGTTCACTGTCGCCGATACGGGGCATGAGATTCTCCTTGTTGTTTGTTATGAAGCAGGGGAGGTTCTTCACATTTTAAAGGTTGCATGCCGGATTTACGCGCAAAAATTCCCGGAAAGCCGGGGAAATGCGGCTGTCGTCCGCGACCGCGTCCCAAAACTTTATGGCTCTTTCCAAAGCATATTGGCGAATGCCACGCCGCTGCTCCTCGGAAAACGCCGTCAGGCCCGTCTCTGCCGCAAGAGGCGGTTTGAAGGCAAAGGGCGGCAGTTCGCCGTTCGCGCGCGGCGCGAAGCCCATGGAACACATGTCATAGGCAGGCAGCAATTTGAAACAGTCGCCCTCCATGCTCAGGCTCAGGTTGCCGGGGTGCATGTCCGTGTTGTTGATCAGGCGGCCAAAGAGAAACAGACAGGCCGCGTCAAACGTATGTTCCCAACTGACCAGCTTCTTTTTGTGCAGGACCAGCATGGTTTCTGGCCAGTTTGCGCCTGCGCCCGCAAATTCATTGTCCACCGTTTGCAGGGAAACCATGGAAAGCCTGCCGTATTCCCTGGACCGGTCAAAGCGCTGGGACTCCAGAAACAGACGGCCGCCTGCCTCAAGAAGCCGCGTTTTAGCAGCGGAGGGAAATTGGCTTTTGGTCAGGATTTCCGCCGCATGGTGTTCCGTTACCAGAATGTCGCGCCACCTTTCGGCCACAGCATTGTCATCTTTAGGCGTGAATTTGACAATCACATGGGCCTGTTGCGAGCGATTGAAGATGGTGAATTTCGGCTGTTCCCCACCGGCGGATGAACTGGGCACGTAGCCGCCCATTACCTCGTCAGCCAGGGCCGGATAGTCGGTGTCATCCGCGCTTTCCGGTTTTCTCCTGATACATATTCGCGCCCGATCGCCGCACTGGAGATTGCCGGGCAGGTCATCTCCCGCAGCCAGCAGGTAGCGCAAAACTTGTTCGCTGTTCCACAGACGCGGGTCGGACGGAAATCCGCTGTCCTTCGTGGAAAGTTGCTCCGCTATTTTCCTGCCAATAAAACCTTGCGGCCGCATATCGTCCAGGAACCAGGGTAACTTGTCGTACAGGCCATTTTGGGAAAGTCCCAACAAAGTGTGAGGAGCCCCAGGCATGAGGTGGACGAAGAAACCGCCGTGGGCCAGCGGGACAATGCCGGCGATATTTTCGCTGTTGCCGTAGGGGTCCACGCGGGCCAGCGGGATATCACCATAAAGAGTTAAAGTTCTGCGGACCAGGGCGTAAAGGGGCGTTCTGCCGATGCGTATTCGGACGATGCGATCACCCAGAACCTTGAGGCGGCGGGAAACGGCAGCCTGGCTCATACCGGTATGAGCCTGCAAGGCTTTGGAAGTGGCTGGGCCGTAGGAGGCCAGATAGTCTTCAATGGAATGCGGCATGCCGAATTGCTCCTGAGACTTGATAGATGAATAGAATTTTTTGAAAATAGTGGCTATAAAATCAGTATGATACTAAAGCAGATGAATAGAATTATGAATAGAAAAGTGTAAGGGGGAGCCGTGGAGCAGGGCAGGAGCAGTTCTCCGTCTTTTGCTCACATCAACCTGATTTTTCCCGTCAAAAGCTGTTGCATCATGCCTTGCTTGAGTTGGCGGGTTTTAGCGAGTTTTTGTTCCAGTGATTTGAGTTCGTCATCTAAACTAGAAATCAATGCTAAAATAGCATTCTGCTCTTCATTACTTGGAAAATTGAAATACATATCGAGGATATCTGATGGTTTCAAATTGTTTATGCTTGAACCAGAAAGTAGTATTGAAATATATTTCCAATAATTATATGAATTAATTATATAGAAAATGTATTTCATATTTGTATCTTTATTCTTTTTTCGTAGACAACTCGTAAAAGCCCCAAAAGTATATTTATCATTAGGAATATTACTAAAAAAACAACTTTTCCCAACCAATGCTCTGGAGCCATTTGCCATGCAAATCATTATGTCGTCATTATTGAGTCGTTGTAATTCAGATACTCTATCAATATTCACATATTGAACATCTGTTTTTATAAATTTTGAATCTTGTATATTATTAGAACGAAGTAATCGAATTGTTTGAGAATTTTCTGATTCAAAGACATCCCTATTTCCATCATAGCTTACACCACGAATACATTCAACAAAATCTCCAAGTTTTCGTTCTTTCCACTCCCCGTCAAACCCTGGCAGCCTCGTCTTTCCAGTTAGTAGCTCCTGCATTGTCCCCTGTTTGATGGCCTTTTTCTTGACAATCAGCTTTTCCAGCGAGACAATCAGCGTGTCCACATCCGAAAGGACTTCGGCGATGCGTTCTTGCTCTTGAATTGGTGGTTTAGGTACAGAAATATCAAGCAACTTCTCTTTAGCAATATTTTTCATGCTATTGCTTGTTCCGGTTGCTATTAATCTTAATTGTTTTTTATAATATGTTGTATTTAGTAGGTAATTAAGCCATATAAAGTTGTAGTCATTGGTTTTTGAAGGCTCAATTTGCCATAAACGGTCTGGAAGAAAAATATTATGTGTATTTACTGTAGAATATCCACACTCTCCAACCATTTCTGGTGTGTTCATCCTACTAATCAAAATGGTTCCTTGTTTCAAATAACATTTAAGGCGGATGAAATCTGAAGTAACAACAGGTTTAACTTCTTTAACATTAATAAATCCGTTTCGTACCGCAGATGTCTTTAATATATAATAATTAGAAATTGCGTTATCATCTGAATTAACGCTGACACCTGTATCTAATCTTGGAAAAGCATTACGTAACGAATCGATTTCCCAATCATCGGGAATTTCACCAATATCAGTTTGTTTATATCTTATAGTCATAGGTTTGTACCTTGGCTGTCATCGTCATAAATAGAGCATCACAATTGCATTGTACATATATGCAATAAGCACTCTTGCTATAATAATCACATATATAATTGTGATATGCTGTAGCCCAAATATATTTTTTTAGAATTTTTTCTCTATATTCAGATAATTCTTGATTTCCAAATATTGTATCATTATTGTATCCGAATTCCTCTAGTTTCTTAACAAGAATTTGTCTATGTAATGTTAAAATATTATCAATATCTTCTACCTGTATATTACTAAAGCTTTCATAATCTTGTTTATAGTTGCATTTAATGTATTCTGATATAGATTTAATATTGTCTTTACCGAATACATCTTTCATATCAAATCTACGTAAATAGTTTATAAAATGTTTTTTATCATTAAATTTAAAAACTAAAACATTTATAGCTTTTAATACATTTATTTGTATATTTAACATTGATATTGCATTATTATAGAATATGTATTCTTGAGACGTTAATATATTACCATTATTTATAGAATTTTCAATGCTGTTAATGCGCCCTAAATCTTCATCGCTATAATAATTTTTAACTAAATATTCTATCAATTTGTTATCGATAATAATTCTTGGGCATCTTTCTGCTGACTCCATTGATACGGCGTCTATTATTCCTTGGCCAAAGATATAATTATCATTAAATGATATTTCTCCTTTAGTTATGGATCCTCGAATAAATATCTCATTATACACAACAAATCTACGTTGAATATCATAAATGAGTCCTATAAATGCAAGTAATCTGTTGCGCTCAGTTGGACTATTAAAAGATTCCATGCAAATAAAGAAATTGTCTGAAAAGATTTTTACTTTGATATCTATATTTGCAATTTGGTTAACAATCGGAGAATTATTTATTCCTCGTATAAAATTGAGCGTATCATTAATACAATTATTGATTTTATCTAAAAAAAGAGGAATTTCTTCTTTGCGGGTTTCAAAGAAATCTTTGTATCCTAATATATCAAAATATGCAATATAATAGGTCTTAATTGGATTTGGCGTATTATTTACCATGCAAACCCCATCTTCTCCAAATGTCCCTTCACCTTAACCTCATACTCTGCCACTTCTTCCTCAACTTTTGGCAGCGTCTCCTCATACCGCTCCGCCAACTCCACCACCCGGTTTGCCAGACGGTGAGACGCATTTTCGTACAACTTTCGGATACCCTCGAAAATTGCCGCGCACCACTTTTGATCGACCAGCAGATCTTTGATTTCCTTCTCGGCAAGTTTGGGATATTTCTCCTGTACCGCCTTGTCCAGTGCGGTCTCCAGATCTTTCACCAGTTTGGCCTGATCCTTCTGCCGTTTGGTCAGCTTCATATATTCGTTCAGGATTTTCGTCTCTTCGCCATACGGATCCGCGCTCTTCAGTTTTTTCAGCTTTGCTGCGACTTCTTTGGCGTCTACGGTGTCCTTGTCGTTCAGGCAGTCAGCCAGTGCGCCATCCTCGGCGCTCTGTTCCTCCACCAATTCGTCCAGGCGGCTTTGCGTCTCGTCCACGATACGCTGCGCCGCGTCGATCTTTTTCCGTTCGGCGGCAAAGTACATCCGCTCGATCAGGGCCTTGGGCAGCAGTTTGCCGTCCCAACCCTTGATCTTCTCCTTGCGCACCCCCTTCTTGCTCTCGCTGATTTCCACATCCAGCTCAATGTCGCGCCCGGCGGCGTAACCGTCGTACTTCAGGAGAAAGACATCATCCGCCATGACGTTTCCCCAGTAGGACAAAAGCGCCTCGTACACGTCGTACTTGTCTATCAGCTCAATGCTTTCGTAACGCGCAAGCAGTTTATCCGCCAATCCCGCGATGAAAAATTTCAGTTCCACATCCTGGCCGATAGTGCGCAGTTCGGTCCCCACTTCCTCTTGCCAGGCGGCGAAGGCCTCGTCAATACGATCAGTATAGCGGGAAAATTCCTCGTCCGCATAGATCTCGCCACGCACTTCGTCCTTGGCGATGTTCAGCTGGAAATAACCTTCCCGCAACGGAGAAAAGAGTTTGCTTTTCAGGCCGGGGAACAAGTTCCAGTAACGGGAGAGGCTTTCCACGTCCGCCGCCGGTATGCCGCCGCGCAGATGCCCCTCAATGTCCTGCGCGTCCTCCTGATCGCCGCTTTCAATGTAGCGGGGGATGTTCAGGTTGTAGTCGTTTTTCTCCTTGATTTCGGAAAGCGGCACGAAGCGGGCGTAGGTCGGATCGTCGGTGATCCGGTTGATGTAGGTACTCACGATTTTGAAGATGTCGCGCTCGCGCAGACGGTTCTTGTTGCCGTCCTTGATGAAGTCGCGACCCGCGTTGATCATGAGGATGCCGTCCCGTGTGTCCGCGTTCGCCTTGTCGATGACAATGATGCAGGCCGGGATGCCGGTGCCGTAGAAGAGGTTGGGGGGCAGGCCGATGATGCCCTCAATATAGCCCCGGTCGATAATCGCCTTGCGGATAGTTGCCTCCGCATTGCCGCGGAAGAGCACGCCATGGGGTAGAATCACCGCCGCGCGGCCCGTGGATTTCAAGGATTTCAGGATGTGCAGAAGCCAGGCGAAGTCGCCGTTTTTCTCCGGCGGCATGTCACCGTAGCCGTCGAAACGGCCATACTCCTTGAGCCCGTCCTTCCAGTTTTTCAGGGAGAAGGGCGGATTAACCACGGCAAAGTCGAATCGTTTCAGTACTTCATCGTGGGAGCCTTCCTCAAAATACTGGGGATCGGAAAAGGTGTTGGCCGCCCGGATTTCACCGGCTGCCTTGTTGTGGAGCACCAGGTTCATCTTGGCCAGACCGGAAGTGACGACTTCCTTTTCCTGCCCGTAGATGGCGATTTCAAAGGGCGCTTCGTCCGCCGCGCGGATGAGCAGCGAGCCGGAGCCGCAGGCCGGGTCATAAACGGTGTAGCCTTCTGTGCGGGGTTTGATCTGGTCAATACCTACCACCTTGGCGAGGATCCGGGAAACCTCGGCGGGCGTATAGAACTGGCCCTTGCTCTTGCCGCTTTCCTGGGCGAAGTGTCGCATCAGATATTCATAGGCGTCACCCAGGATGTCGTCGCCACCCGCGCGGTTGTTCCTGAAATCGAACTCCGGCCGCTGGAAAATGGCGATAAGGTCGGTGAGCTTGTCCACCATATCCTGCCCTTTGCCCAGTTTGGCCTCATCATTGAAGTGGGCATTGTCAATGATGCCGCGCAGATTATTGGCCTCGGCAAGTTTGGCGATAATGACATCCAGCCCCTCGCCGATGTTTTTCTGTCCTTTCAGGGCGACCATGTCATCGAAAGCGCCGCCTTCTGGCACGGTGATGTCCGCGTATTTTTCGCCCTTGAACTTGTCCGTGACGTACTTCACGAAGAGCAGGGTGAGAATGTAGTCTTTGTACTGCGAGGCGTCCATGCCGCCCCGTAGCTTGTCGCAGCTTGCCCACAGCGAGCTGTAGAGTTCGTTCTTTTTGATGGCCATGTTTGTTCCTCTTGGTCAGGAAATGGTGCTTATGCCCATATCTTGCGCATCAGTTGTCTTCGATCAATTCGTGCTCCATCCCCTGCCCCGCGTCCAGTGCCGCGATGCCCCGGCGCAGATGTGCCATGTTGCTTTCGGAGTAGAAGGGATCGATGTTGATTTCAAAGGGAATGCGCTTTTCCCGGCTCACCTTGGCCGCAAAGATGGTGAACGCGGTGGACATGGACATGCCCATCTCCCTGCACACCTGCTCCATGCTTTTTTTCAGCCGCTCATCCATGCGGAAATTGACCATAGCCTGGGCCATACTTTGCCTCCGTTATGCTTTCATGTGCTTGACGAAATGCGCTTTTTGTAAAGCAAAACTACCATATTTTTCATCAAAAACCATTGCCAATGCGGGAGGAAACGCAGAACGCTGGGGATGATCCGGCAGTGATGAAACTGTGGCAGTTCGTTTCGGGAATCGGTGCAGATGTGAATAGAATTTTTTAATATAATTTCAATAAAATCAATAATATACAAAATTTAGTGAATAGAATTGTGAATAGAAAAGTGGAAAGCACGGAGGCATCTGTAAAGCGGCACAGTGATGAAGAATTTCTGGAGCAATCGGTGTGGAATCAAGCTGGAATGAAGGTAAGACGGAACCGGGCATCTGAAATTTTTGACACAAATGCCACTTTTTAAAGATGAGAGAGCGTAACATACTGATTAAACATGAAAAATGAGGCGAGAAGCCGAAAAACGCTTAAAGTGTTTTGAAAATCATCTTACAGTCGATCATAAGCCTCTAAAAAATTGAAGCACAAGGATGGAGCAAACATGTCATCTCAGATATTCGGTGTGAACGGCTTGTCAGGACAGCCCGTCAATGTGCCCATGCCGGCAGACGGGGATAATGCGGTTTCTTCCAGGCGGGTTCAGGGCGCGGTTGATCCTGCTCTGGCCCGGGCCCGCGCGGCTGCGCCGGAACAGAGGCATGTTGACGTGGCCTCGCGAAATGTGGACGCGGATGCTGTGGATGACAAGGCTGGGTTGCATCCGGCCGGTCCGGACAATGTCGATGGCAAACAGCCCCTGCACGCCGCAGGCAATGATGAAGCGGTGCCTCTGCCGGAGGAGGATCCCGATACTGTTGCCATCGCTGGGGCCGAGGAACTGCTGGAGACGGTGTTCCACGAGCTGGAAAAGGCGGACAAGAAAGAGATCGAACGCCGCGACCGGCTGATCGACGAAGCATTGGACCGTCTGCCGGACGACGCGCCGCCCATGTTGTTTTCGGGGCTGGCCACGGCGCAGACGCACTTGGGCGCGCTGCAGATGGGGCGTGACATGCGATCCGACATGCAGGCGCAGTCCAAAGCGCTTAAAAACGCCGCTCCCCAGGAGCGGCCGGCCATGCTGGAAGAAATGCAGGGGCAGTGGCAGGCGCTGGAAATGGCGGAACAGACGCTGGCGCTTGAAGAGAAGACCAATACTGCGGCGGTGCGCATCTTCCGCGAAGATTTGGCCGCCTGCAAAAAAATTATGATCGAGATGGTGGCCATGGCCATGGAAGGACTGATCCCGGAGGGTGCAAACGACGTCGTGCGCGCCGGACTCATGTCCACCCCAGTGGCCGATGCCATCGCCACGCTCAAGCTGCGCACGGGCGCGCCGCTTTCCAGCATCGCCGCGCCCATCGCCCAGGGCATGGCCGCCGCCCAGGCCGTGCTCAGCCAGCGCGACATGGAGCACTCGCTGCCCGCCATCCTTGACGCTCTGGGCGCCGACCGGAGCCTGGAGAATGTCAACTTCATGGTGGACTACCTGTTCATGGATTCCTTTCCGGGCTCCATGGACATGGCCCTGCTGCTCAAGAAGGCCCTTGTGCCGCAAACGCCGCAGGCCATGCAAGGCGTGGAGCTTCTGCATACGCTGGGTGCAGCGCGGCGGGCCATCTTTCAGAAGTTGTTTCCGGACAGTTCGTATAATCCGGAAACGTTGATCTCGGTGCGTGGCTTTGCCCTGACCTTTGCGCAGATGCGCAAGCTGGCGGGGGAATCCGGCCTGCGCGATATGGGCTACCAGGTCGCCAACCTCATTGCGCTCGAAGTCAGAGCCTGCCGTTCCGGTTTGCTGGACAACATTCTGCTGCACCGCAACAAGGGCAAAACGGAGGCCGATCTGCCCGCGCTGCGCGAGCAGGCCGCTGCCGCCGTCATGCGCAAGGCGGCGCAGATGGAAGAACTGGGTGTCTCGCGCATCATGCAAAGCCTGACTGCGATGGAGGCCGACCCGGAATCTGCCGAAAAGATCGAGCAGGCCATGATCGAGGCTGCCCGGCGCTTTACCATGGGCCTGATGGGACAGACCGCCGAGGAGGAGATGGGCAAGGCGGTTGCCAGGAATGCCAGGGCCATGCAGGAGGGCATGAACATCACAGCAAAGAACGGCTTTTTTTATCTTGCGGCGGGATCGAAAGCCGCCAATCTGTTGGACAGCCTGCAGATGCGCGTCACCGGCATCGTCGATCCGGAACAGCGCCCCATATCGGGGGATCCGGACGGCATAAAACGCAGGAACATGGACGGTGCCATGCGCCTGGCGCTGGCGCCCATCGTCATGAACTCCGGCGAACTGGCCAAGGAGCTGCTCTTTGGCAAAACGGGGCTCGATCTGGCAAATCTGAATGCCGGACTCAAAACCCGCCTGCAAAGCCTGGGGCAAAAGCGCGGGCAAGTGGAAGACAGCGCAAAGGCTTTGCTTGGATTGATTCCGTCCGAACAGCGCCGCGCAGCTCTCAAGACAAGGCTGCAGGCCCTGCGCGAGCGCAGTTCATCTTCGTCGGTTGCCGCCATGAAGGCATCCCTCAAGGCCCTGGGCAAGGCGCCCGGCCGGCGGGCGGAGGCGGAGCGGCTGGAAACGGCGCGTGTGATCCGGCATGCCTTTCGCCTGCAAAACAAGATCAACGTCCTGACCGAGGAGATTGCCAGGTCCGCCAATGCTGATGTGGCCCGCATGACGGAGCTGAACGACATGCACGTGCAGCTGGACGGGTTTTTGCGCAGACTGGATGGCGTGGATCCGGTCACGCTCCTGCGCACGCGTCCGGCCGGAACGCATCCGACGGCGCAGCAGCTTGCCTCCATGGCCGAACCGGCCCGCGCGATCATCTATTTTGCCGGCGATTTCAAACAGAAGGACGCTCGGGAAATTGCCGTGTTGGGAGCGGAGATAAAGGAGCTGCACAGCACGTTCAAGACCGAATTCGAGCGGGCCTGCAAGCTCTTTGGCGTCAAAAAGATCAACCAGCTCAATCGTGCCGTGACCGCCGCCTTTATGGATGTGTTTATTCAGTCCGGAGCGAATGAAAAGGCTTTTCAACCGCTTTCCGGCGAAGTGCTGGAGCGGGTGCGGGGGCGCCTTGAAGAATGGGGCCTGCCCGCAGCCGGAAAAAACAGCTTTGTCGAGGTGCTGGTGCAGCATGCCGCAAGCCGCCTTTCCTCGCCGGACGGCAGCCTGGACACCGGTGTCGTGGACTTGGCCTGTTCCGTCGGCATTGAGTCCAGTGTCATAAAGCGGGCTGCATCGCGTCAGGCCCTTGCCGAACAGGGGCACGATGCGATCACGAATCAGACCGTCAGGGAACGCGACAAAATAGCCGCCCAGATGAGTCAAAGCAACGAGCAGGCACGCCGCGCGCACGGGCTGGGCACGACGCTGGCATCGCTGGGCAGCGGCGAAGGATTGGTTTTCAACATGTCCAAGGGGCTGGAGCTGGGGCTCGAAGCCAACCCCGACACCTCCAGGCTTGTTTCGGCCAATCTCGTCTATCTTACGCCCAGCGTTACCGTTGGCGCCCTGCGCGAGAACGAGCTTGCGGTGCATGCCGACGGGCAGGGCGGATTTATGGTTTCCATGAGTGCCGAAACCACCGGCTCTGTCAATATCGGCCTGGAGTTCACGTTGGGCGGCTTTGGCCTCAACGAGCCCGATGAGGAAAAGGGTGAGGAGGAGCCCCTTGTCGCTTTTGAGGCCAAGGTGGTGGAGGCCAAGGCACAGGCGGGCTACGAACGCGGTTCGGCCAGCGGTGTCATGCTGCATTTTTCTTCGGCCGAAGACTGCCGTGCCTTTCTCATGGATATTATGGATCCCCAATCTTCCCTCCGCCAAAAAGATCAGGGCGCAAGCAGTCTTTGGCTCACCTGCGACCGTATGTTTGCCGTGCAGGGCGGCCATGTGACCAAGTCCTTCAGCATGGGCGCGACCCTGGGCAAGCTGGAGGCCGTCTGCCTGTTTGCCAAGGCCGCGATCAACGGCCCGTCGGCCACGTTTGAAAAAACGTCCACCACGCGCACGTCCACCGAGCAGAACGCCCACGGCTACACCAAGGTCTCGCAGACAAGCGGCAAGGTGAGTTTTACCGTCAACAGGGGCGTCAACGTGGCTGCCGAGCTTTCGATTGAGCCAGGCGTGGCAGGAGGATTGGACTGGAAGGGCGGCGGCTACGACAAAAACCTCAGTCTGTTCAAGGAAAGCGAATACACCTGGGAACCGGCCTCCGTCACCGTTACTTCGCGCACCGAACGGCTCTATAACGGCACCCTCACCGGCGGCAGCTCCATCAGCAGCGCCATGACGAAGGGTGAGCGCGGGCTGGAAGAAGTGCTTGCCGCTCTGGGGCTGGACGAAACGCAGCGGCAGAGTATTTTGTCTGGCAGCGGCAAGATGTCCGCCGAAGTGCGTGACGCCTTTGATGCCGCCGATGCCGATGCCACCGTTTCGGTGACCTGGAAGCTCAGCGCTCAGGGACTCGCGCGTCTGCGCGGACTGGAATCCTCCATGCGCCTGGCCCGGCGCAGCGGCGGCGTGGCCGGCGGCCAGACCCTGGCGCAAATGCAGAAGGAATATGCCCGGCTCCTGAACGACCGTTCGCTGTACGAGCCGGCGGAATTCAGTGTGGAGAGCAAGGAGGAGAAGAGCCGGAGCAGCCGGAAGATACTGGCCTACAGCCAGAGCCGGACAGCGTCCAGCATAGGCAAGGTCGTTGTCGATCTCATGCCGCAGGCCGCCCCCTGACCGGTGAAATCGTCCAGGAGGAGTTGCCTTGCCGCGTTTTCAGATTCCGGGGGAAAATGGGTATCTGCAATTTTTGACACAAATGCCACTTTTTTAAGATGAGAGAGCGTAACGTGCTGATAAAACACGGAAATAGTTGGTTGCCGATCATGCCCGGCGGCCCCGCGTTTCCCCGCGGGCATCTTTAGAAAAGTTATCATAATTTAACCCTGTCCTGTCCTTTGCCGGGTTTATGATTGCAGAGATGTTTCCAGTCGATTCTTGAAGGATTTTCTTTTCGGGAGGCATGTATGCACTACATTTATTCCGTTGTTTTCATGGTTCTGCTGTGCTTCGCGCTCATGACCGGTTGTGCCGAGCGGCGCGACACGGCGACCAGGGTTCCTGCCGAGTTTGTGAAGGAGGCAGGCCTTCCTGCGGAGATGCCCATGGCAGCCGCTATTGGCTCCTCCGACAGGGCTGCTCCCCATCTCTACGCGATGAAAATGGGAGCCCCCATGCCCGCGAGCGATGTTGTTGTTCGTCCGCTGCGGCCCGACCGGGAACAGTATGCCGAACTGCCCGCATCGCCCGTACATCTGACTGCCCAGGATCCTGTTTCCACGTTTTCGATTGATGTGGATACAGGAGCCTACAGCAATATCCGCCGTTTTCTGAACGCGAACCGCCTGCCGCCGCGCGACGCGGTGCGCATCGAGGAGCTGGTCAACTACTTTGACTACGAGTATCCGAAAAGCAGCAACGGCACGCCGTTTTCCATCTCCACCGAAGTCTTTGATTCGCCCTTCAAGGCGGAGGCCAAGATCCTCAAAATCGCCCTGCGTGCGGACGACCGGCAGGCATCGGCATTGCCGCCCGCCAACCTGGTCTTTCTGGTTGACATTTCCGGCAGTATGGACAGTGCCAACAAACTGCCCCTGGTCAAGCAAACCCTGCATATCCTGACCGAGCAACTGCGCCCGCAGGACAAGGTGGCGATTGTGACCTACGCCAGCGGTGAGAAACTGGCCCTGCCTTCCACCCCGGGCAATAAAAAGGCGGAAATTTTGCGGGTGATCGATTCCCTGCAGGCAGGTGGCGCGACCGCGGGCGAGCAGGCCATCCAGATGGCCTATCGCGAGGCGGAAAAGTCCTACATCAAGAACGGCATCAACCGCATCATTCTGGCAACCGACGGTGATTTCAACGTCGGCATCAGCGACCGTAACGCCCTGACGGCCATGGTGGCGGAAAAGCGGAAATCCGGCATTTCTCTGTCGGCCCTGGGCTACGGTACGGGCAACTACAACGAGGCGATGATGGAAAAGATCGCCGATGCCGGCAACGGCAACTTCTTCTACATCGATTCGCGCCGTGAGGCCAAAAAGGTGGTGGGCCGCGAACTCTCCGCCACGCTGATGACCGTGGCCCAGGATGTGAAGATCCAGGTGGAGTTCAACCCCGCAACGGTGCGGGAATACCGCCTGATCGGTTATGAGAACCGCCAGCTGAAACGCGAAGATTTCAACAACGACAAGGTTGATGCGGGTGAAATCGGCGCGGGCGCGAAGGTGACCGCCTTCTACGAATTCGTTCCCGCGGGCAGGAAGGGCTGGATCGACGACAGCCGCTACGCCGCCACTCCGGCGACCAATGGCAAAAACAACGAATATGCCTATCTCAAGCTGCGCTACAAACTGCCCGAACAGTCGCAGTCCAAGCTGCTGGAGCAGGCTGTCCCGGCGAAGAGCAAAGCTTTCTCTGCGGCCTCAAGCGACAGCCGCTTTGCCCTGGCGGTTGCGGCCTATGGCGAGGCTCTGCGCGGCGGCGAGTACAACGGACCTTTAAGCTGGGACGATATTCACAAACTCGCCTCCGGTGCCAAATCTCCCGATCCCTACGGCGATCGCGCGGAGTTCATCGATCTGGTGGAACTCGCGAAAAGTTTGAGTACCCGCACACAGGAGAACTAAAGTGATGAACGGGGTGGCTTTGCCGCCCCGTTTTTTGTAATTGGAGGTAAAAATGAAGCTTTTCAGCGTTCTTGCCGCCGTGCTGTTTGCCATGCTGCCCCTGTCGGCAATGGCCGATTCCGTCAGTGACAGGCTGGACGGCACATGGATCGAAACGGAGCAGATCAAGGACTATCCGCGGACGGTCCTGCATTTTAAGGGGCGG
>JAEEGL014752181.1_pt1 | contig 14606 bp, 15 predicted proteins | sample 9134231 | NCBI WGS metagenome assembly JAEEGL01 (sample SAMN16246548, study PRJNA631951) | gut metagenome | biome: gut microbiome; feature: rumen; material: fiber-attached | host: Bos | place: Iran: Karaj | collected 2018-10 | reverse complement strand
ACCGGCAAAGACCACGCCCACAGCCATGCCTTCGGGCAGGTTGTGGATGGTCACCGCCAAAGCCAACATCGCCGTGCGGGACAGGTGGGAACGAAGGCCCTCGGGCTTGCTGCTCCCGAGGTGCAGGTGCGGGGTCAACTCATCAATCAGCAACAGGAACCCGATGCCCAACAGGAACCCTACGGCAGCGGGCAATACCGCCCATGCGTTCCCTGATGTTTCCATCTCCATTGCGGGAATCAGCAATGACCAGACCGAAGCAGCCACCATTACACCCGAAGCAAAGCCCAGGAGAGCCTTCTGCAGCCTCACGGACATCTCGGCCTTCATCATAAAGACGAAGGCCGATCCGAGCATGGTGCCCAGCAAGGGGATGAGTAAACCGATAACCAGAATGGTCATGACCGCTCCTTCGATGCCTGATTTAGACCGGTGATGGCGGCATACGATGGTTTCTTGCGGTGGATGGTTGTATCCATGAAGCCCGCTTCGTCAAGCAACTTCTTCAGTTGGTCTGGCGAGTAGGCCGTCATGCCTTCCACCACATTAGTCCACATTGAATCACCTTCAATGACCTCCACCATAATGACGAAACGGCCACCCGGCTTCAGCACGCGTCGCACTTCCTGTAGGCACCCAGGCAGATTGGGCCAGAAATACACCGTCTCGACGGCTGTCACGAGGTCGAACTTCGCGTCTTCGTAGGGCAGTTTCACGGCAGATCCTTGGCAGACGAACACCTGCTTGTCGAGCAAGGCGGCATTCACTTTGCGCGCCTTCGCCACGCTTTCCTCCGAGATGTCTATGCCATAGACCTGTGCCCCGTCACTGCGTTTGAGCAGTCTCTTCAAAGTTGCTCCGCCACCGCAGCCGATGTCAAGCATTGTCCAGCCAGGCTGGAACTCCACTAGGTCAAGTCCCCAGTTTGTGAGCGGCGCATGACCGAAGTTCATGAACCGCAGCATCATTCTCCCCATCATCCCTTTAGGATGTGCACAATTAGTAAATAACGTTTTTAATATTCCCATATCATTTTGCTTTTTAGTTGGCAGCAAATGTACAATGGGAATGGCAATCATAGCAATACCAAAATATTGGTATTTTATTCGCTTTTATTGCCATAAAAATAGGAGAAAACGCATCCAGAAGCCCCCCACCCCTTCACTCCCGGCCAGTAGCACCATGCAAAGATGGCGGGAACGAGGGATGAGATACCTCGAAGCCAATAAAAGTCAAAGATACAGACAATGCCTCCTAGAGTACGGAATGCCTTATCACAAATTATTTGACAGAGACAGGCCTATGCTGAAGATCAGGTTCACGTTGGATAATGTGCCGCTAACATCCCAATCCTCACGATACTCGTCAGATGGTTTGTGATACCATACTGGCATGGGATATTTATTGGGCTTGCTCACGTCCACAGGTTGACGGCCATTCTCCAACACTACGGCACGCACACCCTTTTTCACGAAATTATAGTGGTCGGAACGGTAAAACCAGCCGTCGGAGTTGTCATCGTCGAAATAGATATACCTGCCCTGAGCAGCAGCGGCAGCCACATAATAATTGTCTAGGTCGCTTTCCCCACCGCCCAAAATCACGACATCGCGCGTGAGTTCGGCAGGGCCTATGCTCTCAAAATTAAGGCAGGCCACAGTCTTCGCCATCGGCACGGCAGGGTGATCGCAGTAATAAGCCGAGCCGAAAAGTCCGCTCTCCTCAGACGAGGGGAAGATGAACAGCAGGTCTTGATGCGGCTGGGGCATCTCCTTGAACTTCTTGGCGACGAGCAAAGCGCCAGCCATGCCGGAAGCATTGTCGGCAGCGCCGTTGTAAATCGTGTCGCCGCGCTCATCGGCTTTCCCGATGCCCAGGTGATCCCAGTGGGCACAGAACACAACGGCCTCACCATTTTGATCGCTTCCTCGAAGGATGCCGCCCACATTGCGCGTCTGTTGAATGTCGTAGGTCACATTCATCTTCACATCACCTCTCACGTTCAGAGCAAAGCTCTTGAAGCCCGGCTTTTTCGCATCAGCCAGTGCCTTGTCCATATCCATGCCAGCTGCAAGAAACAGTTTCTTGCAACCGTCCTCGTGCAGCCATCCCCTGACAGCCAATTCGCCAGCATTGCGGGTATCCGGATCATAGATGGCGAGATTGTCACTCAGGTGGCCATTCACACAGACATGCCACCCGTAACTGGCGGCTTCGGTATGGTGGAGCACCAGACAACCGGCAGCGCCCTGACGCTGTGCCTCTTCAAACTTATATAACCAACGACCATAGTAGGTCATATTGCGTCCTCGGAATAGCTGACTGTCATAAAAGCCGGGGTCGTTGACCATCACGACCACAATCTTGCCTTTCACATCGATACCCTCGTAGTCATTCCAGCCGTATTCAGGCGCGTTAATGCCAAAACCGCAGAACACATACTCCGCCTTCTTCAGGTCAATTTTCTTGGTGGCGCGAGTCGTCCAGATGATCAAATCGTCGGGATAGCGGAGCATCGATTTCTTCTTCCCGCTCACAGTGAGCCTGCCACCCACGGGCTTGGCAGTAACTGCAATCATTTCAAAGGGCTGGAACCAACTGCCGTTGAAGGCGGGCTCCAAACCCATTACCTCCAACTGCTTGGCAAGATATTCCACCGTTTTCTCCTCATAGGGCGTCATGGGCTTTCTTCCGCCAAACTCATCACTGGAAATCACCTTTGTCCATTCCCTCAACAGCTGTTCGTCACTTCCGGTCCGCAACTGCTCCTGTGTAATCTGTGCACTGGCTGTTGCCAGCCCCATGGCGACAAAAGCGATTACCGTCACCAGCACTTTAGCATTCATTCTCATCAGCATATTCATAGATATAGGTTGTTGGAAAAGGACTTTTCCCTGACGCACCGCTCATGATGGGGCGTCCAATCAACTAATGGAAAAATCCCCTAGTTTTTTATTTTCTGCAAAGATACAAAATCTTAGCCTTCTACCGACCCATGACGGCAAAGTAATTTTGCCGAGAACCAGTGCTGGCGCAACTGCATCCCCCTGCATTACAATTTCTATCAAGGCTCTCGTCAGTTCAAGCTGCTCGACTTGTATCAGATACGCCAGGCCCGAATTTGCTGCATCTTCGAGAACAGCGGTATTCAAGTGCACCTCTTAATACTACCGCATTTTGAATACGATTATTGGGAAATAGTCGTATCTTTGCGACAATTTCAACCCAGAACCAATAATACAAATACAACCGTCTCATTTTTTTGTTCAATGAAATTATCTCAAGATAAGAAAAGGAAATATCAGATAGTCACGTTGCTTTTGTCGCTACTTTTGGGGGTGGGAATTGCAGCTTTTAGCCCAGTGAGGGAGATATATGAGGAAATTTTTGGTTATAATAATGCGATTCGGACGATCACCCTTTCGTTGATCCTAGCGGGATTCTCATGGTTGAGTATCCATTTGGCTTTTGCCCAGTGGACAAATAGCCATTGGATGTTATTGGCGATGAAGATGGTGCTCTATTTTTGTGGTATGATAACTGTACCCTTTTTGATCCTTTTCATTATGACTTTAAATGAATACCGTCACGACCCAGGCATGGAGCTTGGTGTGATGGCGATGCCCATCTTATGGTTAATAACGGTGCCCATGTTGGTTATGATCCTGATCATTCCCTTCGGTTCTCTCACTTATTGGTTGTCACGCCTGTCACCAACCAAGAGTCAGGAAAACCAGTATATATCATGTCAGACGGAACAAAAATCCGAAAGAATGACGGAAACGAAAAAGACATTAGAGAAATGTTGTTTGACATTAGCTGTAATGTTGATCGGGGCTTTCGCAGTTGTGTTGACTTTTGATAGGTTGATTCTTTTGGCATGTATCATCTTGTTTATGGGCTGGATTCTTTATTTCATTTGGAAAAAGTAGTGATATAAGATTATTCAAGGCTTTTGCCAGTGACCTGTTCATGTCTGACTATGGCATGGGCGATGGCGGTTTATTGATGTTGCAGAGGTTTCAAGACTTCTGTATCAAGTCACGCAGTTTCTTAATCTGATTATCCCTGCTGTAGGCAATAAAGAAAATTATTGATATCCAAGCTAATAATAGACAAGAAATAAATGTGTTTGATTTACTGAAACCGTCTTTTAAGAACATCGATATCACTAACAGTGCAACGACAATGATACACGTCCACACCCCGATCTTCTTTATCTTGTCATAGGTCACTAATAAGTTTTCAGGGGTGTCAGCTTTAGCCATCTTGTTACTGGCAATCATAGTGTACAACCCACCCAGCAGCAGTGCAACATAAAAAATTAAATAGGATAGTTCTTTTTTGGTGTCAAAAGGCTCAAGCATTCATGTAAGTTGGAGTACTCCTTGAATCAGAAAGATTCCAAAAATCACGCAAAGTATCCAGAAGAATATCCTGTTTTTCTTAGCTAGTGCTGCATACTCGCTCCTGATCTGCTCAAAAAGCCAGGACTTTTTCTCATTGATTAATTTTTCTTGCTCCATAAAATACTATAGTTTTTGGGTTTCACTCTTTTGTCGCAAATATACATTGATTAATTGAATTATTCGCTTCTTTTTTAAGGTAAATCTTTTGTCTTTTAGCATCGCGTCATGGAAATCTGGTTTTGCGGTACACAACAATTTTTCCTAGTGTATCGCCGATAATCGTTGCGTGCATGTCAATGTCCCCGATAGCATCACCCGCCTTATTTGGAGGTGAACTCGTTATTTTGGGCAAAATTTATGTGTGATTTATTTGGATTCAATCTAAATAGCGTTAAACTTTCTTAAATCCAACACAAGGGATTGGATTTCAGTTCGTTTTGAACTACATCTGATGTATGGTATCACTATTGTTTATAGTGGTTTTTAACACTCTCTAACTAAATTGAGTCGCGTTTTTGTCAATCTTTCATCGTATTGTGTATTATAAGGGCGACCTAAAAACAAGCTCTCATAAACGAAAAAATTTTCAAATAAACAAATAAACCAATTTCAAAATTTCAAGAAACATGAACGAAGTAATCATCAACAATCGAGCGGAGATGCGACGGGTGGAAATGGCAGCAGGACTGGAAAAACAAATCGAACGACAAGCATGGATGACCGTCTCACGAAAACGCCCCCTGACGGCGACCCACCTGGAAAGGTACGAGCAACAGCTCCTCTGGGACGAAGTCTCCCGAAACAACGAAATCGAATGGACCACCGAGATGGCCCTGCGATGGAAAGAAAAACTGAACTGGAACCTATTCTCAAGATGCGCCCACGGCCAGGCATTCACGGCCGAAGGAATTGAAACCCTCGCCCCCCTGTGGGACTGGAAAGCCCTCACCGCGAACCCCAACGTGAGAATGGCCAACGAACTTGTCCGCAAGTACATCGCCAAATGGGACTGGAGCGCAATGGCATGGCGCTCATGGGAAGACTACGATGCCCGCGAGTTCTACTCACAATTCTTCGAGCGGGTCCCCCTCAACGGATTCAGCGGATCAAAACTGGAATTCGCCCTGCACCAACAAGAAGTTGAACGCCTGTGGAAAGAGATGAACGAGCAATGAAGCAGCGGATGCTAGAGAACCTGACAACGACCGAACGCTTGACCCTGCTGGAGCAAATATTCGCTCCAGGGGCGGGTCTCCGTCTTGAACAATCCTCATGCCGGTTGAGCGACATGGAATGGATGTTCGATTTCGATGTGGTGAATTATGTAGAGTGCCGATACGCTTACGACAACGCCAATGATCTCTTTAGTGAATTGAGAAACATGTTAATGCCTATACAGGGAGTACACCCCAACTACGGGTTGTTGTGTTTCATCCACATCATCATGTCAGACGGTAATAGTGACAACGAGGCACTCAGCAGGGATATTCTGAGGTTTATCGACGACTGCAGGTCCTTGGATATGGTATTTGACCATTTCTTTAGCACCAGCAGTCACCAAGACGATATCATCTTGAGGGTGGTCTTTGTCGAGAACGAGAATCTCAACAACATCCGCGACTGGGCAACAAAAGACAGTAGAATATAACAACAAATTATTGTAACTTTGCAAATCAACTTTTATCAACAATATAAATAATTATCATTATGGCAGAAATAGGATATGGTTATGGTAGCGAATGGCACTTGATGCGCTTCATGGCTCGTCACCGCAAACTGTTGGAAGAAGCAATTCGTAAGAGCATAGGAGGTCTCAACGAAGAAAGCGTTTTTGATTGGTATGATTTTAAATTCGGAGGTAGTGGCATTACTTCCGATAATGAACTTAAGGGCTTGTCCTTTCTTGATGATATCCAAAGTATTAAAGGATACATCAAAAGTGATTGGCAGAGTTGGGATGCCATATTTAAACTTGATGATACGTTTTATCTGGTTGAAACAAAAGCTCATATAGAAGAAATGATGGGAAGTTGCAGCTCTGATGAGGCCAAATCAAAAGAAAAAATAAAAGACTATATCTTTGACAATTTAGTAAAGCAGGGCATCTCAATCGATCGGGAAAGATGTTTAGTAGATTATTACCAATTAGCCAATAGGTTAGCTACTGCCGCCTTTTTGAGAAACAATGGAATTGAAGCTAGATGCCTTTATATCTACTTTCTGAATGGGTATGAAAAGCCTAATGACATCAAAAATGCATCAGCAGAAATGTTTAATGATGAGATAAATAAGGAGAAGGCTGCTTTAGATCTTAAGGGAAAGCAACTTGATGATTTACTGTTCCAGGTGTTTATTGATGCAAAAACAGGAGAAATTGTTAAACCCAATCTTCAATAAAAAAGATATTTCACTCGATCACTTGTTTGTGTTTAAGTTTATATTAACTATGAGTAAGACCTATACAAAAGACGACATCATCAGAATGTGCGTAAAAGCTTCAAAAAACATGAAGTCTTTTTATCAAGCAAGCTTCGTTAATTACAGAGGAATGACAAAAGACAAAGAGCTATATACAGAAATTGTTGCGGAATGGCTATTAGATAACTTGCATTGCTTTGATAGTATACAACCAATTGAAAGAGAACAAGGATATAATGTTCACCATACTGGAGAAATGGGCGAAAAAACTAATCGAGCTGAAGAGTATCTAGCGAAGCTATTGTTTAATTCAAGGATTGAATATGATGGTATTGGTACGTATATTGATTATCAAACACCGTTAAAAAGCAATCGCAATGAAAAGAACAAAGGACTAGGAAAGATAGATTTATTATCACGTAATGATAAATCTAAAACAGTTTATATATTAGAATTAAAGAGACCAGATAGTACAGAAACCATGCTACGCTGCGTTCTAGAGGCCTATACTTACTTGAAAATTATTCCAAAGAATAAACTATTCAAGAGTTTTGACATAGACCCTTTCTACAAACTCAAATCTTCTCCATTAGTTTTTTTGAATGGGTATCAATACAATGAGTATATTCATCCTGATAGAAAATTCCTACGCGCTCTTATTAAAGAGTTGGATTCTCATCCTTTTTTCATCAAAGAATCAACTGTCTTTCAAATCACTCAGCAATAAGATATAATCTACAACCTATGAACGCAACTATCAATATCATCGGAGGTGAGTCCACGTTAACGCTGGGATTGGACTTCAATCAGATTTTAGACGATAACTTTGCTGAAGTATGTAAAGCAGTAGAAAGCAAGGGTTTTTTCTTAAACGAAATGGTGAAATTATTCATCGAGAACCCCAGGGTTATTGATGAAATCATTCAGTTATTGATGAAGATTGATGACCGTAAAGAAGCCGCGAAAAGGCTTTGTGAGAGGTTTGGCATTAGTGGAATCACCGCTCATCGAATCTTGGGCATGTCCCTAAGCGACTTGACGGGGTTAACAGCCAACAACCTTAAAAGTGAATTAGAGAATTACATGGCATGTGTCGCTAACATTCGATGAATCAAGGAACTGTTTTCGATTTTCCAGAGGCTAAAGGTGTTGTCATCAGTGGCGATATTCATGGCGAGTTTAATGAGCTTGTCTTTAAGTGCTGCGTTCAATATGGAATGACGGACACGGTGATTATCGTTGCTGGTGACTGCGGCTTTGGGTTTGAGCAACCGGGCTATTATGAGAACGTCTATAACCGCAATCGTGCCCGTCTGTCCAAGTCGAACAACTGGATTCTGTTTGTCAGAGGCAATCACGACAATCCGGCTTACTTCAATGATTATCCCATCAAGCATCGCCGATGGATGACCGTGCCCGACTATTCTGTGGTTCGGGCATGTGGTCATGAAATCCTTTGCATCGGTGGTGCTATATCTATTGATCGGTCGTATCGCATGAACCATTCTACCTATCGTCTGCCGAAACAAGACGAGCCCCTGGCCCGTAATATCTATTGGACAAACGAGTATCCCGTATTTGATGCTGATAAGCTTGATGCCATCAGTGAGGACTTCGCTATAGACACCGTTGTCACCCACACCGCTCCTTCGTTTTGTGAGTTAACATCAAAAGGCGGCCTGTTTACAGAGATGGCCATTCGAGACAAGGATTTGACCGAAGATGTGAAAAATGAGCGCCAGGTGATGGACAAGATCCTTGACTATTTGACTTCTAATCACCATCCATTGCGACACTGGTTTTATGGACATTTTCACCAGAGTTGGCAGGCCATCGACGAAGAGGGCATTCAATATAATATGCTCGATATCATAGAACTGCTCGCCATTAATTAGCCACAAAAGAAAAAAACGTAATAGCATGAGTGTGTGTTGAGAGAAAACGCTATCTTTGCACTTTACGTAAATAATTGTGATGTATGAACATCTTTAAGGACATTCTTCTTGTAGGCGTCGGCAGTTTTTTCGGCGGCATTGCTCGATACCTGATATCGTTGGCGATGAAGGGCATGAGCTCTGCATTTCCGTGGGCAACGATGACCGCCAACATTGTCGGTTGCCTGCTCATCGGTTTGCTCTGGGCGATCTTCAATCGTGTTAATGCTTCGTCGCAGCTGAACCTGCTGTTGATTGTGGGCTTTTGTGGCGGTTTCACCACTTTTTCCACATTCTCAAAGGAAAGCCTGAGCCTGTTGCAGGCTGGTAACTATTTCACATTCGCCCTATACGCTCTGGGCAGTTTAGTGCTTGGCATAATAGCCGTTGCCCTAGGCTATTCATTGGCAAAGTAAAAATAATCAAGATGATGAAGGAAGAATGTCTGATATGCAAGGCTCCGCTGGAGTATCTCGCGAACGATGTGCTCATGGAGTGTGCCATCTGCCATAAGAAGGAGAGTAGTAAGACCCGTTGTGTCCATGGCCACTATGTCTGCAACGACTGCCACACGGCGGGGCTGGACACCATCATCGGGCTTTGCCTCACCGAGACATCCCGAAACCCTGTTGATATTATCGAGAAGATGATGGCACAGCCGTTTTGCCACATGCATGGCCCCGAGCACCATGTGATGGTGGGGGCTGCCTTGCTCACGGCCTTCAAGAACGCTGGGGGCGAGATTGACTTGCCAAAGGCCTTGAACGAGATGATGTCCAGAGGAAGAAGCGTTCCTGGCGGAGCATGCGGTTTCTGGGGTGCCTGCGGTGCAGGCATCAGCTCGGGGATGTTCGTGTCGATCATCTCCAAGTCCACGCCGCTCGCTAATGAACCTTTCGCCTTGTCGCACCAGATGACGGCAAGGTCCCTCAGTGAGATAGGCCACATCGGTGGCCCGCGCTGCTGCAAGCGCGACTCGTTCCTATCCATCCTTGCTGCCGTTGATTTCGTCAAGGAACATTTCGGAGTAGCAATGGAACGGCCCGAGGTCATCTGCCGCTATTCAGGTAAGAACAACCAGTGTATCGGGCGGCGGTGCCCCTTCTCCCCAGCAAACCATTGAGAGCCGCTAACTGTCCATCTTCCATGGGGCTGTGTCATCATTCATTTGTCGCAATTTAAATCGCGCTTTGCGCGAGAACCTTTAGCTTGGCCGCAAGGCCGCTCAAAAAGACAGTTGCCAATTATGACACACACTCGCTAACCCATCACCACGTCGAGCACCATCATCAGGACGAAACCGATGGCGAAGCCGATGGTACTGACATTGGTGTGCCTGCCACTTGAGGCTTCAGGAATCAGTTCTTCGACGACAACGTAGAACATGGCTCCTGCAGCAAAAGCGAGCATATAGGGAAGAACGGGTAAAATCATGGATGACAGCAACAAGACCGCTAGGGCCCCGACGGGTTCAACGGCACCGCTAAGCGAGCCGATGAGGAAAGACCGCCAGCGACTGTTTCCGGCCGCGCGCATAGGCATCGAGATGATGGCACCCTCAGGGACGTTCTGGATGGCAATACCCAGCGATACCGCTATGGCGCTGGCAAGCGAGATGTTTGTGACACAGCTATCGGCGCCCGCAAAGACCACGCCCACGGCCATACCCTCCGGCAGGTTGTGGATGGTCACCGCCAAGGCCAACATCGCCGTGCGGGACAGGTGGGATCGAAGGCCCTCAGGCTTGTTGCTGCCGAGATGCAGGTGAGGGGTCAACTCATCAATCAGTAACAGGAAACCTATGCCCAAGAGGAATCCTACTGCAGCGGGCACCACCGCCCATGCGCGCCCAGATGTTTCCATCTCCATTGCGGGAATCAGCAATGACCAGACCGAAGCCGCCACCATAACACCCGAAGCAAAGCCCAGCAGTGCCTTCTGCAGCCTCACGGACATCTCGCCCTTCATCATAAAGACGAAGGCCGACCCGAGCATGGTGCCCAACAAGGGTATGAGTAATCCGATAACCAGTATGGTCATGACTAGTCCTTCAATGCCTGTTTTAGACTGGTGATGGCGGCATACGAGGGCTTCTTGCGGTGGATGGCAGTATCAATGAAGCCCGCCTCGTCAAGCAACTTCTTCAGTTGCTCTGGCGAGTAGGCAGTCATGCCTTCCACCACGTTTGTCCACATCGAATCGCCTTCAATGACTTCCACCATAATGATGAACCGGCCATTCGGCTTCAGCACGCGTCTCACTTCCTGCAGGCATCCAGGCAGGTTGGGCCAGAAATATACAGTCTCGACGGCTGTCACGAGGTCGAATTTCTCGTCCTCGTAGGGCAACTTCTCGGCAGATCCTTGGCAGACGAACACCTGCTTGTCAATCTCGGCGGCATACACTTTGCGAGCCTTTGCCACGCTTTCCTCCGAGATGTCTATGCCATAGACTTGTGCCCCGTCACTGCGCTTGAGCAATCTCTTCAATGTCGCACCGCCACCGCAGCCGATGTCAAGCATTGACCAGCCTGACTGAAACTCCACAAGGTCAAGTCCCCAGTTTGTCAGCGGCGCATGACCGAAGTTCATGAACCGCAGCATCATTCTTCCCATCATCCCTTTGGGGTGTGCACAATTAGTAAAGAACGTTTTTAATATTCCCATATCATTTAGCTTTTTAGTTGGCTGCAAATGTACAATGAGAATGATATTCATGGCAATACCAAAATATTGGTATTTTATTCGTTCTTATTGCCATATTAATAGGAGAAAACGCGACAAGGCCCCCCACAATCCAGCCTTCATCCATACTGGCGACAGCTGTGCACCGTTCCCGAGAGTGCCTTATCGGGTTGCCTGCCCGCACCGAGACTTCACACGTACGGCTCGTTTCGCTGCTGTCGCATCAGGTCTTGCAATGCTAGATTTGTGATGCGCCGTACCTCAATCAAGCTCAGCGTTCTCGCTGCGCACGGAGGTTTCAATGCAACTAATGAGGATGAGCCATAACTGAATGATGACCCATCCTCGCATTATGTACGGTCGGTTTGCCGGAATTATCGGCGGAGAGGGAATATGTCACTCTACGATGCGGATGATGGCATTGCCTTGTGGCAAATGCTCAACCAGGGATATGCGGATTCCGGTTCTGTAGCGGTAGAGTCCGGCCCGGTTAGTCACGATTACTTCACAGGTCATGCCGGGAGACACTTGACTCAGCAACAAAGGCTCGGAGTTGTCGGGCATAAATTCGAAGAAATCGTTTTCGAGAACGAACTTAAACAAATCACTGTCGTCGGCAATGGCTTGCGCGATAATCGACTCGACTGTGATGAGGTGCCCGTGGTTATGTGTTGTACTCTTCGCATAGCGTTTCAAGGCAGTGGTATGGGACTGGTACTTGCCTGCGCCGAATGCCACTATGCGCTGCAGTTTAGGCCAGATGCGCACGGCAACATCATCGAATCCTTGTTTGAAGATTTCGACAAGTTCTTGGGCCCGCTCGGCATCATACTGCTCGACTTCCCTTATGACGTCGGGCCATTGCTGCTCAAGGGTGGTGAACATCGTCAAGACCTCAGATGTATTGAGCGCGATAATTTGGTCTGCCTCACGCGAGAGCAGGGCGAGGCTGATCAATTTGAACCTTTTGATGGAACTATCTTGCTCAAAAGAGGAGAGGAACGAGGCGGGAATGGACAGGTCGCTTTGCTTCTGTACGTTGGCATATAGCGACATTTTGATAAAGTCAATAGCCGTGCTGTTCAGGAAGTGCTGGATGAAGCTGTTGTTAATGGCGGACTGTGCTTTGGGCTGGCTCAGCATGATCGGCAGATTGTTGTGCCCTCTCATGACACCCGAAATGGCCCTTTTGAAGGGGCGCAGATGGACGCGGGTCATCGGCAGTATGCGGCCATCGAGTTTCATTGCGTACCGGTTGATTTCCTCAGCAGTGAGTATGTTCTCCTCGCCGACGTTTGTCTGCAGTCGTATCAGTTTTTCATAGTCGGCGTATGTCGTGATGGGCACGCGATTCTGGTATCCTTTGATGCTTCGTATGCTGGCAAAGGAATAACGCTTGCCATAGTCAGTATTCTTGTTGATGCGCAATATGGTCATGAGCCTCATGTGTCCATCGCACGCGTCTCGAGTAAAATTGGTGATTTTGCCGTCGGTGTTCATGATGACGTCGATGGTGGTTCGCGCCACCGTCTCGGCAAAGTCCTCTGAGATGCCTTTTGCACTATGGAAAGGTTCAGCACGCAAGATGAACGGCGCAAGATATTCCTTGATTTTCAGTCTATTGTCAAGCGTCAATTCATCGGCTGAGGCAAGCATGAAATTGGCGAGATAACCCATAATAACCCAGAACAGATGAGGGCTGTGTATGCCATAATTTTCCATGTCGTTGAACAACTTGACGTATCCCTTTGCATAGCTGACCAGGGTGTCGCCCGATTTCTTGGTCGACTGCACCAGTGAGCGGCTATTAATGAAATAATGATAGCCTATCATTTGCGGCAAGTAGCAGATGCGTTGAGCCATGCCGATGGATTGAACGCTGAAAAGAGTGCTCTCGGCGAATGGCACTTCCTCGTCGAAGGTGAAATTGTTTCGTGCCAGGAACTCCCGGTCAAACACTTTAGACGTGACGATGCCCCAGCCTACGCCCAGAAACATTTTCTCCTCGTCCCAGTTGTCACGCTCGACAATGATGCGCGACTCCAGTTGATTCCATCCCACCAGTTCAGTCAGTGGCACCAGCGAGGGGTCTTCCAGCTCTGACTCACGGCGGAAAATCAGCACGTCGGACTTGGTCTCTCGAATGTTGTTATAGACCTCTTCAAGACAATGGGCAGTGTAACTGTCGTCTGCGTCCAGAAAACCAAGGTATGGCGCGGTGGCAAACTGCATGCCATAGTTTCGGGGTGAGGAGGGCGTGTGGATATCATTGTCGAGCCCACGGACGATGACGTTTTCGTGCTGACCAAGCATCTCTTGCAGGGCAGGCAGATAGTGAGGTTCACAGTTGTGCGCAATGACAATCCATTGGATGTTCTCAAAACCGATGGTTTGAGATTTCATGGATTGATAAGCTTTTTTGAATACATTTAGCTCAACATTGTGGAGAGGAGTGACAACTGATACTTTGTACATAATATTTCCGATAGATGATTAAACGCTACAAAAATACATTTTTTTGCCGCATCACTCCAAAAATCAAAAAAGGAAATTTTAGACAAAAGCAAGTATATCCCAATTTTTCAGATTGTCCCACTACGTTCATCCTGGCACATCGGCTATTGCTCCAGGTATAACTAGAAATGTGGTTATCCGTAATTCGGTTACAGGAGAGGCAGAGGTTCGCCCGATCAATGAGATTGCAAGCTGCCACATGGCTTGCCAAACTTTTGTTGGGAATCTGTTCAAGAAATTTAAGGATCAGTCTCTGATAAGTGAACTCAGTGGTCATGTTCCTAATAGCATGGAGTTTGCTCGTTATCGTGAGATAGACATGGAACTTTAACGAGAAATGGGTTCCGTTTTTGAATAGCAACTGGTTGCTTGAAGTTTTTTATACACATAGTGTATAAGAGAATTAGTTTTGAAAATAATCCGTCAGAAATTTGGCGGTTTCGGTGAAAAGGTGTAATTTTGCGGCCAATTTTAAAGAAAGGCTATCATGCTGACACTGAGAGTTGACATATTGAAGTGCAAAAACGTTCAGGCCACAAGTTGGTTTGAAGGTTATCGCCATATCTGTGTATCAGATTATGCAATGCCCGAAATATGCTCAACGACTTTCAGGAATCGGTGCCAACATGACACTCACGAAGTGATGT
>JAEEGL014254769.1_pt1 | contig 14606 bp, 11 predicted proteins | sample 9134231 | NCBI WGS metagenome assembly JAEEGL01 (sample SAMN16246548, study PRJNA631951) | gut metagenome | biome: gut microbiome; feature: rumen; material: fiber-attached | host: Bos | place: Iran: Karaj | collected 2018-10 | reverse complement strand
TCACGCGGTACGCCCAGGCGCTTCGCGAAATCGGTCTGGCCGCCGGCGAAGCTCCGGCGGCGAAAGGGTTTCCGCCGAGCGTTTTCTCTTCCATCCCCCGCCTGGTCGAACGGGCCGGCCGCGCCCAGCGCGGTTCGATCACCTCGTTCATTACCGTTCTGGTCGAAGGGGACGATAAGGACGATCCGATTTGCGATGCGGTCCGGGGGCTGTTGGACGGGCATATCTGGCTTTCGCGCAAACTGAGCAACCGCGGACACTACCCGGCGATCGATCCGCTCGAGAGTATCAGCCGGCTGATGCCCGATATCTGTTCCGCCGAACATGTGAACGCCGCCAATCAGCTTCGCCGCCTTCTGGGGATCTACGCCGAGAACGAGGACCTCATCTCGGTCGGCGCGTATCAGGAGGGGAGCAATCCGGAAATCGACCGCGCGGTCCGCCTGAAGCCGGCGATTGACGCGTGGCTCTGTCAGCGGACGGACGAACCGTCAACGTTTGACGAAGCGCTCGGCGGGCTGATGGCGCTTGCCTCCGCCGAATAAAACGGGCTGACATTCAAAACTTTTTTGCCCGCGGAACAGCCGTCTGTATAAGCCCGTTTTTTCGCTCAGCGCGAAAGCTCTTCAATAATCCGTTTGAGACGCGATTCGAGCTGCTGGTCGATTACGCCCATAGACGTCTCCACCTCGCATCCTCCCGGCTGAATCCGCGCGTCGGCGATCAGTTCGGCGGACGTGATCTGCGAGAACTCTTTCAGCAGCGCTTCGGCCGGTGCGCGAAGCGCATTCAGGTCGTCGGGGTTCATCCGCACCTTGACCGATGTGCATCCGACCGTCATCTCCAGCGCATCGCGCAGCAGGGAGACCGGCAGATCCTTCATTTCCGGCAGCGCCCGCGCCACCATCTGATGTGCGATTCCCGCGGCAACCTGGAGAATGTTCTTTTCCCAGAATTCGATCAGCGTGCCCCGCGCGCCTTTGAGTTTTCCGGTCAGTTCGTTCAAGGTCGGCAGATTCGTCTCGCTCCACGCGCGGAGCTTCTCTTCCTGCATCGTCTCGAAATCGGACTGCCACGCGGCCAGCGCGTTTTCCCTCCCTTCGGCGTACCCGTCTTCCCGGCCGGCGGCCAGTCCGTCCTGATACCCCTGATCCCATCCCTCGTCGCTGTTCTCCCTTCCCAGATTTCTTTCACGGCGGTCGAGTTCGGCGGATTTCCGTTCGAGCTGTTCGCCCAGAAGAGCGAGCTCTTCTTCTTTCCGGCGGAGGCGCGCCTCGGCCTCTTCCCGATACCGGTCGATTTCCAGACGCGCCGACTCAGTGATGCGGGCAGCCTCTTCACGAAGCGATCCGGCGGCATCTCCGCCGCGCGAAAGGCGCCTGAGCGGGAAAGGCCGGAGGGGTTCGCCGTTTTCTTGTGTGTAACTCATATCGGGGGTTTCTTACTTTTTCGGAGTGGCGCGTGTTCAGGCGCTCGTCCCGCCGGCTGCGCCGAGACTGCTGCGCAGCGACGCTTCGACCGCCGCGACCACTTTCGGATCCGGTTCGTCCGACGAACGCATCCGTCTTTCGACTTCGTCGCGCAGACGGCTGCGCAGCATGTTCAGAATCCGCGTGCGGCATTCCGGCGGGGCGTACCGGGCGATCAGCGCGACCGTCTGCGGCCGCTGTTTGTCGATCAGCGCGCGCAGCTCGTCCGTTTCAAGGTCGGCCAGAAACGAGAAGCGTTCCGCCGCAGGGGGGGCATCGCCGAAGTATTCCCCCGCCGTTTCGCGCACCGCGAAATGGGGACCGTCCGACGTGCCGCGGCTCGGATCGATCCGGAAATCTTTCAGTGCGCCCTCTTCGTCTTCCGCAGTGAAGAAAGAGGGAATTTCCTTCGTTCCCCCGGCGGGTGCGATCATCTCGTCAGCCAGATCCGCGTCGGCTGTCTCGGATGAGAGGTCTTCATTTTCAAGCTCATCGAGAATCCTGTTCAGCCGCGCGGTGTCGATGGGATTCCGGTCCCCGTCGGCGGCAGCGCTTTCGGCGCGCGCCTCTTTCGGCCGGAAGTCTTCGGCCCGCGTTTCTTTCGGCTGCGGAATTTCCATGCGGGGCGTTTCCTGTGCCGGGCGGGCCGTGCGGGCCGTGTCGATTGCTTCGGCGGTTTCGCCTGCGGTGTTCGCTTCGGTGTTCGCTTCATCGGCGCGGCGCGAGGTGAAGATCGATCGGATCACCAGCCCGGCGGCGAACGCCAGACATGCCAGAATGTATCCCGCCCAGGGTGCGGACATCATCCTGCGCGCCAGCTGCGCTGCGCTCTCGGCTTTCCCGCCGAAGTGTGTGTCAGGATCGGCGGCGGACGGGTCGGACAGAAGGGTGATCTGCTCGTCGGCGGCCTCCGGCACCGGACGATAGACCCGTTCCTCGCCGGAAAGGTCGGTGTATAGCGAAACTTCCACCCGGCGGTTCGGGCCGGTCTCGGTTCCGGCGGGATTCATCATCGTTTCGGCCGTCTCGCGCACCTGCGCGAGAAGCAGGTCTTTTTTCGCCTTGAAATCGCCCGCGTCCGCGCCGGGTGCCGCCGCGTCCGAATCGAGCGCGCGGCGCACATAACTTTCGGGAACCGCGATCGATGCGGCGATCATCCGGGGCTGATAGCTGATGACCCTGGCCGGCGCGGGAGCCGCGTCGGTGAATTCCAGACCGATCGGCCGGCGTGTTGCATCATCGGCCCGGGCCGTTTTCGCTTCATTCTCGACCTCCTCAAGTTCCACGGAGGTGGCGATCCGGATGTTCGGAATGTAGCCGAGCGCTTCGCGGAGCTTTCCCGTCCAGAGGTCTTCGAGGCGCGTCTTTTCGGCCGCCATTGACGATCCGTCCGTTTGTGTGACAGCACCTTCGCTGCCGAGCCACGAACGGCCGCTCTCGGTGTCGATGATCGAAACGTCGCCGTTGTCGGTGATTCCCAGATGATGGCGCGCCGCCATGGTGATCGACGAGATCAGCTCCGGCGTCACCGCACACCCTTCCTTCGGCGTTACGGAGATCGACGCGGTCACGACCGTCTTCGGATAGAGCCCGGCCTGTTCGCGCCGCGCGTGCGGTCCGACGCTCGCCGACTCGATCTGCCGGAACGATTCAAGCGTCTTTTCAAGCTGGCGGGCGCTTGAATAGAGATCGCGCATCTTTGTGCGGTTTTCCGACTCGAAAAGACTCAGCCCGTTGAGGTCTTCCTGCTTCAGCGCGCTCGGCTTTTTCGGCATGGCGCTTCCTTCGCCAAGAACACGTTCATATTCGCCGCGGCGCGCCGCGGGAACCAGAAGCCGGCCGTCTTCCCACGTGTAATCGGTCAACCCCGCCTTGACGAGCGCTGCCGCCGCCAGATGCTGGTCCTCCCTGTCATAGGTCCAGCCGCCGAAGACAGCGGCCGATTCCTTCTGCCGGGGCTGTCCGAGCCCGGGACTGTTCATATAGAAACAGTAGCCCGCCGCTGCTGCGACCGCCGCGCCGGTCAATATCAGAAGTAAACGGTTTCCGCTCCGAGAGCTGCTCTGTGTCATGGTCGTTGTCACTTCCCGTTCTGAGCTTGAGATGAACGGGGAATTTTAAAGATTTTGCGTATCGGCGTCAACGGGAAGTTTCCCGGTTTTGGGGGTCTTTTCCCCAATTCCGCAAATTCAGAGAGTGACCGGATAAGCGGGCCGGGTGTTTTGATCCGCGCGGCTTACGCGAGCTTTCCGCGCAGCGCGTCCAGAACCTGTTCCGGGAATTCGCCGCGGCAGACGAGTTCGAATTCGCGCTCGGTCGCTCCCCGTACCGTGATGAGAATGTCGAGACGATCCGGGGGGAGAACCTCTTCGAACCGGTCCCCCCATTCGACGAAACAGAGTCCGTCTCCGTCAAAGTATTCGTCGGGACCGAGTTCGTAGAACTCGTCGGCGTCTTTCAGGCGGTAGGTGTCGAAATGATAGACGGGAATCCTTCCGGAGGTGTATTCCTTGATCAGAACAAACGTGGGGCTGGCCGTTTCCCCGTCGGGAACTCCCAGACGTGAAGCGACCGCCGAGGTGAGAGCCGTCTTCCCGGCGCCGAGTGTCCCGATCAGGCTCACCACGCTCCCCGGCGGGAGCGTGTCGGCCAGGGCGTATCCAAGCCGCCGGGTTTCCTCTTCACCCGACACGCGGCAGACGAGTCGGGCGGTCATCAGCGGCTCCCCTGGATACTGAAACTGAAGATTTCCTTTTCATCCGTATCGTTCTTGACGACCGGGAAGGCGAAGTCGAGCGCCAGCGGCGCCGGACCGAGCATCGGAACCGATATCCGCATCCCGATACCGGGGGCGACGCGGTAGGTGTCCCAGTGGCTGATCGATTCGGTGACGATACCTGTATCGACGAAGAAGGCGAGCATGAACTCATCGCCGCCGGAAACCGGAACCAGGAGTTCCGCCGAGTTGTAGAACTCGAAGTTTCCGCCGATTCCGACGTTGGTGTTCTGGAAGCGCGGAGTGACCTCCCGGTATTCGAACCCGCGCAGATTCTGATACCCGCCGCCGAAGTAGCGGTCGTAGATCGGGGTGTCGTCCCCGGTCCATCCCGCGGCCGAGCGGAGCCCCAGGACCATCCGTCCCGAACCGTCAACACGGCGGTGAACGGTGAAATAGGTCCGTCCGTCGATCGAAACGCGCGGATAGCGGTACGACCCGAATATGTATTCCGCTCCGCCGTCGATCACGAACCCTTCGGAGGGGAGATACGGGTGGTTCCGCGTATCGTAGCAGCCGTTCAGACCGACCAGATACTGCGAGTTCCGGCCGAGCACGTCGTTGATGTCCGGCACGAACGAAACGCGCGGGTTGTGGATCTTGATGTTATACGCTCCGGCGTTGACCGTGGTCGAGAAGCGGGGCGTCCACTGCCGGCCGAACCGCAGTTCGCCGCCGAAGCGCGAATCGTCCCAGTTGTCGTAGTAGCGGTCGGCGTAGAGACCGGTGACGCCGAAGTTGTAGTTGGTGTCGAAGATGTAAGGGATATCCCACGAGACCGAGTAGCGCGAGTAATACCGTCCCGGCGACGCCTCGGCGCGGAAGATCTGTCCGCCTCCGCGGAACGCGTCGGTCCAGCCGTCCGGACGGAAGAGCGCGGTCGGCAGTTTGAACATGTCGAAGTTCCGCTCGGTGAAACTGACGTTTCCGACCAGACCGTAGTTCGAGTTGACCCCGATCGACGCCTGGAACATTCCCGTCCGCCCTTCCATGATGCTGGCGACGACGGTGGCATCGCGGATCGGCTCTTCACCGGTTGTGTAATCGCCCCACAGGCGGCTGTCGAGTCCCTGCTGCTCCGTCGTGCCGGGGAAAACCGAGTCGCGTCCGGCGGCGGCGAATCCGGGGGCCGCGGTGCCGGTCGTTGTCGAACTGTAGATCCCGGTCGAAAGCGGCGGCGCCATCGGGACCGCGGTATCGGCGGTGCTGTAGGTTCCGTTGTTATACATCGAAGTGTCGCCGTAGGTGTTCGCGCTGGTGGCGTTGCTCCCCTGGTAACCGACGTAATCGCCGCCGTTCCAGGCGCTTGCGGCGCTCTGGCGCGTGGTCGTTCCGCCGAATCCGGTCGGAACCTGCATCGTCTGGCCGCGGACCGTCGCATCCGGCGCGGCGGTGAAATTGGCGGCGTTCTCGGCGGCGGACTCTTCGGCGCTCAAAACACGGAACCCGGGATCGAATGCCGCAGCCGCCGGCGCGGCGCCGCCGGAGGCGTAACCGGCCGAAACGACGTGGCTACTGTCGCCGGACCGCTTCAAGGGGTTCCACGCAGAGGCCGATTCGGGCATCTGGCCCAGAATCTTCTTCTCTTCCGGCTCTTTCGGCGTCCCGCCGGAGCCGCCCTCTTTTTCGGCGGCCGGCTTCTCGCCGCTGCGGCGCGCGGTCCGGTCGATCCGGTGGAACGTTTCCGGCCCCTTGGCGTCGCTCTTGCTGAAATAGAGATTTTCGGTATCCGGAATGATCGAGACGGTCGGCAGCGGCCCTTCGTTCGGCTTGTCGTTGAAATAGCCGCTCCGCTTGAGGTTGTTTTCGCTGCTCTTGATCTTCCTGTCGTTCAGGACCTGGCCCGGCGCGAACTCGAGCATATTCATGACGACCGACGCCTTGGTCCGCGACTCTTCGCCCTCATAGCGGATCTGGATGTCCTTGACGCGGTACCGGTAGTCCTCTTTGATGTCGTAGCGCAGATCGATCATCCCCTCGTCTTCGGTGAATATCTGCGTGCGCTGAATGTCGGCCAGAACGTAGCCCCTCTCGCCGTAGGCGTATTTCAGAGCGATGCGGTCCGCTTCGAGATCGTTGAAGTTGTACTCGCTTCCCGGCTTGACTTTCAGTTTCGCGCGGAGTTCCTCGGTCGGAATAACGCGGTTTCCCTCAAAGAGGAAGTTGCGGATCTTGTAGCGCGGGCCTTCATCGATGATGTACTTGACGGTAATCCACTCGTTCGTCTGATTGAAGAACTTGAACTGTTCGCCGACTTCGAACTCGCGGTCGACCTTGGCATCGAAACAGCCGAGACTCCGGTAATATTCGAGAAGTTTGGTGACGTCTTCGTCGAGCCGTTCGCGTGAAAATTCCCCGCCGATCAGATAGAGGAATCCCGGCTTTTCGGAGACGAGGCTTTTCAGGCGCGCACTGCTCACCAGCGAATTGCCGATGAAAGTCGTTTCGCGCACGCGCTGCTTGATGCCCTCATTGATCAGGTAGACGACACCGACATCGGTCGGCCGGTCGCCGACCAGGATTTCGATGTACGGCTCATTGAGATTCTTCGATTTGTAGAGCTCGGCGATCCGGATCCGGCCGTTTTCGACGTCGTAGGGATCCATGCGGGTTTCGCCCCGTTTCATGTTCAGCTCTTCGAGAATCTCGGTCTTCGACATCTTCCGGTTCCCGATCACCTTGATATACTTGATCTTCCGCAGCGGCGTGAAGTCGAAGTTGACGATCACCTTGTCCGGCTCGTCGGGGATCAGCGTGGTCGAAACGACGACGTCGACATACTGTTTCGTCTGCAAAAGGCGGCGCTTGTCCTCTTCGAGAACCTGCTGATTGAACGGGTTGCCGATTTTTGTTTTGATGAGGCTGTTGAACCGGGAGATCGGCATTTCCATCCCCTCGGAACAGCGGATATCCGAGATGATCCGGTTTTCCGGGTCATTCTTCGGATCGGGTGCCGCCGAGTCGGGGGCGATCCCGTCGGGATACTCTTCGGGGAGGCGGTTCGGCGGGGCGCTTAGGAAGTTGTCTCCGTCCGGCGACGGCGGATTCGGCGTCTGCGATGCCGTCTTGGCGATCACTTCCGAATGAACCGTTTCGGCGGCCGTCTGACTGTTGAGGGAAAGATCGGGAATCCAGTCATCCCCTTCTGTGGCCGGGAGCGGCGTCCCGTTCGGACTGACCGCGTATTCCGACGACATTTCGCTCAGACCGTCGATTTCGCTCATCGAGACTCCTGCGACCTCTTCCGGGGTCAGAATCGGGGAACCGTCCGCTCCCAATCCGCACGGTACGGCGGGGAAGAAGAGCGCCCAGAGGGCCGCAATAAGCATCGGCACAGCGGAGAAAAGCGCGCCGGAAAGTCTGCCTGCGGTATATCGATCCGAAATCGGCATGAATGTCCTTAAAACAACGGTCGGCGGGAGAGACCGCTCCCCCGGAAAGAATCAATCGGGGTGAAGATTACAGTTTTCCGCGCCCGGTCACAATATCTATTTTTCAGCCTCGTCTCCCCGCAGCGGCCGCTTTCCCGCGCCGGGAGACGCGCCGAAGAAATTTTTCCCGAATTTGTGAAATAGGGTAGAATGGTACAAGGGGGCAAAAGATCGCTCCCTCCGTCAGGTGAAGGGAAACAGTGGACGATTTCAGAGAATTCCGGTCGAAACGAGGTTCCAGGCGGCGGCGCCTGACACCTCAGCGCAGTTCAATCCAGATCCGCTGGGAGGACCTGAAGGGGCGTTTTGTCCGCTACATCGGACATGAATGCGGCCTGTCCGAGAACACGCAGTCCGCCTACTGCCGGGATATCGCCCACTTTTTCGAGTGGCTTGACGACCGTATCCTGACCGACCTGACGCTGAGCGATTTTCTGGGCTACCTCGACCAACTCCGAGCCGAGAACCATTCTCCCGCCACCTGTGCGCGCCACCTGGTCTCGATCCGCGCCTTCTACCGCTGGCTCCAGCTGGAAGGGATCGTTAAAAAAAACCTGACCGCCCTTCTCGAAAGTCCGAAACTCTGGCAGAGGGTCCCCTCGGTTCTGACGGTCAAACAGGTCAGCCGTCTTCTGACCGAGCCGAACCCCGAACAGGACCGGAACTGGATTCGGGACCGCGCCATCCTGGAGATGTTCTACGCCACCGGATGCCGCGCCTCGGAGATCGCCTCGCTCACACTGGGGGACTACCGTCCGCGGGAAAGGTTCTGCAGGTGCGTGGGGAAGGGGGACAAGGAGCGGATGGTTCCGCTCGGCCGCGGCGCGATCGGCGCCTGCTCGGCGTGGCTGACCGAACGCGCCGCCATTTTGGAGAGAACGGCCGGTCCCGCGGCCTCGAAAGAGACGGATCCCGCACTTCCCCTCTTTATTACCCGCACCGGCCGGGGACTGCGGCGCGAGGCGCTCTGGGAACTGGTCAAAAAGTACGCCCGCCGGGTCGGCGTGTCGGAAAAGATCAGCCCGCATTCCCTGCGCCACTCGTTCGCGACGCATCTCCTTTCGGGAGGGGCCGATATCCGCATGGTGCAGGAGCTTTTGGGCCACGCCTCGATTCAGACGACTCAGCGGTATACACATGTCGACTTCGACCGGATGAAATCGATACACGAAAGATTTCATCCGCGCTCCTGAAACAAAGATTGCATGATCTTTTTGAAAAGACTAGCGGAGAGACTCGCGCCGGGCCGGGTCGGAAAGGATCCCGGTGAGGAACGGTGAATTGCTTGCGAGGGTGTCGGGGGCGCCGGACAGCTCCCGCAGAGTGAGCCAGAGAATCTCTTCCACTTCGGCCGGGTCAAAGACGAGCTGCGTGACCGGCGTGACGATTTCCGCGCGGAACCAGTCGAGATGCACGTTCCAGGGGGTGACATTTTCCCAGATCGCCCGAACCGCCGTCAGTTCCCCGCCGACCTCTTCGCGGAACTCGCGCCGGGCCGCCTCCTCGGGCGTTTCGTTCCCTTCGAGTCCTCCGCCGGGAAAGCAGAGCCGCCGCGGCGCGATCACCCGGCTCGAGCGGCGGATCACCAGAAAGCGGCGGTCGAGGATCTCTTTCCGAAGGTCATCGGGATGCGCGGCGACCACGACCGCGCCCCGCCTGGTCGGTTCGGCCGATTTCACTTTGTTCCGTTCTTTCGGCAGGCGGTCAGAATCCGTCCCGCCAGTTCGACCGCCTCGGCGCCGTGGTCGCGCGGCGCCAGGTCGCCACGGAGAATCGCCTCGGCAAAGAGGTTTTCCTCTTCCTGAAGCGGGTCGACCGGACTCTTCTCGAACAGTTTCGTCTTGTAGTGCTCTTTCATGAAGCCGGCGATCTTCGGCTGCATTTCGGCGTAGACCGTCTTTTCCGGGGCGTAGGCGCCGGCGAGAATGTCCGGTCCGGCGGTGACGACCTCGGCGCGGCGCAGCGCGAAATCGAGAAAGACGCGCTTTCCGCGGGAATAGATATTCATCAGGCGCTGCGGCGTCTGTTCGGCGCGGGAGGCGAAAAAGCGCGCCAGCGATCCGTCTTCAAAGTGAACCTGGGCGGCGCAGGCGTCTTCGTAGCCGGTAAATTCCTCGAACGAGACGGCGCTGACCGACCGGATCGGCGAATCGGTCACCGAAAGGACAAGTTCCAGATCGTGTATCATGATATCGAGCGTCGCGCCGACATCGGTACACCGGAACGTATACGGACTGACCCGCCGCGCCTCGATGATGACCGGCGGGGTCATCTCCCGGATCACGGGAACAACCGCCTGCCACGCGGGGTTGAACCGTTCGGTATGCCCGGTGTGGAGAACCCGCCGCTCGGCGCGCGCCGCGGCGCGCAGCGCCCGCGCCTGGCTTCCGGTGACCGCCATCGGTTTTTCGAGGAGGACGTGCTTTCCGCGGCGCAGAAAGTATTCGCCAAGCTCAAAGTGCTGATCGGTCGGCGCGGCAACCGTCACGCCATCGGCGGCCGAGACGACCGCTTCGAGGCTCTCGAGAACCGGAACGCCGTGTTTCTCTGCCGTGCGCCGTGCGGCCTCCGGGTCGGTGTCGTAGACGCCCGCGAGGATAGACTTTTCGCACGCGGCGATTTTATCGGCGTGAAACCCGCCGAGCCGGCCGGCGCCGACGACCGCAATTTTCACTCTGTCCATGAGGTTCGGGCTTTCCAAAGACTCAGATGACCGAAGTCTGTTCAAGGATTTTTTTCAGAAGCGCCGCGTTCTGAACGTGGCCGGAACAGCACGCCCGGATCTTCGCCACCAGGAGCGCGCCTCCCAGGGAGAAATCTCCCATCATGTCGAGGACCTTATGTCGCGCGCATTCATCGTTGTAACGCAGCGAATTGTCGATCGGACCCTCCGGGCCGAAAACGAGCGCGTCGCGCGGTGTGACGCGCCGGCAGAGCCCCAAATCGAGGAGCGCATACGCTTCGGCGGAAGTGAGGAACGTGCGGGACGGCGCCACTTCGGCTTCAAAGAGACGGTCGGCATTCTGCGCGCCGTCGGCGTAAAAGGTGATTTCAAACGACTGTTTTTGAAGAGAGGAGGGGGCGTTTTCATGCCGTGAGTAGTCGAGTTCGTAGCGGTAGGCGATCTCTCCCCGTTCGGAAGGGAGCGCTTCAATCCGGCCCCAGTCCCCTTCGATGCATACCGGCGCGGTCAGAACCCGCAGACGGCGCGGGGCGTTTTGTGTCCGGATGCCGGCGGCGCGTATCGCATCACTGAACGGACGGGCCGAACCGTCGATCCCGGGCATCTCCTGGCCGTTGATTTGGACAAGGCAGTTATCGATCTGTTCCCCCGCCAGTGCCGCCAGGACATGTTCGACCATGTCGAAGCGGACCGCGCCGTTCATCAGGGAGGACTGATGCGGTTTTTCGGCGCGGTAGGCCAGAAGCGCGGGAACCGGCTCTTCATCCGAGCCGGTACGGGAAAAGCGGATTCCGTAATTTTCGGGCGCGGGAAGGAACTCCAGAAGGACGTCTTTCCCGGTCCAAAAACCGAATCCGGCAACATCGGCCCGGCGGGCGAGTGTCCGCTGCGGGCCGTATTTCGTCTTATCAAGGTTCAAAGCCTGGTGCTTTTCTTCCATTGCTGTGTCAGTTCAGACGGCCGGTCGTGTTCCGATTGGCGGCACGCTGCTGATTCCCGGCGGGCTGCTGCGCGGCCCCGGCGGCCTGAGCCGCGAGACTGTTCAGGGACTGGGTTCCCCCTTTGGGGGTCCCGGCGATCTGGAAGAGGACCGCCTTGACGTCTTCGGTGATGTCGCACTCCGGCCGGTTCCAGACAAGCGAGCCGTTCGCGTCGGCTTCCCTGACTGCGGCGAGCTCTTCGGAGATTCCGGTCCGGTCGACGGAGACCTTGGCATGGACGATGTAGGCGCGCTTTTCGTAGGCGACCTTCTCGACCGCTTTCTGAATGTCCGAATAGACCTTGTACTGGAGCGGGACAAGGCGGTTCTGCATTTCGGCCTGCTTATCCTGCATTTGGGCTTCTAGCTGGCGCATCCCCTCTTTGATCGGGCGGACAGCCTCTTCGAACTGCGGGGTCCCGATATTGTATTCGTGGGTGACCTTTTCCATCTCTTTCTGGTAGTTCTGCTGTGTCTTCTGAGCTTCGAGAGCTTCTTTTTTGATCTGCTCCTGAAGCATCGGAACCTCGTCGGCGGTGACCGGGTGGGCTTTGATCAGGGCCGGAAGATCGACGACGGCGACAATCAGCGCCGGCGATTTCGCCGGGGCGTTGGCGGCCGGCTGCTGCGCCTGCTGGGCAAACGCGGCAATCGGCATCACAAGCATGAGGAATAAACCGAGATAAAACTTTTTCACTTCTGCACTCCTTGCTCCGTTTCGGGGCTTCTGGTCTGTCCGTTATCGAAAACGGGATTTCACGCAATTTGGGACAAAGCGGCTTCCTTCCGCCTAGGGCGCTATTCTGACGAATTTCAGGAAAAAAGTAAAGATTAATTTTATCTGTGGCATATTTAGTGTTTTTTAAAAATTTTAAACAAAATAGCGGGTTTCGCTTGCAATAGTCGTTATAATCCGTATACTTTCTCCATCGATTGGGTTTGAGTTCCGTTCAGGTTGACATGCCGTCCTTCTATTAAACTATGGACGCCTCAGCAAAACGGACCGAACTTACCTAAGGGAAAGCGGAAACGGTTTTCTTTGTCCGCATCAGTTGCCGGTTCCGGCGGAATGTGACGGTTCCGCCCGCGGCCGAGCGGATCGAACAGGGTTGTGAAAGAAAACCGTCGTTTTTTTGAGGTTACGAGACAGCCATTTTGAACGGCACTGTTTCGTCGTCGGGCCTGTTCGGCTTTTTGCGTTATATGCCGGCAGACCGGGGCTGTTTCGATGTCCGCAATATCTCGGGAGGAAATGACGAGATATGGCAGGCCAAAAACCTATTATCGCTATTAACGCCGATTACAGAACCCGTCAGAACAACTGCCCCGCTACGAGTTATCTTTTTGCGGGTTATTTCGAGTCCGTCATCAAGGCCGGGGGAATTCCGGTTATTCTCCCCCCGTATCAGAATGAAAACGACATCGACCAGATTCTCGATATGGTCGACGGCGTTTTGATGACCGGGGGCGCCGACATTGATCCGCGCCATGACGGCTACATGGTTCATCCGTCCCTTCATCTGATGGCGCCCGAACGCGAATCGTTCGACCGCGCCCTCATTCGGAAAGTCTATGAACGGCGGATTCCGTTTTACGGGATCGGCGCCGGGATGCAGCTTCTGAACGTCGCGCTGGGCGGAACCCTTTTCCTTCATATCGCCGAAGATATTCCGACGGCGCTGCCGCACCGCGACCCGCACGACCCGTTCCACCGCCATGCGCTGGTTGTCGAACCGGGCTCTCTTCTGGACCGTGTTTACGGCGACAACGCGATCGTGGTCAACAGCATGCACCACATGGCGGTCGACGACGTCGCCGACGGTTTCCTGGCGACCGCCAAATGCCCCGACTCGGTCATCGAAGGGATCGAATACATTCGGGACGACTGGTTCGCGTTTGGCACGCAGTTCCACCCGGAAGCGATTTCGGCGACGGTTCTCGATCTGCGGATTTTCGGCGAATTCCTGGCGGGGGTCGCCCGCTTCTCGTCGAAATCGTTCGATCTCTGTTTTGCCGACGAGTCGGTGCAGCCGATCACCAAGCCGAGCACCAAGGCGGTGAAGGAGCGGAATCGGAAAAAGAAGGCGGAACTCTTCCCCGACTCGGCTGCCGCGGCCGCCGACAGGCAGAAACGCCCCGCCAAACGCGCGCGTTCCCTTTCGGTCCGCTGACGGAAAACGCGAACCTCACCCCTTCCGCGGGTCGGGGTGAGCCTGTAAAATGATTCAGGTACAAAAGTTCACCGAAACTGTCCAGAAAGGCGTTCCGCTATGGCAGAGAAGACCATCTTTAAGAAGATCATCGACAGGGAGATTCCGGCCGACATCGTCTACGAAGACGACCTGTGCCTGGCGTTCCGCGACATCGCGCCGCAGGCGCCGACGCATATCGTCGTGATCCCGAAAAAGGAACTCCGGTCGACCAACGACATCACCGAAGAGGACGCCCCTCTGATCGGGCATCTCTACTGTGTGATGAACGGCCTGGCCCAGAAAGAAGGAATCGCCGAAAACGGGTATCGAATCGTCACCAACTGCGGGCCGGACGCCTGTCAGACGGTTCCTCACCTTCACTATCACCTGATCGGCGGCCGCAAGTTCGGCTGGCCGCCGGGGTAATTACCGAATCTTATTATGGCGGGGAAAAAACGAGAGAAAGCCGACGTCATCTGGCTCGGCAACGGCAGCCGCGCCTCGGTTCCCGAAACCGCGGCACGGCTCCTGCCGGAGCTGAAAAGGCGTGTGCGGATCGTTGCCGAGGATTTCACCGGCCAAAAGGACATGTCGGCGGTGAAAGCCGACTATGCCGTCGTTTTGGGCGGGGACGGCTCGGTCCTGCGCGCCATCCACCAGCTGGGAGAGAACCAGATCCCGATCCTGGCGGTGAACGTCGGTTCGCTGGCGTTTCTTTCGGGCCTGATGCCCGACGATCTGATCCCGTTCCTCGACGGCAACGATTTCCGCGCGTTCCCGATTCAGGAGAACGTCCTTTTGGAATGCTCCCTCTGGCGCCGTCTTTCCGACGTCGACGCGCGGACCGCGAAAGCCGGTCCGGTCAACGAGCGGGACGAGGTCTGTGTAGCGCGGAAATTCGCCGTCAATGAGGTCGCTCTCCTGGGAGGCCCGCCGTTTGAAATCATTCACGTTGAGCTTTCGGTTGACGGCGAATCGGCGACGACCTATCACGGGGACGGCGTTCTGATCAGCACGTCGATCGGCTCGACCGCGCACAACCTTTCGTCAGGCGGGCCGATCATCCGACAGGGGCT
>JAEEGL010455412.1_pt1 | contig 14606 bp, 10 predicted proteins | sample 9134231 | NCBI WGS metagenome assembly JAEEGL01 (sample SAMN16246548, study PRJNA631951) | gut metagenome | biome: gut microbiome; feature: rumen; material: fiber-attached | host: Bos | place: Iran: Karaj | collected 2018-10 | reverse complement strand
TGAGTCTGGTACAGAAAAGATTCGTGAAGGTCTTGAACTTTCAGAAAAACTCAAGGAAAAGTTCAATGATATTCAGTCTTCTTCTGAAATCACGGTTGAATCTGCAAATCAGATTAAGGAAATTATTAATCAGCAGTCTACTTCTTTTGATCAGATTGTTGCGACAGTACGTCAGATTTCTTCGGGAATTGAAAACTTCTCGAATTCGACCGCAACTGTTAATAATACCGCCCAGAAACTTAAGGAAGCCGCAAATCTCCTTGAAAATTTGAATACTAGAATTATTTAATGGATAGTATAGAAAATCAAATGATTTGCCGATAATTAAAAAGTAAAAATGACTTCTGGCCAGAAGATTGCTTTCAGTCTGCTGGCTGCTCTGGGACTTTTCGTTGTATTTGTCTTGAGTCTGAATTCAAAACTGTTTAAACAGCTCGAAACCAGATTTTATACTCAGGCAAAGATTGAGGAAAACACAGGGCAGCTTGATAAGATTTCGGAGAGCTGTGATTCGTACATTTCAAAAATTCTCTTGTTAGTAGAAAAAGGCGACAATGCCTGGGTGAAAGATGCATCTGTGCGCTCTTATTACGTCCAGAATCCGTCGGAAAGTGAAGTTACAAGCCGACGAAGACTGACAGAAGAGCTTTTCCAGGAAATTCCTGCCCTTAGCGGTATACGAATCGTTGATAAAAACGGCCGCAACGTCCATTACAGCTCATTTGACGACACAGATATACTGCGTCAGAACGGAATCTCGAAAATTTACAAAAATTACAACGACATCATAAAAGACGCAGACGAAATTCCGTTTGAAAATCTTCAGAAACTCTCAGATGAAAATAAATCTGTCCTTTTGTGTGATGAATCGCACGGCCGTTTTATTCTCAGTGTTCCTTTCAGCTGGGTTGACGGCATTTATTCCGGAATGTGTCTTTTCTACCTCAATGTACACGAAGTAGAAAAATCTCTGGTAATGGATGAGGCAATTTCCTTTACCCAGGGGATGACACTTTTCTCTGATGATAATCTGAACGGTGGTCTCGCAATTAATCTGCCTTATGGCAGCAAAAAAGATTTCAGAAATCCATTCCTTACATACTGGAAAAATCCTTCTGCTTCTCCAGAAAAGCTGCTGGAGCTCCCGGATGGCCGTTACTATGTAGCGCTTTCAAGCAGACGTAATGGAAATATCCGTGTAAGTGCAGTTTATACAAGTGACGTTTTTGAACTTTCGACTGAAGTCAGAGTTCTGATTTATATCTGTGTTTTCATTTCAATTCTTTTGATTGTCTTCCTGATCTGCAGCCTCTTCAAAGATCCTATGGTTACTTTGCAGAAGCGTATCAAGAAGGTGCAGCTGGAAATCATTCAGAATTATCTTGATGAAAAGGATAAAAAGGAGTGGGGCGACATTTCCCGCCAGCTGCGTCTGCGCAAAAATGATCTCAGCGATGATATCATCAAGAGCCTTCATGTTCATTCAAAGAAAAGACGTCAGGACCTCTCAGAATATCTTGATAAGAACTGGGATGAAATCTTTACTATTTTTGATTCTAGGACAGAATCTGCAGCTTCTACTGCGGTAAGTGGTCCAGCAGAATTAACTGGTGCTTCAATTGCGGAAATCCGCCGCATGCTCGAAGAAGTATTGCAGAATAGACCAGTGACCGCAGCGCCGGTTGCGGTAGCCGCACCGGTACAGACCGTCGTTCAGGATGCTGATGAGGTTGAAGAGCTTGCAGAAGATCTTGATGAAGTAGAAGAAGTAGAAGAACTTGCAGAGGATGCTGAAGAAGTAGACGAAGTTGAAGAACTTGCAGAAGACGTTGACGACGCAGACGAGGTTGAAGAATTAGCCGAAGATGTAGACGATGCTGAAGAAGTAGAAGAGCTTGTTGAAGAGGCTGATGAAACAGACGAAGTAGAAGAATTAGCCGAAGAAGTTGATGACGCCGAAGAGGTAGATGAGCTTGAAGAGGAAGTAGAAGATCTTGCTGAAGAAGAAGTCGACGAACTCGAAGAAGAAGTCGAGGACCTCGCTGAAGAAGAAGTAGACGAACTTGCCGAAGAGTCTGATGATGAAATTGAAGAACTCCAGGGAGTTGATGATTTTGATTCTATCATCAAAATGCTTGGTGGCGCAATGCGTTATGAGTATAAGCCATCTGATGAAACTTACTTCGCTTCAGAAGACTTCCCGACAGTAGATAACCTTTTTGGAGAAGAACTTTATCTTGGTGATAGAGACCGCAGAATCAATACAAAAGAATTCCCTATTAAGGTTTATCCTCTCCCTGAATATATGGAAGAGACTCCTGCTGAAGAAGTTATAGAAGAAACACCTGTTTCTGAAGAGACTCCGGTCGTTGAAGAGTCTCCAACTGTAGAAGACGAGCCTATTGTTGAAGAAAAGGCTTCTGCCGATGATGATTTCATTGACGCAGATATTATAGATGAACCTCTCCTTGAAGAAAAAACTGAACTTCCTCCGGAATCAAACGAAGCAGAACTCGAAGAGGCTGAAGAAGTCGAAGACGTCGAAGAGGCAGAAGAATCAGAAGCTTCCGAAGAAGAAATCCCGGCCCTCGATTCTGCAACAGACTTCTTGCTCGCAGGTTTTGCAGAAAATATCTCAGAATCAACTCCAGAGCTTGAAGCCGCACTCGCAGTTCCAAAGGCTCCGGAAAATACAATTATCGAAAAAGACGGCGTTTACTCAATCGCAGAAAATCTTGAATACACAAACATAGTTCAGGATGCAGAGTTTAAGGAACTCGTAGATTCTATTCTCTAGAAACGCCTTGTCATTCCGAACTTGTTTCGGAATCTATTTGTCACTATAATAATTCTATGCAGATAGAATTAAACAACCTTGAGAAGGAGTACACTTCTGCCGACGGAATAACAAAGGTTCGGGCAGTTGATGGAATTTCACTTTCTATTCCTTCAAATCAGATTTTTGGAATCATTGGAAAAAGCGGCGCAGGAAAATCTTCTTTGGTGCGCCTTATCAGTATGATGGAACATCCGGATTCGGGTGAAGTTTTATATGACGGTCAGCGAGTTGATAATCTTTCAGAAAAAGAACTTGTACTTCGCCGCCGCCGTATTGGTATGATTTTCCAGAACTTTAATCTTTTGAGTTCACGCTCTGCGGCACAGAATATTGCTTATCCTATGGAAATCTGCGGGGTTCCAAAAGATCAGATTGAAAAACGCGTAAACGAACTGCTGGAAATTGTTGAACTATCGGACCGCAAAGACGCCCGTATAAGCACACTCTCCGGCGGACAGAAACAGCGTGTCGCAATTGCCCGCGCCCTTGCCAACAAACCGGACATTCTTTTCTGTGATGAGGCAACGTCCGCTCTCGATCCGCAAACGACCTCTTCTATTCTGAACCTTATCCGCAAAATCCAGAGTCAGATGAATCTTACGGTTGTTATGATTACACATCAGATGGAAGTTGTCCGCGATGCCTGCAGTCAGGTTGCCGTAATCAACGAAGGTAAACTGGTAGAACTTGGTCCGGTAAATGAAATCTTCCTTAATCCTAAGAGTCAGGTTACTAAGGATTTTATTTCACATATCGGAACAGATAATAAAGCGGGAAACGGAACAAATATTATCCGCTGGTCTCAGGAAGGTGGAGAGTATGAACTCAGCTTCCCAAGTGACAAGCAGGGTGCTCCGGTTCTCAGTAATGTTGCCAAAAAGTTTGACGTAGAATTTAATATCCGTGCCGCAGGTGTTCAGCATCTTACAGACGGCGATATCGGTAAAATGATTGTAGACTTTACAGGCTTTCAGATTTCTGAGGCTCTTGAGTATCTTCGCAAACAGAACATCATTGTAGAAAAGGTAGGTAACTGATATGAATCCAGAGCTTGTAAAATATCTTTCTGTAATTGGAGAAGCAACCTGGCAGACTCTTGTAATGGTTTTGTTTTCTACTGTTTTTAGTATGATTCTGGGAATCCCGCTTGGAATCCTTTTGTGCACCAGTGACCCGGCAAATGGACTGCGCCCTCACAGAATTCTGAATCAGATTCTTTCGGTGATTATCAATATTCTCCGCGCGATTCCTTTTGTAATTCTTGTAATTCTTTTGTTCCCATTTACACGTGTGATTGTTCATACAGCGATTGGAACTAAGGCTTCTATTGTTCCGCTGACAATTGCGGCAGCACCTTTTGTTGCCCGTGTTATTGAATCAAGTCTTAAGGAAGTTGATCCTGGGGTTGTTCAGGCGGGTAAGGCAATGGGGTCTACAGACAAGCAGCTGATTTTCAAGATTCTTCTGCCGGAAGCTTTGCCTTCAATCGTAAATGGAGTTACCCTTACAATCATAAATCTGATCGGTTATTCTGCAATGGCGGGAACTGTCGGTGGCGGCGGACTCGGCGATGTTGCAATCCGCTACGGCTATCAGCGCTATCGTGTAGAGTATATGTTTGGGGCAGTTGTAATAATTCTTGTTCTCGTTGAGATAATTCAGTTAATAGGAACCCACATCAGTAATAAGATGCAGGCTATGCGTTAACTAATAAAAGTCTGCATCAGCTGAACGAATAAATAAATCTTCTTGTAAATGTTCACGCTGAATTCTTTCAGCGGAACTTCAAAGAATTTATCCAGTTCTTTCCAGTTCTGAACGATTACAGGCTTAGGAAGCGCATAATCTTCAATCAACTGTTTGATAGTCTTTCCGATTAAAATCAGATTCTGAGTTGCCTGAATTATGTAGCCGCGGGCCTGGTCGTTAGCATCAGAAACTACACGATTGATAATATTTTCTGCGCCGGCATCGTGTGCTGTCTTAGGGAGAAGAGTTTTTACCTTCATTCCCATTGCACCGTCTTCGGACATCATTTCATCAAAATCTGTAATTTCATCAGATATCTTCAGAAGCTCCTGATAGGCATTTGACATAGGAGCCGAGAGAGTCGCATCCCACTGACCACGGATTACTACAACATCATAATATTCGCGGATAGCCTTTTTTACGAATTCAACAAGGAAGGTCTTGAGGAAGTTGAGAGGCTCTGTATATTCAAGAACAGAAAGGTCTTTCTTTTCGAGCGGAGAGTTAAAATCCGGAACATAGTATTTAAGGCTCTGTGGACTTGCTGTACCGAAAATCTGCATACAGATAGAAGAGGCCTTTGATTCCTTCTGCTCTTCGGCGATTTTTGAAAGAAGGTTTCTTGTGTCGCTTTCAATTTTGTCGAGGTATGGTTCAATAATTGATTCGTGTCTGTAAGATACCTTTGTTTCATAAGCGGGATCTTCAGAAATATGCTGAACAATCAGATCCAGAGAATGAGAAGTCTGGATGCTCTTCATTTTCATTATGATTTTTTTCCAGTTGCCCAGTGAAACAAGTTCGCGGCTTTGTGTCTGTTTGAGCATATCAAAAAGAGGAGTCCAGTCTATTGAGTCATCTGTTATGCTGTAGGCAATTACGAGGAAGTCCTTCAGGTCATCAAGAATATAGCTGCCGTTTACCTTTTCGAGACGAGGCAGCGCATTGAAAGAATACTCCTGATAAGAAGAATCGAACTTCTTGAGAATCATATAATAGTCGAACTCACAGAAATCCTGGAAGAGCGAGAAGGCCTTTTCAAGATTGTCTGCGGCGGTCGCTTTTGTTTCATTGAATTCATTTGTAAAAGTCTGGAGCTTATGTTCAATATCCTGCTGGAGCTTTGCCATAGGAACGGTCTTTGCAAGTTCCATGATTTTCTGCTCATCGATTTCTTCCAGAAGGGCAAGCTGCTTTTCTGACATTACATAATTGATAATCTGACGTTTGAAAATTGCCGGATTCTGTGTATTTCTGAAAAGTGTCTGTGCAGGACCAATGGCCTTGTATAAATCAAAAACCAGTTTTCCGAATGGGGCAAGCATATCGCCGGAAGCGGCTCTATAGAAACTGTGATACTTTGTCTTCGAAATGTTCTTTGCAATCAGCTTGAGACGGCGTTTCTTTTCTGCTTCCGGATTTGAGGATTTAAAAAGTGAAGAAAGCAGGGCCTGAAAAAAACTCTCTTTTTGCTCTGTAGTACCTGTTTTACTATTCTTCTGAGCGTTATCTTTTGTTTCCATACATATATAATATGGTAAATTATCTAATAATTCAAGTTTTCGCGCTTTACAATGCTTAGAAATACACGTATGGAATAAATATTTACAGTTAGTTATAATTATTGACAATCTTTTACTATAAAGGAGTTTTTATGAAAAAGATTGCATCTATAATGCTTTTGACAGCTTTCTTTGCTGCTTCACTTGCTGCGTATAATCCTCCTGTTGGCGGAGAAGATTTCTGTCTTCTTGCCAGCCCGGGAAATCTTTCTGGTGCAAATTCTGTTACTGGTGGCGCATTGTTTGATGCGGGCGCTGAATCTCTTATTGTAAATCCTGCACTTACTGCTAATGAGCAGCGGGTGAATCTGAATGTTGGATATACTTTCATGTATTCAGGAAATCAGTTGAATTCTTCAAAGATTGGTTCTGCTTTCCAGACAGGTATTTTGATTCCGTTTAAGCTGTATATTTTCAGCGGCTATGTAAACGGAACCTTCAGCCCGTTTGCAGAAATGAATCTTGAGAATTCACTTAATGCAAAGGCTGGCCTTTCAAAAGAAATCAACGACAAGCTTTATGTAGGCCTGGGTGTCAGCGGTGGTTATGCCTGGAAATTTAACGGAGACAATGACTGGTCTTTGTGTGCTGATGTAGGTGCCATTTACAGATTCGGAACTCTTGGCTTTATCCGTGATTTCAGAATTGCCGCTTCTGCTTTGGATCTTGGTAAGACTTATAACGTTAATCGTCTTGGAAACGACATTACAGCCGCAAGTACAGCATATCCTACTTTCGTAACTTTGAAAGCGGGTATCGCAGGAACTCTTGTTGAGAACGATATGATTAAACTTGGCTTGAGTATTGATGCTACAACTCCATGCTTCCAGAACTTTATTCTTGATGCTAATGCCCAGCTCGCCTTTAAGGATACCTTCTTTATCAGTATTGGCGAAAAGTTCAATCTTATGGAAACCATTAAGGGACATTCAAGCTTTATTCCTTCTGTAGCCTTCCTCTTCAAGTTCTCATTCGATGTAAAGAATAATCAGTATCTTGAAAACAACGGCTGGAGCCAGAGCGAAATGAAGGTTTCTGCCGGCTACAAGAATCTTTATAAAACTGTTCATGCAATTTCTGGAGGAGCAGATATCGACCTTGGTATGGCTGATAATGAACCTCCTAATATCAAATTGTGGGATAATGAATAGAAGATAGGAGCGAGAAGACGATGAAAAAGAAGATTTTAATTTGCGGTCTGTTTCTGATTGCCGCTTCTGTTTTTGCAGAACCAAAATACATTTCACCAAATAATGATGGTGTACAGGATGAGCTTGTAATTCCAATGAAGATTTCAGACAAGCGCTATGTTCAGGCCTGGAGTCTTGTGATTATGGATTCTAATCACAACGTAGTTCGTACTATTGGAAATAAAATTGCACGTCCTACAAGAATGACCTTTAAGGCATTCTTCAAACAGCTCTTTACTCCTAAACAGGGTGTTACTATTCCGGAAACAATTACCTGGAACGGTGCTATGGATAATGGTGAGACAGCTCCTGACGGAACTTATTTCTATTATATCACCGCAACTGATGATAACAACAATACTGGTAAGACAAAAGAGTATGAGGTTGTAATCGATACAGTTGCTCCGGATGTAGAACTTTCTCAGCCGGGCGATAAGATTTTTGGTGAAGGCGCTAAGTCTGCCCTGAAAATCAAACAGACTGGTTCTGTTGAAGATGAATGGATCGGTGTATTCAAATCTGCTGATGGTACTGTTGTTCGTACTGTAAGATGGGTAAATGCGGAGCCTGCTGAATTCAGCTGGAAGGGAACTGATGATCAGGATGCACAGGTAGCTGACGGAGTTTACTCTTACGAGGTTTCTGCTCAGGACCGTGCCGGAAACATTTCGGCTCCAGCTTCTATTACAAACATTATTTATTCGGCTGAAAAACCTGCTACTAACATCTATGTTGGAAGTTCACGTTACTTCTCTCCAAAAACTGAAAGCAAGAATTCTGCCGTAACACTTGATATCTCTATTCCTGTTCCTGAAGAAAAGAGCGGTAACAAGCTTGTAGAATGGGCTGTTGCTGTAAAAGATTCTTCTGGAAAGACTGTAAGAACTTATAATCAGAAGAACAGCGGAGAAGTACCTCCTGAGAAGATTGTCTTTGACGGAAATGATGATTCAGGAAAGCTTTTGAAGGACGGTGAATATCAGGCTGTCGTTACTGCGAAATATCTGAATGGTTACGAGCCTACACCTATTTCATCTCCAATTCTTGTACTTGATACAGAAAAGCCTTCTGCACAGATTGTAGCTTCAGAAAAGGTATTCGGTGCAGGTTCAAAGGATTCTGTAAAATTCTCTATTATGCCGGCTCCTTCAAGCGGAGCGGCTGTGCCATCATGGAAGGGAGAAATTGTTTCTTCTGATGGTAAGGTTGTTAATACTTATGATTTCGGTGAATATCCTCCTCAGGAAATTTCATGGAACGGTATTTCTTCTGATGGAAAACTCGCTGACAAGGGTAAGTATAAATTCGTACTTTCTGGAACTGACCTCGCAGGAAATACTGGTGTGAGCCAGACAACAGAGTATGTAACTTTCGATACAACAGAAGCTCAGCTTGTACTTGCTGTATCTGATACTGCTTTCTCTCCAAACGGAAATAAGGTAAAGGATACAATTACCTTTACTCCTGTAACAGGAACAAGCGATGTTATTGCTTACGACTTTGTAATCAAAAATAAGTCAGGTGCTACAGTTTATGAAGTAAAAGAAAATCATAAGCTTCCTGTAAACTTTGTATGGGATGGAAAAGATTCTTCTAAGCTTCTTTGCGCTGATGGACTTTACTTCGCAAAGCTTGATGTAGAGGCCGCAAACGGTGCCAAGGCATCTGCTACAACTCAGAACTTTGAGCTTGATACTGTTGGACCAAAACTTTCTGCTGAAATTCCATGGAATGCTTTCTCTCCAAGTGGAAATGGTGCACAGAAGAATATTCCTGTAAAAATCAAGGAAAGTACATCAGAAAAACTCTGGGTTGCTGAAGTTCGTAATGCAAAGGACAAGGCTGTTAAGAAGTATTCATGGAGCGGAACAAAAGATAACTTTATCTGGGACGGTACTGATGAATCGGGAAATATGGCTGCAGATGGAAATTACAATATTGTAATTTACTCAACTGATGCCGCAGGAAACTCTTTCAGTACAGAGCTCAAGGGAATTACTCTTGATAACCGTGACACAAAGGCTTACGTAACAGCTGAATACGAAGGAATCTCTCCTAATAACGATAACTATCTTGATCTTCAGAAGTTTGAAATCCGTACTTCAGTTGCCGACAGCATCGTTTCATGGAACTTTAATGTTCGCCGTGAAGACGGAACAAGCGTTTATGCACTTTCAGAAAAAGACAGTGCAAACCTTCCTGCTGTAATCAACTGGAATGGTGCTTCTAAAGATGGAAAGGCCTGCGAAGGAACCTTTACAGGAACTCTTGATATTGTTTATGCAAACGGCAACAAGGTAAGCGCAGTTTCTTCTCCGTTTATCTGTACTGCAACACCTCCAAAGCTCAGCGTAAAAACTGCACCGGAATATTTCAGTCCTGATAATGATGGTGTAGATGATGATCTTTATATTAAGCTTTCTGGTTCTACAAAGGCAAAAATCAAGAGCTGGTCTTTCGTAATCAAAGATCCTAAGGGTAAGGATTTCTGGAAGACAAGCGGAAAAACTCAGATTACTGAACGCATTATCTGGGATGGTTTGAGTAATGTTCAGAAGGATGCAAAGGGTAACGCTGAACGTGTTCAGTCTGCTATGAATTATCCTTATGAGTTTACTGTAACAGATAATCTCGGAATGAAGTCAACTGTAACTGGAGAAATCCTGATTGATGTTCTCGTAATCCGTGACGGTAATGTTTTGAAGATGGCTGTTCCTTCAATCATCTTTGAATCTGATGCCGCAAACTTCCAGACTGCAAATGCTAAGCTTGATGCCGCAAAGGTTGGAAATAACATTAAGGTTTTGAACCGTATTGCTGATATCCTTAAGAAGTTCAAGGATTATAAAGTTACTATTGTTGGACATGCTAACAAGATTACTGATAATCCTGATGAAGAGACTGTTGATAATCCTCAGGAATGGGGACGCGCTTCAATGCCTCTTTCTAAGGAACGCGCTGATGCAATTAAGTCTTATCTTACTAAGAAGGGCGTAAATGCGGCCAGCCTTACTACAGACGGTAAGGGTGGAACTCAGCCGGTTGCTAATCCTAAGGACAAGGATAACAACTGGAAGAACAGACGTGTAGAGTTTATTTTGCAGAAATAAACACTTCATCTACCAATACATCATCCGGTGTTGTCGGGATGTCCGCCATAATCTGGCAGGCAAAACACACACCGGATTTTTTTATATCCAAAGGCAAAGATGACGGGAGAGAATGCAAAGTGGCCCCCGCGGCGAGTCGTGAGAAATAAATATCATAAAAGCCCTTGCCGCGACCAAGCCGTTTGCCGGAAAGGGTAAAAGCCCGGCCCGGTACAAGAACCAGGATTTTGTGTGAGGCCGATGAAGACTCCAGAAATTTGAAGAAGTTTTGCGCTTCGTCGGGAACTGGTTCTGTGATTCCAAAGCTGCCGCTTGCGGTTTGTGTGGTTTTGTCGTAGCGGTAAAATTCCATCTGATTTGTATCCGGTGTAATTCGGGGAAGGAAAACTTCCTTGCCGCCTGTAAGCGCGTCAGAAATTACAGGTCTGATATCAACTTCATCAGAAAGAGGCATGTAGGCCAGCAGGGTAGTGCAGGCTTTGTAGTCGTTGGAGTTTATGATTTTTGAACAGATAGCGGCCGATTCGTTTGCTCTGTTTTCCTGCGGAATAGAGGCCAGCTTTTTTTTAATTTCCTTTCTGATTTCATTTTTGGTCATAAAAAAAGTATAGCATAAAATATCTGAAAATGCAGAGAAAATATCAAGCGGCCTATTGACAGAAAGTCATGTTTTCAATATTATAATATTCACGTTCAGCAATGAACTGATGGTTGCTTAGCTCAGCTGGTAGAGCAATGGACTGTTAATCCATGTGTCGCAGGTTCAAAACCTGCAGCAGCCGCAAGAGAAGACTTTCTGAGAATTCAGAAAGTCTTTTTTTTTCTGAAATTTTTGGAAAAGCGAGCAGGAGGCGAGTGGCAGGTATGAGAAAGTTTATTGGTGCTTTAATTTTAATGATTTTATGTGAAGGCCTTTTTGCTGTTGACTATAAGGCTGTGGATTATGGGCGGCTTGATGAATATCTCGACAAAGCTGTAAAGGCTTATCATATTCCCGGACTGGCCTTTCTTTTGACTGATTCCGATAATACACTTTTTAGTAATACTTACGGCCAGTTTACAGATGAAAACCGTCAGATTTTTATTGGCTCTGAAAGCAAGTCTTTTACAGCACTCTGCATTATGCAGCTTGAAGAAAAAGGACTTCTCAGTCTTGATGATGATTTTACAAAATATCTTCCCCAGTATCATTTTGAAAAGAAGGTAACGATCAGGGCTCTTTTGAATCAGACAAGCGGTTTTGACAATCATGCTAAGCTTGTGAACTTTAAGATTACTGAAACTTACGGCAGCTACGAATATGCAAATGTAAATTATGATCTGCTGGGAATGATTGTTGAGGCTGTGAGCGGAATGCCGTACGCAGAGTATTTGCGTACAAATGTTTTAGAGCCGCTTGGTATGGATAATACTTTTGGTGACTGTCTGGTGGCTAAGGAGCGCTCGAATAAATTGCTAGGCAACCGCAACTGGTTCGGATTCTTTGTAAAAAGCGATGCGCTTTATCCGGGGAAAAAAGCGTGGTTCCATGAGCCTGCGGGATACATCGCTTCAACTCCGGCTGATTATGGAAAATATCTTCGCATGTATCTGAATGAAGGTGTTTCTGAAAACGGCGAACGGATTTTGAGCGAAACCGGAATCAGACGGATGTGGTACGAAAATGTTCCGATTTATGATTCGGCTGCGCGTTACGGTATGGGCTTTAACTGCGAGCAGTATGATTCTACAGATATGATTTATCACGGCGGCCAGGTGGAAAACTCGATTACATATATGGTGATTTTCCCGAAAAAGAATATTGCGATGAACTTTATGGTCAATTCAAGTGATGAGTTTGGTGTGAATAATTTGATGCAGGACGTTGCGGTATCTGTTCTGTCATTCCTTGCGGGCGGCGACTTTAATGAAGTTCAACCGAAATCATATTTTAAGATTCACCTGATTCTGGATATACTTTTCCTTCTGCTGATTTTGCTGGCAGTGCTTGTTCTGATTTTATCGCTCAAGAGAAAGCCGGAGAACAAAATTGCGAAGGTGGTCTTTGCGGTAATTGGATATGTCGTGTATCCGCTGTTCTTACTTTACGGCGCAGAACTGACTTTCCAGACTCCTCTCTGGACTGTAAAAAATTTTGTCCCGGATTTGTACTGCGTAATCATCCTGAGTGTAATTCTCTGTGAACTCGGCGCGGTGGTAAGAATTTTACGTAAAATTATAAAAAAATAGCAGTTTTTTAAACTTTTTTTCAAAACCATTTCCGTTTTCGTAAATCTGGAGCCATATTATCTATAGGGATTTATATCAGTCCAGGAGATAACATGGCTAATGATGTTGCAGTTCTTGAAGAGGATACTATTCGCTCAAAAATTCATATGATCCGCGGGCAGCAGGTGATGCTGGACAGGGACATTGCTGAATTGTATGGGGTAGAAACAAGACGCTTAAATGAACAGGTCAAAAGAAATATAGAACGATTTCCAGAAGAGTTTATGTTTCAAATGAATGATGAGGAGTTTGAGAATTGGAGGTTAAAAATTACGGCATCCAATCCAAACAAAAGTTCTTCAAATTGGATGTCGCAAAATGCGACATCCAATTTGAAGGAAGATTCTAAAAGTTTGATGTCGCAAATTGCGACATCAAACTATGCAAAAATGGGCATGCGCAAAAAACCATATGTATTCACTGAGCATGGTGTAACAATGCTGGCTTCTGTTCTTAAATCTGAAACTGCAGTAAAGGCTAGTATTCAGATTGTAAAAGCTTTTGTTTCTATGCGGCATTTTTTGATGAGTAATTCTGAAATATTTGCTGAACTAAAATTCTTGCATCAACATCAATTAGAAACAGATGTTCACATAAAAGAATCAGATAAAAAGATAGATGAGATTTTTTCTCTGATGGACAAATATAATGTAAAAGAGACTCAGGGAATCTTTTTTCAGGGACAGATTTTTGATGCATACGCAAAGTTTGAGAACTTTCTTGCAAAAGCACAGAAAGAAATAATTCTTATAGATAATTATGTTGATTTGTCTGTGTTACAAAGACTTGCGAAAAAGAAGAAGAGTGTAAATGTTACAATTTATACAGATCCTAAAACAAAGCTGACTACACAGGATGTGCAGACTTTTAATGCACAGTATCCGATTCTTACTTTGAAGTATACGACAAAAACTCATGACAGATTTTTAATTATTGATAATTCTACTCTTTACCATATTGGGGCATCGCTGAAAGACTTAGGCAAAAAGTGTTTTGGTTTTGAAGTTCTTGATTCTATTTATATTCCGATGATTCTGAAGAATTTGTGATTATTTATTTGCATCGACACATAAACAATCGGTATTTAAAATTTTTTGATTTTATCCAGCATCTTATTAACGCCGTTTCGGATTTCTTCAACAATTTCATCTGTCATTTGAATTCGAATCTTCTCATTTTCTGGAGTTTCTTCAATTTTGATTGGAGTCTGATCCTGAGGGATAAATAGCTGATAGACTTCTACATTTAAGGCTTCAGCAATTTTTACTAGTGTATCTGTACGAGGAAAGCGGCGTTTGCCTTCAATATCATTTATGTTTTGTGATGAAACACCGATTTTTTCTGCTAATGATTCTTGAGTAAACTTACCATTTCTATATTTCTTTATATTTTCTGAAAAAACGGATTTTAACTCTTCTTCTGTCATACTTGCATTTTGCAAGTGAAAAATGATTTTTAACACTAGCGTTAACTTATAGTTAGTATTATACTTGCATTACGCAAGTGTATGAAAAATCCCCATCAAAATGATACATCTGACAAAAAACAAATAAAATCTCGTGACCGCGTTGCTAAACGAGGAGAAGTTTTTACTGCAGAACGTGAAGTAAAAGCAATGTGTGACCTCGTAAAAGATGAAACAGAGCGTATAGACAGTCGTTTTCTGGAACCTGCCTGTGGTGATGGAAATTTTCTTGCAGAAATCCTTGAACGAAAATTACAAGTGGTTACTCGAATCTATAGAAAAAAGCCGAATGATTGGGAAAAGTATTCAATTGTTGCTGTTAGTTCAATATATGGCATAGATATTATGGCAGACAATGCAGCTTCTTGTCGTAACAGATTATTTGAAATCTGGCAGAAGCAATATGAAGAAGTCTCTAAAAGG
>JAEEGL013966163.1_pt1 | contig 14607 bp, 6 predicted proteins | sample 9134231 | NCBI WGS metagenome assembly JAEEGL01 (sample SAMN16246548, study PRJNA631951) | gut metagenome | biome: gut microbiome; feature: rumen; material: fiber-attached | host: Bos | place: Iran: Karaj | collected 2018-10 | reverse complement strand
TTGGAGTTAGGGAAGACAATGAAACCATTAATGGATGCAGGGCTGAAGAAAATAGGGGAGGCTTTTGGGAAATAATATTATGCATTTGAATAAAACAAAGGTTAAATACGTTAATTTTGCCTCCTTATTTCTGACATTGTCCAACCCTCAATCCACCTCTCTATCGTTTAATGTATAAGTTGTTGATTATCAATGCTTAATGTATTCCTGAATAGCAGTAGCTTGGCATCTGTGAGTATTCCTGAAAATGTAACAAGCATTGGCAGTTGGGCATTTGATCAATGCTCGAGTTTAGCCTCTGTGAGTATCCCTGAGAGTGTTACAACTATCGGTAATCATGCTTTTAACCTTTGCACAGGTTTGACAAAAGCTGAATTCAGTAGCATAGAGCATCTTTGTAGCATTGTTTTTGGAAGTGGAACTGGTAACCCTCTTCTGTGCGCTCACCATCTGTATATCAATGGTCAAGAAGTGACCCAAGTGGTCATCCCCGAAGGTGTGACATCCATCGGGAGTTGTGCATTCCATAGCGCAAGCTATATCACATCCGTCAAGATTCCTAATAGCGTGACTTCAATTGGCTCTTACGCCTTTGAGTCTTGTACGAGTTTGACGGAAATTGTTATCCCGAACAGCGTGACTTCCATTGGCAATGGCGTATTCCAGAACAATCCCAATTTGTCATCTGTAACCATGAAGAGAGAAACTCCTGTGACGATTAGTTCAGGAGTCTTCCCCAACCGTGCGAATGCTATTCTCTACGTTCCTGCAGGTTGCAAGCCAGCTTACGAAGCAGCGAATTATTGGAAGGAGTTTGGAGAAATCATTGCTCCCGTCGCTGACCTCTCTGAACTGAGCAATACGAAGCTCTATACGCTTTCGGATGCAGGAGGTGCATTGAGAGTTATGGGCAATACTTTGTTCTCTTTCAATGGCATCCTTGATCCTGATTATATGGGATTAGTCTCAAACGTCAGTCAGCTCAGCAGTCCCTCTACCGATGCTGTGGAAGGCAGTCTCGCTGCGCTCCTGGACAATAACGCCGAGACCTTCTGGCATTCCGACTGGCACAATGGCAGCGTTCCTGTCCATAGCCATTATCTGCAAGTAGAACTGGCAGAAAGCGTCAGCGAGAATATCTATTTACAGGTCACCCGACGGCAGACAGAAAAAGACCATATCACCCAATGGGGTGTTTATGGCAGCAACAATGCTACCGCCGCTGACGGCGATTGGGAAGAGTTGGCGACCATTGATATGCCTTATGGGAACAAAAGCGAGACCCTCCTCTCTGCTCCCTTCGACACGAAAGGTTACAAATACCTCCGTTTCTACATAGACAACACTACAGGAAACGAAGGTGTCACCCGCGGTTATGGTCATCTGAGTGAGTTCCGCCTCTTCACGGTCAATGACTTGGCAGATTACCCAGGACCGTCCAATGATGCGTATTGCCAGTTCGCCCTGCTGAACATCAACGACAAGTATTATCTCTATAGTCCGGCCGCACGTGCGTTCTGGATGGCTCAGGGTGGCTTCTGCCCAGGCTTCGGCTCTGCCATCACGCTCAGCGACAATGATGCGTCGGGAGATTACCGTTGGACGCTATCGATGCCATTGAACGGGCAGACGGTCAGCCTTTGCGATGCTCCATTGAAGATTATGCCAGTGGCAGACTTCGACCCGTCAGAGGCATTGGCTGCCTTTGCTGAGAATGTCGACTTGGGTCTTGCCGATGGCTACTACCGCATCCGCAGTGCTGGGCAATATACCAACACCGTGACCGATGACGCTGGTCAGGAGAGCGAAGTACGTGTATATAAATATCTGCGTAACAGCATCGACGGTTCCGGCAATTACTACGGCAGTTGGAGCACGCCCGCGGATCTGACCTCAGACCTCGCCTCGCTCTGGAAACTGACGAACCGTGACGGACTCTTCGACTTGCAGAATATGTATTCCCAAGGACGTTTCACGACCGTCGGCAAAGGTGCTCGCGCTATGATGAGCGAAACGAGTGAGAGCCTGATGGCCTTTGACCGTGTCACTGAAGTGGACGGACAAAAGATCCTCAACATCCGAGTTGCCTCGCAGAACATGGCAGATTATTACTACTTGCACATGGAGGGCCATTCAGGCGGATATGGTGTTAGCGGGAATATTGTCGGTTGGCTTAACACGGGGAGTTCCGGAGCTTCGGAATGGGTTCTTGAACCCGTCAGTGACGAAGAAGCTGCACTCCTGACCAGCATTGCCATCGGCGACACCTTCACGGCTCCTGTACCTTGTGGCGACGGCACGGTTGACCTGACCTTCAAGGTGACGAATCTCAGCCCATGGGAAGTAGAAGTATCCACCAGCCCCGAGGATATCGCAGGCGCATTGACCATTCCGGCAACGGTACAGCATGAGAGTGGTTTTGAGTTTAATGTGAAAGGTATTGGAGATAATGCTTTTAATACTCGTCCGAATCTTGTATCGGTTGTTGTTCCTGAGAGTGTCACGGTTATTGGAGGTTCTGCCTTTTATGGTTGTTCGGGACTTACCTCAGTCGCAATCTTAGGTGATCTCTCTCATATTTGGGGACATGCCTTCCGAGATTGCACCAATTTGTCAGATGTCTCTATCCATGGAGTTTATGAAATTTCAAACAATGTCTTTAACGGATGTAGCAGTCTAAAGTCCATTACTCTTCCTGAAGGACTTATGTTCATTTATGATAATGCTTTCCAAAACTCCGGTCTCGAAAGCATCACTTTCCCCTCAACGCTGACTTCAGTAGGACGTTCCGCTTTCCAAGACTGCAAATCCTTGAAGACAATAGATTTCAACGGCTGCGCAGCAACTATCGGTGCAGGGGCGTTTAGTGGATCAGCCATTGAAGACATCACTATACCAGATAATATCACATTAATTGAATGGTCGACCTTTTATGGGTGCTCTTCATTAAGGACAGCTCGTATTGAGAATGCAAATAATCAGGCAGTTGTGGGCCTTTTTGGTGCTTGCACAAAACTAGAGAATGTGGTTTTACCTTCTGTCGATATAATGTATACTGATGCCTTCAAAGGCTGTACCAGTCTGCAATCCGTGACTTTTGAATCTGACTCACCTCATATTGTTGTACAGAGTTATTTCAAGAACTTTATAAACGTACCTGACGATGTGCTGTTTATAATTCCAGAAGGAACTGTTGAAAGTTATTTAAAGGCAGGCTTTAAGAACCTCTCTGACAAGAGTGGCTTACCTATGGTACGTGAGGAGTTTGAAGCTGAAGCTGCACGTATCGTAGATATGGTCAATACTCTCAGTGACGGTGATAAGGAAACGTTGAACACGGCCATCTCAGATGCTCGCTCCATTGTCAATGCAACTGACGATTATATGACGGTTTATGCTCAGATAGCAGCAATCAAGACTGCAGCCAAGACATATCTCACCACTGCTACATTGCCTGCAGATTTCGATGTGACGGCTGCGACCATCACGAATCCTGACGTTGACAACTTCCCCTTTGGATGGCATCTTTATGGTGGCGATTGGGGAAGAGGCCGCATAGAGGAACAAAAAGTAAATGGTGATGTCTTATTGGATAACTATCTGTATGTATGGAAAGGCGACGCCCTCGATGATGGTAATGCAATTTCACAAACCATCACCTCCCTGCCCGCTGGCATTTATCGCTTGGAGGCCGACATCCTTGCCCCAAGTCGGGATGATGCCACAGCCGAAGTAACGGGTGTAAGTTTCTTCGCTGGAGCCCAAAAGACGGCCGTTGCGACAGAGAATCAGAAACCACAGCACTTTAGCATAGAGTTCGAGAATCAGATGACAAGAGACGTTGCCATTGGAGTTAATATCAACGGCACCAATTCCGGCTTTTTGGGAATGGACAATGTCCGCCTCTATTACGTAGGAAAAGCCGCAGATTTCCTCTTGCCATCCCATACGGAACCCGCCAACAGCGAAACTGACACCTTATATCTCTATCATGTGGAGGCAGGTCAGTTCCTGAGTGCAGGCAACAGTTGGGGCACCCATGCCGTGCTGGGTGATGAAGGTCTCCCCATCCGTCTGACTCAAGACGCTGAGACGGGCCTATGGCAATTCTACTTCTGGGAAGGTAGCAGGAATACCCAACTGATGTTCCGTGGTGCAACCGACTCTGATGAAATCTATGTTGATTATAATAACCAAGGCGACGAGCTCACTCGTTGGAAATTCATTCCTGATGTGGATGGCACCTACCTCATCCAGAACAAGACGCTGGAAGGAACTGAAAAATACATGGGCAATGTTCCTTCGCGTCTGGATTACCAGAATCAATACTCTGGAGAAACGCACACCGACGTCATCGCCACGGCGGCCTCAACGGAGAATGTCCATTGGATGTTGATGACCAAGAAACAGTACGACGAATACCAGCGTGGACTTATCTATCAGAACATGCTGTACGCCGACGAGACGCTCTCCGTAGTGCCTGAAGGCATGGCCACACTGAAGTTGAACCTGAAGAAGGAGGCAGCCGTGAACATGATAGACTTCCAGCTGCAGCTGCCCGAGGGCATCAGCATCGCCGAGAACGCTTCGGGCAATCCCGACATTACACTCAACAGCAGCCGCTCGAACGGACACGTCGTCACGGCACAACTCAATGAGAACGGCATCTACCACGTCGTCTGCTACTCATCCAAGAACGGAGCCTTCAAAGACAGCGACGGCTTGCTCTTCAACATCAAGCTGCAGTGCGCCACCGACATGGCTGCAGGCAACTACACAGCCCTGCTCAAGGACATCTTGATGTCCGACGTCGACAAGAACGAGATTACCCAGCCCGACTACACCATTGACATCGAGGTGCCCGACCTGACGCTCGGCGATGTCAACGACGACGGCCGCATCAACGGATTGGACATCGTGGAGATGGTGGACCGCATCCTCCAGCGTCCTTCCGACACGTTCCACTTCCTGGCCGCCGACCTGAACTTCGACAGCAAGATCAACGCCCTCGACCTCGTCCGACTGGTCAAGCTGGTCCTGAACCAGGGCTCCACGACTAGCGGCAACCATGCTCCGGCCGTAGACAGGGAGCGCTCGATGGATGCCGACGACCTGAGCCTTGAGGTAGCAGCCAATGGTGCGCTCACGATGGGCGTGGCTGCTGCCGACCGCCTCATCCTGACCCAGTGCGTGGTGGAACTCGAGGAGGGCATGCAGCTGGAAGGCGTCACAACCGACGACAGCCACACCGCCTTATGCCAGCCGCTTGACGGCAGCCGCTACGCCGTGCTGGTCTACTCCGCCAGGAACGATGCCTTCGCTAGCAACGATGCGCTGCTGTCCTTCGTCATCAAGGGCCAGGGACACGTCAGCGTCACCGATGTCTTGGTGGTGAACGAGCAGCGTCAGGCGATGTACCTCGCCCACGCCGGCACGGACGTCGCTACGGGAATAGGGAACGTCAACGTGAACGCTGGCGTGGACGTCTATGACCTGGGCGGACGCAAATACGACGAGGGCAAGCTGCAGAACGGCAAGCTGACGAGAGGCGTATATATTATGAACGGTAAAAAAGTGGTTGTAAAATGAAAGCACTGAGAATCCTCACTATAGCATGGATGTGGCTGGCGATGGCCGGCCACGTCCTCGCCGACGAACTGACCGTGGCCGACATCAGCATCAAGCCCGGCGAGACAACGAACGTGAGCGTGGAACTGAACAATCCCAGCCGGACGTATACCATGCTGGAGTTCACGCTGACGCTGCCCGAAGGCGTCAGCATCGCCCTGGCCGATGACGACTATGCCGTCGCGCTCAACAGCGGCCGTTGTTCGGATTCCTTCACCGTCAACGTGGAGGAGATAGCCGCCAACACGTACAAGTTCCTGATTTTCTCGGGAGCGCTCGACCAGATTACCGGCAGCTCGGGCATCCTCTTCACGATGACGCTCACGGCCGCCGCCGATGCCGCGCAGGGCAAGTTCCAGGGCTCGTTCAGCGGACAGCTCTTCGTGATGACCGACGATACGGGCTATGAGCCAGCCGACAAGACGTTCAGCGTCAGGGTGGGCGGCCTCTTGGGCGACGTGAACAGCGACAGCAAGGTCACCATCGCCGACGTGACGGCCCTCGTGAACATCATCTTGGGAAAGGACGATGGCCCCAACCCGGTGTATGACCACAATGCTGCGAACGTGAACGGTGACACAAAGGTGACCATCGCCGACGTCACCGCCCTCGTGAACCTTATTCTGGGCAAGAACTAAACGAAGCTCGGCCCCACACAGATTCCATTGAGCCTGCATAAGCCATGGGGCGGTTATAGCCTCATGGCTTTTGCAGTAGTTCTGCCAATCATAATCACCTCGGATGGCTTCCCTCTTGTAGAAGAGACCTATCTCTCCACCGTTTTTTTAACTCATTATTGCATGAAGAAATTATTTACTGTTTGGCTTTCGTTGCTATCCTTTTGTCTGTTTGGCACATTGAAGATGGCAGGTGCCGTCGTTGAGGATGGCGTCTACTCCATCTCTTGTCAACAAGCACCAGGGTATGTCGCCCTTGGCGCTCAGCACGGCGTGGATCCATACATCTGTTTCATTAATGACGGCAACGACATCTCAGCCGATGGTTTCTGGATGGTGACGAATACGAGTTCGGGCTATACGTTTCGGAATGAAGCGTCGGGCGAGTACCTCGTCTTCACGCCAGATCGCATCGATGCCTACTACAAATATATGACGTTATCGACCGTGCCAGAGGATGGGAAGCAATTCTGGAACATCATCGAAAACGAAGATGGAACATTAAGTATTCAGAGTGCCGCCGATGGCAACTATTGGTGGAATCTGCGTGCAAGCCAAGGGCTGTTGGGCACCTATGTCGGCAGTACACGCACAGCCAACGAACGCTTTACGTTTCAAGAAAAGGATGTGAACAGCCAGACAGAGGATGTCATGCCTCATATCCCTGAAGCGTTGCATATCTGGCTTTCCGATGGACGCCTGGAAGCTTATCCCTTGGAATATGTGGCATCGCACACCGAGACGAATGGCCGATTGGTCATCGAGACCACTATCGGCGAGACCTATAGCTATGCGTTGTCCGACGTCGTATCCGTCAGCGAGCAAGCGCCTACGGATTTCCCCACCTTCGTCTCCTATAAGTTCAACAACAAGTTCAATGACCAACTGTTCACCGATGCCATAGGGCTGATGTTCAATGACACGGTGATGGCGACGGTCAGCGCTATCGGCAAACGCTTGACACCCTCGTTCAAATTGCCTGATGAGCAGACCCTCGTCTATGTCGATGGTGTGTTACAGGAAAGCAAGGTCACGCGTCTTCGTTTCGACAAAGATATCTATTATCTGATAGCGCGTCAAGGTTCATCGATTCTGCTGCCGTCGTCCGACGGGTCGGGGTACTCCATGCAGCCCTACGGACGTTACGTCAAGGTACATGTCGACTGGCTGACGGACCGTGCTGAAGGCGTGCCCCGCATAGACATTAATACAGCCGGCGGACTACCCGTCACGAGTAAGGATGAATATCTGAGTGCGGAGATCACCATCGATGGCAAGGGCGCTTTCCCATCTATGGGTACTACTGCTGTGCAGATTAAGGGGCGTGGCAATTCCAGTTGGGGCTGGCCTAAAAAGCCCTATCGCCTGAAGTTCGACACGAAAGTGAGTCCCCTCGGCATGACGAAAGGCAAGAGCTGGGTGCTCCTCTCCAACTACCAGACGGGGTCGCTGATGGCGAATGCCATCGGCATGAAAGCGGCCAATCTGGTCGAGACGGCGGCCCCTAACCATATCGTGCCTGTGGAGTTGTACATGAACGGTGAATATGTCGGCAGCTACAACTTGACGGAGAAGGTGGGTTTCGCGAACAATAGTATAGAACTACTTGATGAGAGCGCAGCCGCTCTGCTGGAATTGGATTCTTACTATGATGAGCCCGAGGGACAGAAATTCCGTTCAGAGCCCTATAACTTACCGATTAACATCAAAGAACCCGATTTCTCGGAAGGTACCTCGCTCATCACCCTCGAAACGGTAGAGACGGCCTTTGACAAATTCCTTTTGGCGCTTTATGAAGGGAAAGACATCTCGGAGTACGTAGACTTGAATCAACTGGCACGGTATTTGATGCTGAACGAGTTGATCTGTAACTACGAATTCTATCACCCCAAGAGCACGTTCTGCTACCGCGAAAGTTTCCTGAACGATACAAGCAAATATGTGTTTGGTCCGGTCTGGGATCTTGATTGGGCTTTCGGCTACGAAGGACATTCGCGCTATTTCCAGGACAGCATGACTGAAAACTACTGGATGAATATGCCAGCCTTCGAGGCTCGCGAGTTCGTTCGTGACCTTCGTTTCAGCAGTTCCACCCTTGACGAAATCTACCGAACACTTTGGGAGTCCTTTATGCAAGAAGATCTGACCGAACTTTTGGAATATGTACAGGACTACTATGACTATGCACACACATCCTTCGAGCATAACCGTGAACTCTGGGGCGACAATACCAACTATTCCATGCAGGTGGCAACAGCCACTCAATGGTTGCAGCAACGAGCCAATAAAATCTATGAAGACGTCCTGAACGATGTCCGTCCTGGATTCGTTGAGCCTGAAACCGACTACTTCGACAATCACAAGCTCTATACTCTCACGTGTCGCCGCGGAGAACTCGTTCTGAATGCCGATGGCACCGCGCTGGATGCAGGCCAGGTCCGCGTCGATGCCTCTGATGAGGAGAGACAGTTTGCCATCCTCAACATCGAAGGAAAGAACTACCTCTATAGTCCCTATAACAAGAAATTCCTTACAAGCAACAATACGTTCGTGGACGAATTGGGCTCGCCTTGCTACTTCACCACAGACCATCCAGATGGCGAGTATCAGCACATGATGCTGGTGGCTACGCGTTACGATCTGATGTATGTCAACAATAATACTCAGAGGATTGTTATTGACAATTGGTCAACCCCCGATGATGGTAACCGCTGGATCATTACTCCTGTGGCTGACTTCGACCCGACTGAAGCTCTCATCATAGCCGGCCAAGAAATCAAAGGTGATGCACTATTTGTTGACAACATAAGTATCGAACCTGGAGGTATGAAGGAAGTATCTGTCGAACTGAACAATCCCGATAGAACTTATACCGTGCTTGAGTTCAACCTTGCTCTGCCAGAGGGCGTCAGCATCGCCACGGATGAAAATGGTGAATGGTTGGTTAGTCGCAATCCCTCGCGACTGACGGATGTTTTCGCATTGGCTATTGAACCCTTGTCCGATGGTAGTTACAAGTTCCTAATCTACTCGGCAAATGATAGTCCTATCAAGGGCAATTCGGGCGAGATATTTAAGATTACTCTTGTCGCCTCTGAGACATCTGAAGGCGGAACGGCTACCTTCTACGACCAGCTTTTCGCAGACCTCGATGCGAATGGATATGAGCCTGTGGCAAGTACCTTTGATATCGAAATCGATGCGAGTATTCCTGGTGATGTTAATAGAGATGGAAAGGTCACTATCGCTGACGTAACTGCTCTTGTGAATATCATCTTGGGCAAGGACGATGGTCCCAACCCAGTGTACGACCATGACGCTGCGAATGTGAATGGTGATGACAAGGTCACCATCGCTGACGTCACCGCCCTCGTGAACCTTATCTTAGGCAAGAATTGAGAATGTAAGACTTCGTCATGCCCCTTGCTCATTCCAAGCAGGGGGCGAAGTCAGCGTACATACAACACAAGGTTGTGCGACACAAATCTGTGTAACACAACCTTGTGTTGCGTCAGCAAGCAGTGAGCATGCAGGCTGTTGTCAGGCCGCTGGTCGTGTGACGATGAGGTAGACGATGACGGCGATGAGGGCGAGGATGATCAGCGTGACGAGTGCTCCAATGATGCAACCTACGGGGCCGCAGCCGGGCTGCTCCTCCAACTGTCCTTCCTGAGGTGTGCCTTGCTGTGTCTGCAACTGCTCGTCGGTCTCGGCTTCGGCCAGTGCATCGTCGAGCGAGAGCTCGGTCACGGTGGTGCTGCCCTTCTTGCCTTTCTTCGCAACGCCTGTCGTCTTGGTCTTCGACTTGGATTTCGAGGCTTTCTTGGCTGCCGCTGCTCCGCCTAATCCGAGTATGGAGAGCAGGTTGAGTTTCTTCCAGGTGATGAGACGTTTGCTGTAGCCCATGCCCTTGCCTAAGCTCACGTTGACGTTGACGCCCGTTGAACCGATGTTCAGGGTCTTGCCTTTAGGTCCTATGGACAGGCTGATACCACTTTTGCCGACATTGGCCTTGAGCCAAGGCAAGATGGTGATGCGCTTGTTGAATCGAACTCCCATTGGTAAAGTTGAAAAGTTGAAAAGTTGAAAAGTTGAAAGGTTGAAACGTTGAAAAGTTGACGAGCTGACGAGTAGACAAGTTGACGAGTTGACAAGTTGACGAGTTCTTCGCAGAGCGAAGCGAGCAGAGCCCGAGCGGACGAGTTGGTTCTAGTTCTTCTAAGTGTCCTTCGACAAACTCAGGATGTACCCTTCGTTATTCGTCATTCGTCATTCGTTATTCGTTATTCGTCATTCGTCATTCGTCATTTTTGATGTACCCTTCGACAAGCTCAGGATGTACGAAGCGAGCAGAGCTCGAGCGCTTCAGACTCGCTTGCGCTTGCGCTCGAACTTGTTCGCTCATTCGAACGTAGTGAGTCTTGAGACGAAGCGGCAAAGCCGAGCGGAGAGGTTGAAAAGTGAGTAGTCACTTTCAAGGCACAAAGATAGTTCTTTTTAGTAAAAGCAGCGCACAAATAAGCATTTTTTTTGCTTTTTCATCTTTTCATCCCCTTAACTTATCTTTTTTTCAACTTTTATCCGTACCTTTGCACACGAATTATCAAGGGGTGCTCGCCAGTGGCGGGCTGAGAACAGACCCTTCAGACCTGATGCGGATAATGCCGTCGTAGGGATGATAAGAGGACACTTCTTCAGAGCAGGCTTAGTCCTGCGCCCCTTTATTGTTAAACCCTAATAATAAAGGAAAGCAATGAAAAGAACAATGACAGAGACTACAAGGATGTGCTTGATAGGCGTATGCTTATTGGGCTTTATGGGTCATGCGAAGGCGCAAGAACTTTCAGACTCTTTGCGGCTGGCCGACATGCAGGAGGTCGTCGTGAGCGGTGTCCGTGCACAAAAGGACGCCCCCTTTGCCGTGGCGAACATCAACAAAAAGCAACTGCAGGAGCACTCCACGACAGGGCGGGAACTGCCGCTGTTGCTGTCGCGCACGCCTGGCATCATGGCTTGGGGCGAGAATGGCTTGGGCACGGGTACGTCGTATATGCGCATCCGTGGCGCTGGCGACTCGCGCATCAATGTAACATTGGATGGCGTACCTCTTAACTCGCCCGAGGACCAATGCGTCTTTTGGGCCAACATGAACTCCTATGCTTCGTTGCTTGGATCCGTGCAGGTTCAACGCGGTGTGGGCACGTCGACCAATGGCGATGGCGCTTTCGGTGGAACGGTGGCGTTGCAGATGGCTACCCCCTACCTGACACCTCGGGGCGAGGCTTCGTTCTCCTATGGCTCCTACAATACGATGAACTATGGAGGTTTGCTCTCGACCGGCCTGCTATGGGGTAAGGTCATCGTCGATGGCGCGTGGCATCAGACGACAACCGACGGCTACCTGCACGGCACCGATGGGCGTTCGGGGTCTTTCTATGGCGGTATCACCTTCATGCCTAATGACCGCCTCGTCATTCGCTACAAGAACATCGGCAACTACGAACATACGGGTCAGGCCTGGAATGGCGTCACAGCAGGCGACAACGACCTAAGTCTCATGGACGGCACCTATGGGGCACAGACGGGCATCCGCACATATCAAGATATGTACGCGCGAGGGCTCGGCAAGTTCAATTCGCTCTATGAAGCGCTGACTTACGACGCCGATGGCAATTTTGCCCGCGATTCCAATGGCAACTACGTGACTGAGCGCTATCGTATGGCCGACGGCTCCTACTGGCCCCGTACGACCGATAATTTCAATCAGGACCACAACTTACTCTCGGCCGTTTGGGACATCAACGAACGCTGGAAGGCTACGGCTACGGCTCATTATACCTACGGCTATGGCTACTATGAGGAATTTCGTCCACAGAACAAACTGAAAAAGTTTGGCCTTGAGAACTATACCGCCGACGATGGTTCCACGGTGAAGAAGGCCGATTTCGTGCGTCGGAAAGGTCTGGAGCAGCACACCTACGGCCTCGTAGCGAATGCCAACTACAAGGATGCCCATTGGGATGTCCTCACAGGCCTGTCGCTGCAGCGCTTCCAAGGAAACCATTTCGGTTATGTCACCTACACGTCTTTGGCTGGTCTTTCTGAGCAGATCTTCCGCGGTGGCCGTTATACCTATTATGACAGCGATGCCACCAAGGACGATCATAGTGCGTTTGTCAAAGCAGCCTATCACCTTGACCCGGAGTGGACCATCTTCGGAGATGTGCAGTATCGCCACGTAGGCTATCGCACCGATGGCATCAACGATAAGTTCTACGAGGAGGACAGCCACTATTACAACCAGCAGCTCGATATCGACAAGCACTACCATTTCTTTAACCCAAAGGCCGGCTTTAGCTGGGTGCGCGGCGGCCACCACTTCTATGGTTCCGAAGCCATAAGCCATCGCGAACCCGAGCGGAACAACTTCACAGACAACGGTTCCTACCCAGCGCCCAAGGCTGAGTGGGTATTCGACTACGAACTAGGCTACCACTATGCTGGCAAGCGTTGGAATGCAGGTGTGAACCTCTATTATATGTACTTCACCAATCAGTTCGTGCAGACAGGCTTGGAGAGTGATATCGGCGAGAAACTGACGACGAACATCGGTACGAGCTACCGTATGGGTGCCGAGTTGACGGCCGGCGTCGACGTGACGCGCTGGCTCTCGCTCGAGGCTAATGCTGCGCTGAGTCAGAACCGCATCACCGACTTCGACGAGGTCGTCGAGGATTGGGACCTTGGCACGCGCACCATCCACTATGACCGCTCCACGCTGGCCTTCTCGCCGAGCGTACTCCTTAACGGCTTTGTCGATTTCCACTGGCGAGGCCTGTCGGCGACATGGCACACCAACTTCGTCAGTCGTCAGTTCCTCGACAACACTGCCTGCAAGGACCGTTCATTACCCGCCTATTCATTGTCCGACGTCCGATTGGCCTACACCCTCAGTCCCGCCAACCTTGGTCGTGACGCCCAGCGCATCCTTGGCCTGCGCGAAGCCGTGTTCAGCCTGACGCTCAACAACCTCTTCGACCGTCATTATGCAGCCAGCGGTTGGGTCTACTCGGCCATCTGCGACAGCTATGGTCATCCTGCCGACAACCGCTACTATCAGATTGGCTTCATTCCCATGGCAGGCTTCACCATGATGGGCGGCGTGACGTTACGATTTTAATTAACAGACCCACCCCATACCCCTCCCGTTAGGGAGGGGCTCCAGTCCTCTGAATACTTATTTGATACTAAACAATGGATAGTATAATTACTTCCCTGCGCCAGCTACTTCCCTCCCTATCGGGAGGCGTTTGGGGGTGGGTCTCTTTGGATTTAGTGACAGCTGCCCTCGGCTTGGCCTATATCCTGCTTGAGTACAGGGCGAGCATCTGGATGTGGGCCGTGGGTGCCGTCATGCAGTTACTCGGCATCGTCCTCTATTACCAGAAGGGGCTGTATGCCGACTGCGGCATGGAGTTCTACTACCTGGCCATGACCGCTTACGGCGCATGGCGATGGACAAAAGGCTCGGTAGTGCAAGCCGAAACGGACGCTCCCTCTCGAGGGGGAGGGGAGGGGGCCGTGATCACCCACATCCCCGCCCGCCTTGCGTTATTATGGACAGCCATCTTCGCAGTCCTATGGGGCCTCATCTGGTATCTGCTCTCTCATTTCACCGATTCCACCGTCCCTGTGGCAGACGCCTTCACGACGGCACTCTCGCTCGTCGGCATCTGGGCCTTGGCGCATAAGTATTTGGAACAATGGTTCATCTGGATAGCCGTCGATGTCGTCACCTGTTGGCTCTATTTCCAGAAAGACATCCCCTTCAAAGCCTCGCTCTATGGCCTCTACGTCGTCATCGCCATCGCCGGCTATCGCCGTTGGCGGCAGCAGATGAGCCTCAGCGATGCGGCAGGATGAATTCGCGTAGGCTTGACATCCTTACGCTGCAGTAGCAAGTAGGTATTCACCATTATCCTATTTAACTTTCGGGAGTTCTCGGAAAAAAACATAAAAACTCTGTGCCTCTGTGTCTTCAAATGAGTGGAAGCAAAGTGGAGGCTATGCGAATAGCTTCCACTTTTGCAATCGCCACAACAACAACACTTTAGCCTATATTTTTGCTCAAATAGTGGAAGCTAGGTCGAACTCCATAGAATTTTTTTGATAAGAAATAATGGATGACCAATGGAGGTGTTATTATTGTTTTTATCTTAAAACTCCAGAAAGTTGAGTAAATTTACATAGCATTTGTGCTTTTTCGTGTGATTTCTCCATGTCTATTTCGTTTTTTATGTAT
>JAEEGL011642254.1_pt1 | contig 14607 bp, 8 predicted proteins | sample 9134231 | NCBI WGS metagenome assembly JAEEGL01 (sample SAMN16246548, study PRJNA631951) | gut metagenome | biome: gut microbiome; feature: rumen; material: fiber-attached | host: Bos | place: Iran: Karaj | collected 2018-10 | reverse complement strand
CCGGGAAGGGCCCGGAAGAGCACGGTCCGCAGGAAGCTGCCCCGGATTCTTTCCCCGCTTGGTTCGAGCGCAAGCACAAATCCAGGGAAACCGATCATCAGGGATGAGACCAGCGTCAGCTGGATCGGCTGGAAGGGATAGGCGGAGGTCAGGACGAGCATCAGAATACTGAGCAGGAAACTGAAGATGGTCTTGGTCAGGAAGAGGGAAGCAGTACGTGTGATGTTGTTGATCACCCTGCGGCCTTCCAGTACGATTTCGGGCAGAACGCTGAAATCGGAAGACAGCAACGTCAGCTGGGCGGCGTTTTTAGCCGCGTCCGCGCCGCCTGCCATGGCAATGGAACAATCAGCTGCTTTCAGCGCCGGGATATCGTTCACGCCGTCTCCGGTCATTGCGACGTTATGACCTTTCCTTTTCAGCGCAAGAACCAGTTCTTTTTTCTGCTCCGGAGTGACACGGCCGAAAACGGTATACCGGTCACAGGCATCGCTGATCTCCTCCTCCGTTGTAAGCGTGGAGGCGTCTACATAGCTGTTCCACGCAGCCAGTCCGGCTCTTTTCGCGATCATGGAAACCGTCAGCGGGTTGTCTCCGGAGATGATCCGGATATCAACATCCTGGTCCCGGAAATACTGCAGCGTACGATCCACTTCGGGACGGAGCTGATCTGTGAGAACCAGCAGGCCGCAGATTGTCCGGACAGGAGGAACCGTATCAGCAGTGACAAGTCCCTGCGCTTCAGCCAGGACAAGGACACGCTTGCCTTCCGCGGCAATCTCCTCCACATGGCTTTTCAGGCCCGTCGGATAATGATCCGCAAGAACAAATTCAGGCGCGCCGAGGATCAGCGCTGTGCCGTCATAAAAGGTGGCGGCGGATTTTTTACGTTCGGAAGAGAAGGGAAGCGCCGCACGCGGCTTTTCAGTTCCGGGAACGATTTTATCCCGCAGGGCATTCAATGTTGCACTGCTTTCATCAAAGACACCGAGCAAGCGGCTGATGCCCTTTTCAACGTCTTCCCGGGACCATTCCACGCCCTCGACGGTTTCAAGCCCCATCGTGCCTGTCGTGATGGTGCCGGTTTTATCCAGACACAGGATGTCGGCCCGGGCCAGGGTTTCAATGCCGGAAAGTTCCTGTACAAGCGTGTTCCGGCGCCCCAGTTTGATTACACCGACAGCCATCGCCACACTTGTGAGCAGGATCAGCCCTTCCGGGATCATGCCGATCATCGCCGCAACAGAAGAGGGGACAGCTTCCGCAACAGGAACACGCCCAAGGAGGAACTGCTTCAGAAACAGCAGGATGCCAAGCGGGACAAGCACCATTGAATCAAAACGGATCAGTCTGTTCAGATCTGTCATGAGGCGGGATGCCGGACGCGTGTTTTTACGGGCTTCAGCAGTCAGCCGACCGGCATAGCTTTCATCACCGACGTAAACAAGCTGTGCGGTCAAGCGGCCTTCGGCAACATAGGAACCGGAATACAGCCAGCTGTTCACCTGCTTGTGTATGGCACGGCTTTCCCCGGTCAGCAGAGATTCCATGGCGGCGCCTGTACCGTCAATGACGATCGCGTCTGCCACAACCTGATCGCCGCCCCGAAAGACGACAAGATCACCGCGTACTGTTTGATCCGGGGGAACGGTTATCTCTTTTCCATCACGAAGGACATGTACGGACGGCGTGTTCAGCAGTTTCAGCGCGGAAATCGTTTTTTGCGCACGGTATTCCTGGATTGCGCCGATCAGGATATTGGAAATGATCACCGAGATGAAAAGCATGTTCCTGTAGCTGCCCACCAAAAGCAGACAGAGAGCAAGACTGAAGTTCAGCAGATTGAAAAGCGTAAAGAGATGACGAACCAGGATGCGGGACAGCGGCCGCTGATCCGGATCGGTCATCCGGTTGGCGTGACCGGCTTTCAGCGCTTCTTCCGCCTGGACAGCAGTCAGTCCGGACGGATCAGTGAACAGGAAGCCTTCCGGAAGTTCATTGGGCAGAGCAAGTTCGTTTTTCATATATTTCCTTTCACAGGGCAGCATATGCGGTAAAAAGTGCTTGCTTTTTCATATACGTTGTGATAGAATACGCACGTTGTCGAAAGACAGCATGCTGATATAGCTCAGTCGGTAGAGCGCATCCTTGGTAAGGATGAGGTCGCCGGTTCGAATCCGGCTATCAGCTCCATCGACTCTCAAGCACGTTGTTTCAATGGGCCTGGGGGTTTTTCTTTTGCCTGTTTTTGCCATATTCTGGCAATTTTGAGGCGGTCTCTTTTGGAGGGTGTCAACTATTTTTCCTCCAAAATGTGCCTTCACGCCTTATGTATCAACGGTTCTGGCGTGTCAACTCGTGTTACAGCGGTGAGAGTGTGGCGCTGGCTTTTCAGGGTAAACAGAACTCTTTTTACGAATGTCTGATTGTTTGGCTATTGTGGCATATCGGAGGGACACATCTCGTTTTGACGATTTTCAAGTGATCTCTTTTCCCGCCTGTTTCTGATTGAGCAATGCAAAAGGCCTGATGTGCTTTCAGGCCTTGAGTATCAACATATTCAGCTTTTGATGCTTTCGTTTACATTGCCGCGGATAAAAGATCCGGGCGGTATTTGACATATTTTCTTTCGGTTGTCTCTGTCTTTGCATGGCCAAGGAGCCGGGCGATGACATCCAGGGGGATGCCTTTTTCGCGCCATTCCGTAGCACATGTATCACGAAAATCATGGGCTGAGTAATCTTTGATATCATACCGTGTCCTGATCTTCTCGAAAAGCCTGCGGGCTTCTGAATAGGTCAGGGGCGTTTCTCCGGTCGGATCTTTGTCAGATGCCAGGATAAAGCCCTGTGACCGGCAGCCTTCAATCAGTTTCTTCAGGTCGGGGAAATAGGGAATGATCCGGTTGCTTGTTTTCGTCTTGGGATCTTTGATCAGCGGCTGATTCCGCTGCGGATGAACAACAGCGCGCTGGATTTTGATCCAGTCGTCATTAATATCATCCCATCGGACGCCGAGGACTTCCTCGAATCGCATTCCTGTGTAAGAAAGAAGTCCAACCATCAGCTTTTCCTTTCGGTCAAGTGACGGAGCGTCAAAACGAATCTGCGTCATCTTTTCCTTCGGGAGGGCCTGATGGGAAACCGTATCCTTTCCTCCGATTTCAATAAACCTGCTTTGTAACGGGTTGCGGTCTATAATTCGTTCTTCCACAGCTGCCTCAAAAACCGGATTAACCACGTTTTTGATCTTCAGGATGGTTTCCCTGGCGTATTTTTTGTTCAGGTCGTTGAACCATTCCTGGCAGTCGGTTGATGTGATCGCATCAATTTTCTTGTTGCCGAATCGGGGCAGGATATGATTCCTGATAATCCTTTCCCGGTTGACGATCGTGGTCTCTACCTGTTTTTGCTTATAGGTGTTGTAGAATTTCCGAATATAGTCTTTCATGAGCGGTGCGTCTGTACAGTTGTCGGACCAGATAAGCAGGCCTGCGTTGATCATTGCCTGTACATAGTTGTCGCAGAACTGCTGGACAGTGCCGCCGGTGACCCAGCGCTCGGTCCCGTTCACAATCAATTTTTCGCGTAATCTCCTGGGCATATCATTATCTCCTTTTGATTCTGATTGCTCAGGTGATTCTCCTGTTCTGTTTTCAAGGTTCAAACGACGGATCACTTCTTCTGCAGTACGTGTGGCAACATCCTGTGCCAGCGCTTCCAACCGCGTTTGAGTGGAATCCGTCTTGTTTTTATCGTGAGTACTCATTGTTCCAGTACTCCTCCCCATTATACGACCCGAAGACAGGCATGACAAGGCGAACAAACTTTTTTCGGCCGCGTATTGGGAACCGGGAGGATTATGTTTTCAGTAAGAATGGGCCCTTTTTCTTATCAGAGACAATAAATTACCGGCTCCGTCTGTATATGGTCAGTTGGAGCCGGTTTTTACAGTGTTCAGTTTCTTCTATGCGATATTTAAAAGCTGTTATTGCATATCTGCCATACCCAGCTTCTTAGTTAGTTCCCCGAGGGAGGAGTCATATTGCTCCTGTGAGATCGCTCCGCGTTCCAGGAACAGGTCCAGGGTCTGTTTCTGGTCGAAATAGAGCTGTATCAGCTGTTCTGAATGCGTAGGATGCGTTTTAAGGTCCCTGAAACGGTCCAGTAGGTCACTGATGCCGTCCTGGGAGAGGACGCCACGTTTGAGTCCTTCCGGCAGCAGGCCGGCTTCATCTGCGGCATAGTCTTCTTTCCATTCCGGACTGGTGTAATAGTCTTCCAGTTCCTTCAGCTCCGGCAGGACGCTTTCGTATACGCCGGGGGTGATTCCATCCATCTTGACAACCCGGATGATCCTGTCCATGATCTCTTCATAGTGCGCAATCCTGTCCGTGCGGATGGCGTTTTCTCTGTCAAAATGCTGGTTCATCTTCTGCCTCCCTGTAAACCGGGTCATGGCTTGGGTTTTTCTTTCCTGTCTGCAGGTGAATCTTATATTTCCCGGTTTGTTCCTTGTCCCATGCTTTGGAAGCGGCCATGTAATCCATGGGTTCGTCTGCCTGGGGCGAGATATAGTCCGGGTCATGGATCTGGTTTTGCTGGCTTTGTTCCTCTTGCCGGAGCGCTTCGATCGCGGCCAGGTAATCGACTGGTTTTGCGGGATTCATGGCGCGCCTCCGTCAATAACTGTTATCCAGGGAATCCACCAGGTTACTTTGTAGGGAGATGATCCTGTCAAACAGGATGGTTTCCGGTATGTCAGGCTGGTCGCGTGTGATCAGGATTACCTGTCGGGCTGTCGTGTCAATTCGTTTTACCCTGGCTGTGATTGTGGCGTATCTGCCGCCGGCTTTATGCTCGTCCGGGATAAAGAAGGTGATGGTCACTTCTGGCCGGTTCCCGCCGGCAATGGTGTCGTTGATCACGTTCAGCTGCTGGTTCAGCAGGTTCAGTTGCTCTTCGCCGGGTTCGATCTGTCGGTCGGTCAGCCGAGCTTCTTCATCTACCATTTCGTCATAGCCGACCAGGGCGGCAAAAGGCGCAAACTGCGCAGCCCGGTCATGAAGGCTCATGCGTGGGTGCTTGCTGCCCGGTTCCCAGTGGGGAAGATCAATGATGTCGGCGTAGACGTTACGGGCGTTCGGTTTCTCGCCGGGCTGGATTCCTTGGGCCATACTGTACCTCTGTGCGCGTTTTTCCTGGCAAGACTGATTATAGGGTGCCAGGGGAAAAAGGCAAGGGGAACAAAAAGTTTTCAGGCGTGCGTCCAGTAGGACGGGTCTTCCGCGATATGGTCCAGTTGGGCTGCGATCTCGCTGAAGTCACAGTTCAGGTTCAGCGTGCGAACCGTAATCCGGTTTCCGCTCATGCTGTACAGATAATCCGGCTGGATGCCGCTGTCTGTTCCGGCATAGAGCAGCATTCCGGAGACTTCTTTTTCGGTTTCCTTTTCCTGCCTGTTTTTGACATAGGTAAAGATCTGGTACAGGTTCGCTGAACGGACTGACAGCACGTCGTAGCGCTCTTGCAGGATGCTCCCGTAGTATTTGGCGTCTATGATCAGGATCAGGTCTTTTTTCTCCAGGGTGATATCCGTCTGCAAGATGGGCAGCATTTCTTTATATCCGTCGTCCGTGATCCAGTCAACCTGTGAGGCGGATGCGGTCAGTTCCTTATGCTCTGTCCGGTAGTATTCCAGGATGAATTTCTCATATAGCTTGTGCATATGCTGTTCGTCCAGGAATTCCATCAGGCGGACGCTGCCGTCCTTCTGCTGCTGCAGGAGGCCTTTCACCACCAGCTGGCAGATGCCAATCATCATCTGGTAGGCTTGGTTGTTCCGGTTAAATTGCAGATGCCAGTTTATGCTGTACAGGTCGATCTCCTGGATATCAGAAAAGTAAACCAGCAGTTTCCGGATCTTTGTCTTCCGGCTTTTTTCTATGTTACCGCGTAGTAGCAGGAGCATGGTGCTTTTGACAATCCGGTTCAGCGTATAGTCTTCCGAGAATATTTCATAGGTGCAGACCATCTGGCGCCGCTGTGGGGCAAGGGTTTTCATGGATTCGGACATCTCGACCCGGCCGCGCAACGCTGTCAGGGATTCAGTCTGTTCCACATAGGCCCGGCCGAGGCCCTGCTTCAGCTGCAGTTCCACGCCCCGGCACAAAATGGCCGCAAACAGATCCGCCGCGGAAGAGAAGTCTTCCGTGCTCAGATTCCTGTATCCCTGCCCGTGCAGTGCCTGAAAGGCATAGCTGAGCATATACCAGACGTTTTTGATCGGGATCATCTGATCGCGTCCTTCAGGCTCGCAATGGCGTTCTCGGCCTTGCTCTTCTCGTCATACCAGTATTCCCGCAGCAGGGGTGCGATCTCGTATTCCACGATGTCGCGGAGGTCGTTGTCCGTGATCTCCTCCAGGTCACAGAAATAGCTGTGTCCGATGCAGAAGCCTTCTCCCAGGCTGTCGTCCTTTGCGATGGTTTCATTCAGAACTTTGATCTGTGATATCAGTTTGTTGAACTTCACGTTGTTCTTTGATTCCTGGTAATCCCGGAAGCCCTTGGACTCAAACCCGGGCTTCATGTCATAGAAGGCGAAGCGCCGGCGGAGGGCGTAGTCGAGCAGTGCCAGGCTCCGGTCCGCGGTGTTCATGGTGCCGATGATGTACACATTTCCCGGCACGGTGAACTTTTCGTCGGAATACAGCAGCTGCAGGGCGTTGCCGCGTTTGTCTGCTTCGATCAGCATGAACAGCTCACCGAAGATCCGGCTCATGTTTCCGCGGTTGATTTCGTCGATGATGAAGTAATAGTCGTTTTCCAGGTCGTCCCCGGCCTTTTTGCAGAAACGGTAGAAGGATCCTTTTTTCACCACGAACTGGTTATTACCTTCGCCGCCCGGCCTGAAGCCTTCGATGAAGTCTTCGTAGCTGTAGCTCTGGTGGAACTGGACCATCATCACGCGGTCCTGGTTCTTTTCGCCCATCAGGGCATAGGCGATGCGCTTGGCGGCGTAGGTTTTGCCGACGCCAGGGGCGCCTTGCAGGATGATGTTCTTTTTCTTTTTCAGAAGCCCGGTCAGAGTGTCCAGGTCTGACTCGTCCATATAGACTTCATTCAGGAACTGCTCTGTGGTATAGGGCGGGTAGACGGTTTCGATTTCGGGTTCTTCGTCGCTTTCTTCTCCGGTGAGCAGTGCCTCCAGATGCGCAACATAGTCGGTGTATTCTGTGATTCTGGTCAGTGTTTTTGTGGCTGCTTTTCCGGGATGCGGCCATTCACCGCAGTGGGTCCATTCGATATGGAGCAGATGAGGATATTCGGCGTCGAATGACGGGTCATATTCATAGGCGGACGTGACGATTCCACGGCCGACAATCTGATAGATTCCACGTTTGGCATAGACAATGTCTCCAGGCTGAATGCTATGGCTGAATTCCCAGGCAGCCAGGCTGTTCATCTTATAATTGTACTCTTCTCCGTAGGCCTGCTTCATGGCTTTCCGGATGTCTTCTCTTGTGTCATATTGACTCAGATCACCCAGGGTCGGCCAGCGGAGTCCCATGACGCCAGCTTCATAGAATTCATTCCATTTACTGGAGGTGCTTCCGGGTGTGTACAGCCAGTATTGTTTGGTGCGGACGTTCGTGTCTCCAAGGCCTGCGCCTACATTTTCCTGGGCATTTTCCTGGGCTTTTCCCTTCGTTTTCTGCTCTTTTTCCTGTGCGTTCACTTCTTCGGAATAGCGCCATGCTTCATAGCTCAGTTCCGGGAAACCGTTGAACCCGAGCTCGGGGAGCAGCTTTTTGACTTCATCGAGAATCGCGAAGTACATGTCGCCGGTCAGGCTTTCTCCGTTGATTTTGGGCAGGAGGAAGACAGATTCCATAGGCACTTTTCCGGATTCATAGATATACCATTCGTTTCGGCTGTCAAGGTTGATGAAGGTCTCCGGAGCGATCCAGTACAGTGCCATGGTGATTTTGCTGTTACCATTGTATTTGATCTTGATGGCGCGGGTGATGAGATCCTTCAGCTTGGGCAGCAGGGAAGCATCCTTACTGTCCGCGTATTGCAGGGCGGTTTCCAGCAGGTCCCAGAGCATATCGAAGAGGGAATCGTTCTTCTTTTCATTAAAGGGATAGAACGTGGCGCCCAGCGGATATAGAACGGGAATGCCGTCGAACCGTGTGGGCAGGGATGTGCTGACATGGAATACGTCGGCAAGCGCGCTGATAATCCGCAGCCGTTTATCGTCTTTCATGCCGGATTTGTTGAATAATCCCAGCATGGTGAATGGGTCCATGTGCTCTAGTGTGCCGTCATCGTCCAATGTCGGTACCTTGATCCCGACCTTTTGGAAGGCTTCCCTGATACCTTCGATCAGGGCTGCCTGCTTGTCGCGGTACGGCAGTAAGGCTTTTGCGAAATCATGATAGAAGGGGATCCAGTCAAAACGATTAGTGGAAATACTGCTTTCACTCATGGAAGAAGGACCTCCGATGGGTTTTTTTGTTTCGCTTCAGATGGTATTATGATAGCAGAAAAAATCTGGGGCATCAATGCTTTCAGGTTAGTGCTCCGATACCCGGTAAATTCTATGTATGGGTCCTGTTTTCGGGTTTGCACAACCTGGGGTCCTGTAATATAATTAATTTGTTATACAGATGTGAAAATATACAGCGGTATAAGCGATGCAATTTATAGACAGCTTGGCTGTAAAAGTAAATATAGTATATGGGAGAGCTGAAAATGGCTGATAATAAAATTCAAATTGTTGGAATAAATATCGCGGAAAAGGCGACGATGATTTGGAACGTCGCTGATATGCTGCGCGGACCTTTCAAGCCGCATGAATATGGTCTGGTCATTCTGCCAATGACAGTTGTGAAACGCTTCCATGATTGCCTCCTGCCAACCTGGCAGGCGGTACAGGACCAGTATGAAAAGGTGAAGAATCTGGCGGTCATTGACGGCTTCATGACCAAGGCTTCCGGTTATCAGTTTTACAATACCAGCAAGTTCACTTTTGATAAGCTTCTGGCGGATCCTGAAAACATTGAGGCGAATTTCCGGGATTATCTTGCAGGTTTTTCCGGTAATGTGCAGGATGTGCTGGCCAAGTTTGATTTTGACAACGTCATCCGCCGGATGGTGGAAAGCAATACGCTGTACCTGACGATCAAGGAATTCAACAGCCCGAAGGGATACCTGGGACCGGACAAGATTAGCGCGGTGGACTGTGGCTATATCTTTGAGGACCTGGTGCGTCGCTTCAGTGAGTCTTTCGGCGAAGAAGCCGGAGCGCACTTCACCAGCCGGGATATCATTTATCTGATGACTGACCTGCTGCTTTCCGATGCGGATTTGTCCCATGGCGGCAATGTCACGGTCTATGATATGACCATGGGCACCAGCCAGATGCTGTCCTGCATGGAAGAGCGTATCCATGAGTTGAATTCGGATATTGAGGTTACCTGCTTCGGGCAGGAGTTCAATCCGTCCACCTTTGCTATCGCCAAGGCGGATATGATGATCCGTGGCGGTGATCCGAATAATATGCGGTTTGGGGATACCCTGTCGGACGACAAGTTTAAAGGCTATACCTTCCAGTACTGTATTTCCAATCCTCCGTTCGGCATCGATTGGAAGCGGGAACAGAAGGAAGTGGAAAAGGAGCATGCTCAGGGTGAACTGGGCCGCTTTGCGCCTGGCCTGCCGAAGATCTCGGACGGCCAGCAGCTTTTTGTCCTGAACGGCCTGGCAAAGCTGGCGCCGAACGGGAAAATGGCGATCATCCAGAACGGTTCGCCGCTGTTTTCTGGGGATGCGGAGAGCGGCCCCAGCGAGATCCGCAGGTATATCCTGGAGAATGACTGGCTGGATGCCATCATCCAGCTCAGCACGGATCAGTTCATGAATACCGGTATTTCAACATATATCTGGGTTTGTTCCAAGGACAAACCGGTACATCGGGCAGGGAAGGTGCAGCTGATCGACGCCAGCCATTGCTTTGAGCCGCGGAGGAAGAGTATTGGGACAAAGCGGAATGATATCAGCGACAAGTGCCGGGAGCTGATCGTGCAAGCGTACGGTGAATTCAAAAATGATGCTGTTTATGGCGAAAAAGACGGGATATATTGTCAGAGCAAGATTTTTGATACAGAGGAGTTCGGTTATCGGAAGATCACCGTGGAGCGTCCTGAACAGGATGAGAAGGGCGAACCGGTCCTGAAGAAGGGAAAACCGGTGGCGGATGCGAATTTGCGGGATACGGAGAATGTACCCATGAAAGAGGATATCGGGAAGTATTTCAAGCGGGAAGTGCTGCCCTATGCGCCGGATGCCTGGATTGATGAAAAGAAGACGAAGATCGGATATGAGATCCCCATGACCCGGTACTTCTATGAGTATCAGGCGCCGGAACCGGTGGAGGATATCATGGCGCGGATCACGGAACTGGAGAAGGGTATCGCTGCCAGCCTGCAGGCGCTGTTCCATAAGGAGGAGGGCTGAGCATGGCGAGGGAAATGAAGGATTCGGGGATTGAGTGGATTGGGGAGATACCGGCGAACTGGAAAATCGGAAGAACAAAAAATTGCTACGCAAGTCATAAGGATGTTGCAGGCGATGCGGCAGATGATTATGAACGGTTGGCATTGACATTAAATGGTGTGATTAAAAGGCCGAAAGACGATTCGGCTGGACTGCAACCTGAAGCGTTTAATAGTTATCAGATATTGAGAGAGAATGAGCTTGTTTTTAAATTGATTGATCTTGCAAATGTTGCAACAAGCAGAGTAGGCTATTCCCCTTATTTGGGCTTAGTATCGCCAGCGTATATCGTGTTGCATCCATTTGAAGAAGGTGAAAGCAAATTCGGGGTATACTATTTTCTTTCAATGTGGCAAAGAGAGATATTTAATCATATGGGGGATGATGGCGTTCGTAGTTCTCTTAATGCAGGCGATCTACTGAATATTCCATACCCTATTATACCGACTGAGGAAAAGCTGCGTATCGTATCTTATCTTGATAAAGAATGCGCTCATATTGATTCTACAATTAAGCAGACCCGTGCTTCCATCGAAGAATACAAGAAGCTAAAACAGGCTGTCATCACACAAGCGGTCACAAAGGGTATTCGTCCTGATCGGCAGATGAAGGATAGCGGGATTGAGTGGATAGGTAAGATGCCTGAATCATGGTTAGTGTTGTCACTAAAATATTTATGTTCAATGCAATCCGGAAAGAACTTGGTTTCCGAACAAATAGTTGAAACAGGAGAATATCCCGTTTATGGTGGAAATGGGCAACGTGGATATTTTAATGAGTACAACTGTGAGGGAAAAAAGCTTCTTATAGGACGACAAGGGGCGTTGTGTGGGAATGTACATAGAGCAGATGGTAAGTTCTGGGCAACTGAGCATGCTGTTGTAACAGAGAATACACATTTTTGCGATATGGATTTCTTGTATTATCTTTTGCTTGGGATGAATCTTAATCAGCACGTTTCATCAACAGCAGCTCAACCGGGATTGGCGGTATCAACTATACAAAATGTGAAAACTTGTTTACCATCTTTGAATGAGCAACGAGAAATAGCCGATTATCTAGATAACATAACATCTGAGATTGAGATGTTGGTTTCAAAAAAAGAAGAATTATTGGAAGATCTAAATAATTATAAAAAATCACTTATATATGATTATGTCACCGGAAAGAAGGAGGTGCCCGCATGAGCGTGGATGCGACCAATGAAAAGCGGTTTGAGGATGATATCTCTGCGTTCTTCCTGTCTCCTGCCGGCGGGTATACCTGGAACGGGGATGTGTATGATCCGAAACTCGGGTTGTTCACGGATATGTTGATTCGGTTTGTACAGAAGACGCAGCCGAAGGAATGGGCGCGGTTTGAAAATGCGAACCAGATCGATACAGTGCGGAAATTCTGTAACGCCTTCAATAATGCTTGTGACATGGACGGCCTGGTGTCGGTGCTGCGGCATGGGTTCAAGCATCGGGGGATCAAGTTCCGGGTATGTTATTTCAAACCGGAATCATCTTTGAATCAGACAGCTGCGGAGCTGTATGTTGCCAACGAGATCACCTGTAATCGCCAGTGGTTCTATTCTGCGGATACTCATAAGAGCGTGGATATGGTTCTGGCAGTGAACGGCATTCCGGTTTTTGCATTGGAACTGAAGAATCAGTATACCGGCCAGACGGTGGACAACGCGAAAACGCAGTGGATGTATGACCGAGATCCCCGAGAAATCTGTTTCCAGTTCAATAAACGCATCCTGGGTTTCTTTGCTGTGGACCATACGGAGGTATGGATGACGACGAGATTGGCTGGGACCAATACCAGGTTCTTGCCCTTCAATCAGGGCAGTGCCGGTGCCGGGCGGGATGGCGGAAAAGGGAATCCGGCAAATCCGGATGGATATCCGACTTCCTACCTCTGGGAACAGGTATTCCAGAAGGACAGCATGATGGACATTCTGCAGAAATTTATTCATCTGCAGGTGGAAGAGGAAAAGAAGCTGCTGCCGGATGGGACGGAAAAGAAGGTCACAAAGCAGGCATTGATCTTCCCGCGGTATCATCAGCTGGATGTGGTCCGGAAGATGATTGCCCATGTATCGGAAAATGGCGCCGGGCATAACTATCTGATCCAGCATTCCGCAGGTTCAGGTAAATCGAATTCCATTGCCTGGACGGCTTACCGGCTGGCATCCCTGCATGATTCGCTGAATAATCCGGTGTTCTCCAGCGTTGTGGTGGTTACGGACCGGACGGTGCTGGACCGTCAGCTGCAGGATACGATCTCCGGGTTTGATCATACTTTGGGTGTGGTGGAGACCATCGGGGATAATAAAACCAGCAAGGATCTGAGGGATGCCATCAATAACGGAGTCCGGATTGTTGTGACTACACTGCAGAAGTTCCCGGTGATCTATCAGGAAGTGGATGCGGCGAATGGCCGGAATTATGCGGTCATCGTGGATGAGGCGCATTCTTCCCAGACGGGTTCTGCCGCACTGAAGCTGAAGACCGCCCTGGCGAATCTCGAGGATGCCTTACGGGAATACGCGGAGATCGAAGGGAAAGAGGAAGAAGAAATCGATCCCACGGACAAACTGGTCCGGGAGATGATCGCACACGGTCGGCATAAGAACTTGTCTTTCTTTGCGTTCACAGCTACGCCGAAGGGAACAACGCTGGAGATGTTCGGCACGGAGTATGCTGACGGAAGCTTCCATCCGTTCCATATCTACAGCATGCGGCAGGCCATCGAGGAAGGGTTCATCCTGGACGTGCTGCAGAATTATATGACCTATGATACATGTTTCCGGATCGCGAAGAATACGCCGGACAACCCGGAAGTTCCCGGAAGCCAGGCAGCAAAGGTGATCCGCCGCTTTGAACAGCTGCATCCGTATAATATCAGCCAGAAGGCGCAGATCATTGTGGAAACCTATCTGAGCACTACAAAGCATAAGATCGGCGGTCGGGGAAAGATGATGGTGATTACGTCATCCCGTCTGGCGGCAGTGAAGTATTATCATGAATGCAAGCGGTATATCGAGGAAAAGGGATATACCGATATTGGGCTGCTGGTTGCGTTCTCCGGCACTGTGAATGATGGCGGGAATGAGTATACCGAGCCGAAGCTGAATGTCCGGAAGGATGGTTCCCATATTTCCGAAGCGCAGACGAAAGATGAGTTTCATGATAACTTCCACGTTCTGATCGTTGCGGAAAAGTATCAGACCGGTTTTGATGAGCCGCTTCTGCATACCATGATCGTGGACAAAAAACTGCGGGGCGTGAAGGCCGTGCAGACGTTATCCCGGCTGAACCGGACGCATCCGGGAAAGACAGACACTTTTGTACTGGATTTCATCAATACCCGGGAGGATATCCTGGAAGCCTTCCAGCCGTTCTACCAGGAAACGATCCTGGAGCGGGAAGTGAATGCGGATCTGCTGTATCAGGTGCAGAAAGAACTCCGGGGTTATGCGGTCTATTCTGACAATGATATCAGCGCGTTTGCGAAGGAGTATTTCAGCTTTGACAAGCAGGACGCAAAGGCCATGGGTCGCATGACCAGCACGCTGAAGCCAGTTGCAGATCGGTATAATAAGTTGGATGAAGGGCAACGGTATAATTTCCGTCGTCTTTGCAGGAGCCTGGTCAAATGGTACGGGTATATCTCTCAGGTCGTCCGGATGTTTGATAGGGAGCTCCATGAGGAATATGTCTTTATCAGCTATCTTCTGGATCTGCTTCCGTCTGAGCCGAAATACCCGATTGATCTGGATGGTAAACTGAGACTGGAGTATTACAAGCTGCAGAAGACCTTTGAAGGTGCGATTAAGCTGGATGAGAAGCCGGGCGTTTTCGTGCCGGCTGATGGGCGCAGTGAAGCAACTCCGGAACAGAAACAGCCGCTGGATGAAATTATTGAGAAGATCAATGAACAGTATAAGGGCGCCTTTACGGATGCGGACAGGGTCATGCTTTCCGCGCTGAGAGGGAAACTGATGAGTGATGAGCATCTGATGGCCATTGCAAGGACGTCGGATCCGCAGATTT
>JAEEGL011158304.1_pt1 | contig 14607 bp, 11 predicted proteins | sample 9134231 | NCBI WGS metagenome assembly JAEEGL01 (sample SAMN16246548, study PRJNA631951) | gut metagenome | biome: gut microbiome; feature: rumen; material: fiber-attached | host: Bos | place: Iran: Karaj | collected 2018-10 | reverse complement strand
TCCACCAGCAGCTCCACCAGCTACAACCATAGCAGCAGCTGTAACACCAAACTCTTCTTCAAGAGCTTTTACAAGTCCGTTTAATTCAACGGCAGACATTTCTTTAACAAGATCAATAACTTGTTGTTGATTTTTAGTAAGATCCATGATTAATAATTAATTAAGAAATATAAATACAATAAGGCACTAAATTTTTGAAGCAATTAACTCTGAAATTAGATTTATGCTTCTTGTTTTTTTGCAATCTGATCAATAACGCATGCAAATGATTGTACAGGGTAGTTGAGCAGATAAGCCAATTTTGACAAAAGTTCTTCTCTGGATGGAATGTTTGCAAGTTCTGTAACATACTCTCCATTATTCCACTTTTTGTCGTACCATGCTCCCAAGAATTTGAAAGCTGTTTTTGTTGTTTTATCGCTAGCAAATTGTTTTGCATACTTGTTCACTACTTTAAGTGGTGCATATTCATCACCATTAGCATAGAGAACTACGATAGAACCTTCCAACTCGTCTAATGCAACCGTTTCGTATCCAGCCTGCTCAAGAGCCTTCATGAAAAGTCTCTTACGAACAACGTTGAATTTTCATTCAGCACCAAGTACTTCTTTACGAACCTTTGTAGATTCTAGCACAGGAAGTGCATTCTGTTGAACGATTACAACGTTGTGAGCAGCATTGAGATCAGAAACGTATTGCTCGATGAGCTGTTTTTTTTGGTCTCTAGAAATCGCCATACTCACGTAGATAAGAAATAAAAATAACCCGCTTTGAGGTGGGTCATATTATATATCTACAAAAATCTGATAATTTGATTTTCGTTGAAAAGAATAATATAACCTCGGTAGGATTTACGGTTTTGTTACATTTCTGCACCAAAAACCACCTACTGTCTCAGGCAAAGCTAAAACAAATGATAAATAAAAGAAAAAAAAATGCAAGTAAAAATTCAGAAAAATTATAAAATAAAATTTTAATTTATCTTACTCATCACAGAAATTTCCTTTTTCACAATTCTCATCTTCTCGCTCAAATTCAATCACAGAGTGGTCAATTCATTCTTTTTTTAGTAATTCTTTCATATCTTTTTTCAGATTTATTATATCTTTAGTTTTCAAATTTTTATCAATCAAAGCATGGATAGTTAAGTAATTTTTTTCTCAATTTAAAGTCCAAACGTGCATATGATGAGCATCTTCAATTCATTCCAGCCTTTTAATCTGCTTTATTAATTTTTCATAAGATATTCATTTGGGAGTTTTTTCTAGGAAAATATCAGCAATTCATTTCATCAAAACACAAGCATTGAATAGTATGAAAATACAGATACAGATTGATAAAATTGAATCGATAAAATTCCAATGAAAGAAATAAATCAGAATGGCTCAAATCAATACAGCTACCCATCAGAGTACGTCTTCCAATAAATGTAGAGTTATAGCTTTTTCGTTCATTCATTTTCATTTTGCAGTTTTTCGTGCAGCATAACCATTTATAATTAGTCAAATTACAGCTAGAATTAGCATTCAGATTGAATTTATTTCCTTTGGTTCCGAAAATCTTTCAATTGCATTTTTCATTATAAAGAAACTTCAAAATACGAGAATCAAAACAGTTATCAAAGCTCATAAAATTGAATATCTAGCATATCCATAACTGTAATTTTCATTCGACTTTCTCTTGGAAACTTTCTCAAAAATATATGCTAATCATATTGCTAAACTATCTCCCAAATCGTGAATAGAATCAGAAATTATCGCAATACTATTTGTCAAAGTTCCTCAAATAAATTCAATCGCAGCAAAAATTAAATTCAAAAAGAAAGCTGTTCAAATTCAATGCTCAGAATTATGTTTATGATGAGAGTGCTGATGCATGATTTTATAAAATGATTAAATAATTGCTTAAACGGCATTAAACATCAAACTTCAATATTACCATTAAGCCATGGTATTTTAGATATATTCGTAAAAAAATCAACATCCTTGGATGCTGTTTTTAATTATATCTTAAAAACAGAGATTTTGAATAAAAAGTTTTCAGAAGTAATGGATCTTACAAACAGCTAATCAAACATTCAATATATAATGAATAATTCGCTCAATCAGTTGTAATCTACTAACTACATGATGAATAATAACAAAAAAAGACGGATGGAAGTAGCGAGGTTAGTACTCAATCTACTCCTACACAAACCAGTCCTACGTTTAGTCGTACTGATCTGGGAGCCGTCTTATTGAGATGATATATTCAAAAAGTATGAAAATGCAAATAATAATTTAGTAAAATAAGTTTTAACCTATAAATTTACAGTATTATGCAACAACTATCAAAAGAACAAAAGAAAGTTTTCTTCTCTACTATGGAGAAGTTAAGGAAAAGCCAATATCTTAAAGAAAAGCTTATTCCATATATTCAGATCAACTATCCATCACTTTTATCTAATCCTACAAGAAAACAAAGAATTACAGAATGTTGTAATCTCGTAACATTTCGTAGATATTTAGAAACATGAGATGTTCAATTAGTTTCATCTAATTTTTGTAAATATGATCGTATCTGTATAGCATGTGCAACCAAAAGAGCTATGAGAATGATTAAAAAGTTTAAATCCTGAATTGAATCTCATAACCTATACCATAAACAACGATATTACATCGTTTTAACTATTTCTCATAAAGAAACTGATGAATTAGAAGAGCTTATGAAAAGATTACAAAAATATAAAACAAGATTATCAAAAGCTTATAGAAACAGCAAAAGAGATAAACAAAAAACAAAGAGCTTTTTCGCTCAATTTGATGGTATGGTTATATCTATAGAAATAGCTCATAAATGAAAATTCTGATGGCATCCACACATAAACATCTTAGCCTGTTCTGATAATGATATTCCTATTGAATCAGTTTATCAACGTTGAACAACTAATCCAGAATTATTAGAAGAATGGAAAAAGATAACAGATTGAACAAGCTATATCCATAATATTCGTAAAATAGAAGTTAAAAAAGATCACTTTTCAAGAAGCTGAATATGAGAAGTATTCAAATATGCTATTAAGTTTTCAGATTTAACTGTTGAACAATTAGCTCAGGTAATGGTAGCTCAACATAAACATCAATATAGATTTTTTGAAACTTACGGAATATTTAGGTGATGGAAATTAGCAGAAGGATGTAAATATGATTGAGATCGGAGTGAATGAGTATTTCTGTATGATGAGTCTAAGAAAAATTATGATATTATTCAGAATAATTTAAGTTACTGAAATACAAAATTAGATACATATAAACTTTTATAAATTAATTCAAATATTTTTATTTTAAAATAAAAAGGATACATCCTGAATCGAATCATCTCCATATGGAGAGCTAACGACCGACTGGACAGTATCCTTATCTCAGATATTAAACGCTCACTATCCATCTCTTAAACAGATCGAACTAGCTTAATATCCTAAGAATAATCAACCACTTTGAATGAATCAAAAAGTATGGATTTCATATCCTCTAATTGAGATTACGAAAAAAGTCTGAGTTTGTGACAAGATAATGACGAATATGTTATCATTCACAAGGAATTACTTCAATATCTCATTTAACATGCCAACAATTATCATACCATACTTCAATTAGGTCAGATTTTTTAATTTTAACTTTAAAAAATTCTCATCAGTAATTACTATACTGAAATATTTTATAATTTCATTCTTCTCCTATACAAGTTAATTCAACATGATCAAAATTTTGAGGTTCTCGATAAATACGTTCTCATATTTCTATCATATTTATTTCTTTTACTTTTCATGGAGTAAGATTTTCTTCTTTATTGGATCCGATGTTCTTTGTCATGTTAATGTTATTATTAATTGCTAAATATTTATCTTTTGATAAAAACCTCTCTATATAACATTCAATTTGATCATAAATATTTTTCTACTTTTTCAGAAAAGAAATCATTTGGAATTTCTGGACAGTCTACTCATTCTCAATAAACTTTTAATTCATCATTATATGCATTTCGTTCTTTCATTTCTTTTTTAGTAATTCTTCAAGAATAGAAAAGAAAGATTAAACCTGAATAAATAGTAGAAATCATTTGTTTTTTATCAACTTTTAGGGTTACGGGTTTTCTATCATAATCTTCTTTTTCAATTTCTTCATTTCGGGCATTAGCATCTTCCTCGATAGTTAAGTATCATGTTTCATTATCAATAGCTTCATATACCATATTTACATTATCAGGTTCTCAATTTGATTGAAATTCTGCCTTTTCTCATTTTTTTAATCAAATAATTTTTTCCATTCGATTACGGAAACTATCCACATAATATTTATCATAATACCAAAATTCTAAATGAAATGGCCTTTCAGCTCAAACAGAAAGACAAATATCAATACAGACATTAATTCATAATGGGGAAAAGTAAAACTTTTTAATATCAGATTTCTCTTCTTCTCAATTGAGATATTTTTCTATTTTTAATGAGAAAAAATCTTCAGCAGAATCACCGTATCCTCAACCAGAATAAAAGTCCAGATCGTTTAATTTAGACAAAAAGTGATTCTTCCAATCGTAATCATTATTTCATTTTTCTTCAGGATCTAAATTTTGAGGAAATAAATCTTTAATTAATTTCTGTATCTGTTTTTCTTCTTGTTCATCTTCTGTTTCATTAGTATTAATACAGTGAGAAAAACGATAATTTTCCTTCAGAAATTTTTTTACGAATTCTATTGCTGTTTTCCTATCAAGATATCTAATATAACAATTTAACTGTCAACCATAATAACTCATATTAAACTGTTTAGCTAAAATATCTCAAAATTTATCTAACCTTCATTCCCATTCTTTAGGATCATATTTTTCACTAGTAAAAAAATCCATAAATCCTTTGTAGATTTTTTTAATCATATCTTTTTTATTTACATAACATCATTTACAACGATTTTCTCTATAATCATCAATTGTTCCACGTCGTTCATCAACTTCTCAATAGTCATCATAAGCTTCTAAATATCATTCTTTATCATTTAAAGGGAAATAAGTTCGATATCAACAATGTCATTCTTCATCAAAGCAAACAGTAACTGGAGAAGTAGCTACTAAACATAATTCTAACCATTTTCTAATATCATAAAGTGGAGGGAAAGCCCAGCTTAAACCATCTCCAATTTTTTTATATCAAAATTTTAGTAATACGTCTATTCGTCAAGCACTACATCTGGTTACTCTAAAAGTAAAGCTTTTCTTCTGATAAACTTCTCATATTTTTGGCATAATTGATATAATTACTAACTAAATTTCTATATGTTGATCTCATCATCAAATAAAACAAAAATTGGTTCATATATGAGGATATTTTCATTCATCATTCGCATGTAAATCTACTATCGGTTCTAAATTATTTATATATTTAGGGACATCCTTAAATCTTTTTAAATGTTGGTACCAAAACCAAAGATTTTTAATTATTGTACATTTCTTTTCTGTAATTTCTTCTTCAGTTTTATCAAATCCCATAGAATAAGATTCTTTTTCCTTTATGCGTTTTAATTCTTTATAAGTTCTATCTAATAGTTCAAGGATATTAATTACTAAATCTAATGTATCTACGTAATAAAATCATGAAAATATTTCTGTAATATCATAACAGCGACTATTGTTATAACCTACTGATTTTTCAAAAACACAATCTACTGCCATATTTCAACCACAACATCCAACTCATCATTTAAATATTATGTAAAATCTCTCATCATATTCTCAAAATGAAATTATACGTTCATCATAATCTTCTCATCATTGAGAACAGAATAGAGCTATATCTAGCAATTCCCACATTAATTTACAAGACTCTTCATAGTAATATTTATAATCCATTAGATAGTCATCGTGTCAAATCTTATATTTGTATTCTCAATTGTTAATACTTAAAAAATCATCTGGTTTAAGGACCATAACAGAAGAATCATCGAATAATTTCTTAATAAATTTTCTCTTTTTAAGCATTGTAATCTAATAATCATAGTAAAATCAATTTTAGTTATTTAAGAAATTTTCCAATTACTATAGACTACGATTGAAATTTAAATTTATGACAAATTAGTCAATATTTTATATTTTTGTATTACAAATCTTTTAATAATTTCATAAAATCATCAACAGTTTTGGCTCAATTCAAAGCATTATTTTCAAATATCATAAAATATTTATACTGATTTCATGCATATTTATCCCATAGTTCTCATAGTTGAATTTTGTTCATTGAATCTGAATTATCTCTATCATCTCATTTTGTTTCTATCAAAAGGATATTTCATCTTTTTGTTTTGACTATGAAATCTGGATAATGATAAATTTGTCCGTTGATATAGAATCATTTTCTTTCTAGATTTCTATGCCATCGTTCAACATTTTCTGAATTAGCTATTTTATCAATAACAGTTCTTTCAAAATCATTTACATCTCATTCAACTTCATATAAAGACTTTGTAATTCATTCCATAGTTTTTGTTGGATTTATAGCTATTGGAAAACTCCATGATTCTTTACAATAAATTTTTCCGCTTATTAGAGCGTTTTCTAAATATTCTTTTGCATAATTATCTTTAAGTCTTTCTATTTTTCTCCTAATTTTCCATGCATAATCTTCGGAATGTTCTTTCATTGACTCTAATTGATCTGGAGAAAATCATTCTATCACTCTTTTTATGTATTTTTTTAAATCTAGTTGTGGTATCGAATTTTCATTTTTTACTTTATCAAAAACGATATCAACTAATGCATCAATTTGCTTTTCTCATGGTAGTCATTTTATATAATTAACGATTTTTTGTCTGATATTTAAATTAGCATTACTAATTTTTGGAGTATATTCTCAATTAGATTCTTGAACATCTATTTGTTTAATATTTGTATTATCATAATCCTCAAAATCAAATTTAGAATCCTGTTGGAGTAATTTAAAATCTGTATAAAGGTCAACTTTTTCTACTAATTTTTCTCAATTTTCATTATCAAATAATCCATTCTCAATTTTCATATAAAATCTTGGAAGTTTTATGTGTATTACTTCATTTCTATATTTAGAATCCATCTGATATTGTGCGATTTTTTCTTCTAATCATGTTCAAAAGAAATTTGAATCTGGATTTTCTGCTATCTTTTCTTCAAACTCTCTATTCGTTTCAATGGCTATTGCTTGAATATTTTTTAATCTATCGCTCGAACTATTTATATGAATTTTTGAGAAATCCCAATCTTCACTTTCTTTTTCATTTGAATTATTCGTATGAGTGGATTCATCATGTGCTATTACAAATTCATTAGCTCATTCTTCTTTTTCTGAAACTCTGAATCTTATTTTACTGAATCCAGCATGATTTAATCATTCAATGATACTATCTAACGTTTCATGAAATTTTTGTGAAGCTGTAAAGACATAAGACATATTTAGTAAATCATTTTCATATTTTTTCGTAAATGGCTGTCTAAGTATTCTTCATAAGATTTGTGTAACATCTACTTCTGAACTTTTATTAGCAAGTGAAGCTAAAACATAAGCAAAAGGACAATCCCATCATTCTTTAAGAGCATTTATCGTAATAATATATCTAATTTCACAGTCTTTACTTAATAAATCTACATTATTTAATTCTTTTATTGTTGCTGTTTGGATTGCTATTTGATTTTCTGGAATATTTAATTTTATCAAATTCTCTTTAATTTTTGTATAAGTAGATTCATCTTCATTTCAATTTTTCGGTTGGGCTTGGAAAATTACTATAGGTCTTATATAATCTCATCAATGCTTTTCATTTTCTTTCGCTATGTTTTCCAAATTTCTTTGCATATCAATCGCACTAGTAATTACTTCTTCTTTATCTTGCATATTATAAGCTATCACAGGCAATTTTACCATATTTTCCTTCTTTAATTCAATAGCACTGACATAGGAAATAATATTACTATTTTTCTTTGGAGTTGCTGTTAAATCAAGTATAAAAGATGGATTTAAAGTTTTCAGCATATCTACACTTAAATCACTTTCTGCATTATGACTTTCATCAATAATAACCACAGGATTTAAGTTATATAAAATATTTGATAATGAAGTAACATCAATTCAATCAACATAACTTTCATTAAATCTCGAATCATTTTGAAATGATGATAAATTACCATTTTCTTGATGAAGTTTTCTACTTTCTTTATCTTTTGCTCTAAGAGAAGCAAAACTAAGAACAAGAATATTTAATTGTTCTTGAATGGAAGTTAAATTAAATCATGTTCCATTTAAAAGTTGTTCCTTAGTAAAAACTTCAAATCTTCCATTAAAAAGACTTCTAATTTTCTGATTATAAGGATGATCTGGATTTGATAAATTTTTAATAGTCTGATTCAAAATAGTATTTGATGGCACAAGCCAAACTACTACTTTTTCTTTTACTTTTGGATAATTATCAAAAATTGTTTTTAGAGCATTACATGCAATAAAAGTTTTTCATCATGCTGTTGGTACTTTCAAACAAACATGAGGACATCATGTTATAGTATCTTGATATGATGGCAAACTTTTTGGATCTATGGGATTGATAGGCAATCCTTTTTCAGCCCAAAGTTGATTATATCATTCAATATAATCTTTATCACTCAACTCCAAATATTTTCATAAATCTGAAATTACTTCTTTCTGATACTTTTTTAATTCCATAGCTTATTATAAATGATTTAAAATTGAGAGATATCTCTTGGAATCTTTTTAAAAATGATATTATTGTTTTTCAAAAAATCATCACTCAAAGAACAAATATCAGCATAGATAATTAGTCAATGATTCTTTTCTCTATTAATTTTTGCCAAAAAATCATAATTTAATTCTGTTACTCTTTCTTTTTCATAGTAAAAATAATAATCTGTATCAAAATTTGTTCCTAAATAATATTTATTGTCCGATTCTCTTTTTTGGATTTCCGTTTTTGTTTCACTGTATCGGATATAATCTCTCAAAGTTTCTTCTCCTACATTTTCATTCAATGTTTCATTATTAAGAAATAGAGGCTCTCATAATTCATAAAAATCAAATCCTCATCAAATTCATTCAACCTTTTTATCTCATTCTCCATATCAATTTATAACTCTTTTTACTCTCTCAGCTGTAATGTTCTCTGCATAATCTCAGAGTTCAACTAAAATAAATTTTCTATTACCTCAATCTTGTTTATTTAAATCTAATACTGCATGTGCTGTTGTTCAAGATCAAGCAAACGAATCTAGAATTACTGAATTTTTCTTTGATGCCAAAGAAAGACATTGTTGTACTAATTCAATTGGCTTAGGAAATGCAAATATACGTTTATTATTGAAATATGATTTTAATGTTAATGTTCATCTATCTGAACTAAATTTTCAATCAGTCCATACTGAATTTAATGAATATGTAGATTCTCTATATTTTTTTACAATTTGCCATCATTCACTAGCTTTTTTTCAAAATATTATCTTATTTAATCAATTATATGCCCTTTCTTTTCACCGACGCCATACAGTTTTTATTCACTGAGATTCTTTTGGATAAACTTCGATCCATCATTCATGTCCATTTAAATCAATTTCATATAAATCATTAGAATCTTTATTTTTTGGATTTAAATAAAATGGATAATACAAATTCGGTCTATTATCTATGTTAAAATCACTATTTCTATTTCTCAATTCATATAAATCAAATCATCATTCATCATCATAATATTTAAATTTCTTTTCAGGGTCTTCTAATATATTAGCTGTGAAATTTCAACTTTTTTGGTAAATTAATAAGTATTCATGTGTTATTGCTATTGAATTATAAGGTCTAGCTCTTGAATCATTTTCAATAACAATATTTGTAATAAAATTACTACTTCAAAAAATTTCATCACATAATAATTTTAAATTAGATTGTTCATTATCATCAATACTTATAAATATTGCTCACTTATCTGAAAGTAATTTATGTAGCAACTTTAATCTAGGATACATCATACAAAGCCATTTATCATGGCGAGATAGGTCCTCTCATTCTTTTCCTACAACTTCATTTAATCGTTTCTTTATCTTTGGATCATTTACATTATCATTATAAACCCATCACTCATTTCATGTATTATATGGTGGATCTATGTAGATACAATCAATTTTTCATTCATATTGTGGTAGTAATGATTTTAAGGCTTCAAGATTATCTCCATGGATAATTTTATTTCAACTATTTTCTTCTCAAAAAGTATAGCTTTTATTCAAAACTTTGTATGGTACATCATGGTGGTGATTTATCACTTTATCTTTTCCTATCCGTTGGAGTTGTACCATAACAAAAAAGTGAAAGGGTAAAGCAACCAATGGAAGCATCTTTCACTAAATTTAAAAGACGATTTGCATTCCACGGGTTGCTTAGACCTTTCCTCACATCATTTTGAACAGACGATTTGGTTGTGAAACGCAAACCGTCTTTTTTTGCCCAAAATTGTATTGAGGATTATATATAGTCTAAGCAATTATAAAATTATCAATCTAATCAAAAAATTCAAGCAAAAGGAGGGTTCATTTAAATAATTTTAGAAAAACAAAAATTTCCAAATATAAAGCTATATTTTCAACAAATTTGTGTCAAAATTTTAAAAAGTCTTGTATTTTAATTTTTCGCAAATATAATTAGCTCATGATTTTATCTGTAACTTTGAGAAAGGAATGTTTGATTGAAACTTAGATTTATTAGATAATCCATTATATACAGAAGAATATTTGTTGAAAATCAGATTTTCAGAATCTATTACAAAATTATTTAATACCATTTGAGAATCTAAGGAATTAGATGATTTTATATATAATCAGTGGAATCTTCCAGCTATAAAAATTCAGAATTCGGAAAATGAGAACATAAAAAATATGTCTGCATTATTCCTAATCTTTTCAAGAATTCCTTTTTTAGAAAAGGATGATTGAGTTTATGTTAGCTGTAAAGATTATTTAACATTTATGGTATGATTAGCTATTCATACTCCATGAACCCATGTAAATGTTTCAACATCTACAATTAATAAAATTTTACATTGATGAATACAAGATTTTTGTTATGCAGTTGGAGAGAAGTGAAAAAAACTTTTGGATGTTTTAACTAATGATAATGATAAAGAAGAAAGAAAACTTTATCTTAGGCTCTTAGAAGATGCTAAGTATAATTATCTAAAGTTTTATGATAATACGAATTTTGATAGTAATGATTTTCATATAAAGTTAAGAGGATGAGAATCTGATTTCTCAAAAATGACAAAAGAAGATAAAGACAAATTAATTGAAATGTTTTCTTCTTATGGTTCTATTCTTTATTTTGAGAATAAAGCTACAAAATCATATGAACAAAGGCTAAATCTTGATTTGAGAGAATGATTTAAAGAGATTGTTGTAAAAAGAGATGTTATAGAAAATGAGAATCTTCTTATGGCAACGATGTATTCTTTATATTCGAAAAATGATCTATATTTATACTATTGTCCTGAGATTCTTGATATGAATATAACAGAAACAAAATATATTAGCATAAAATCGTATAACAGTTACTACATGATAAATTTTTCTGAGCTTATACGTTCCATATCACATTTTGACAAAACTAGGGAACTTTTAAGAGAATACATGCAGGAAGGCATCGTGAAAATGGATAATATAGATGATATTAAGAGATTGTTTGATAGTTTATTTAATGAAATTACAAAATTCTGAGCAGATAATATCATATTGAATGTTAAATGAATAATCGATGATAAGAATAGATATGAAGAGGCAAGCAAAATTTTAAAAAGATGAAATATAACAATGCACAAGGATAACCGAGAAAAATGACATATAGAAGTTAGTCTTCAAGATTCATTAAAGGATCAGTTGAAAAGAGATAATAAAAATTTAAAATCCAAGTAAGGCTTTCTAAATACGAGAAAGATTTCCATAGTCTGACCAAGGTTCTTTCGACGAGAATAGGTAACAGACTCTAATTCTGTAAAGAATGTTTGGAAATTTCTTCAAAATTGGGAAAGAAGAAGCTATATCAAAAGCAAGAGAAATACTAGGAAAAGGGTTTGAGGATATTGATGATGAAGTTATTCGAAAACTAATAGAAGTATTTAAATCATTTTGTATGGCTAAAATAGAGTCTGAAATCCCTGATTCTAACGAAGAAGAGCACTCATAATTGAGTGCTTTTTCTGTTGAAATGGAATATTTATTATTTATAATTAGTTCAAACATAAATAAACAACGAAATACGGCTTTGTATTTATGTATTATTTATTTTATAACTGTTTGAACTATGGCATATCGTAAAAAGAAAAGATCATTAAAGGAATTCAACTTTGATGGTACAAAAATCATCAGACAGAGTGATCCAAGGCCAAAGGAATTAAAGGCCGTTATTTATTGTAGGGTTTCTAGTGATCAACAGGTAAATGAATGATTCTGATTAGAGTGACAGGAAAGAGTTGCAAGAGATTACTGCAAGAATCATAAACCTCCAATTGAGGTCGTATGAGTTTTTACTGATTGATGAGTTTCATGAAATAAAACAGACCGTGATTGATTTAATGATTGTGTTGAATTTATAAAAAAACAAAACGAACATTGAATTGTAATTACTCATTTTGTATGTAGAGAATTGAGCAGAATTTCTAGACCAGATTTAGATGATGTTTCAGCTGCTTTTGAGTTAGAAGGTAAAGTAAAACAGTATGGAGTAGAAATTATAGATGTTCTATGATGAACAAAAGATGATACGGATGAGTGAAAACTAATGAAAACAATTCAGTATGCTTTTGCATGATATGAAAGAAAAAGAACGGCAAAAATGTGTAAAAATGGAAAGGTAGCAAGACTTATGGAAGGTTACTGGCCGTTTTCAAACGTTCCGACATGATATGTAAGAACTATGCTATCAAAAAGGGATTATGTTGATAATGTCGATTGGGATGTGGCAAGTATAATAAAGGATTGATTTGAGGTTTTTGCACGTGATCCAAATATGTGAAAAAATGATTTATTTAAATTTTTTATGCAAAAATGATTGGGTACTAAAATGTGAAAAAAACCATGGCCAACGTTAATTGATAAGATGTTTCAACTCCATAGATTATATTTTTATGCTTGATATTGTATCTATCCAGATTGGTGAGTAGATTATCTTGTAGAATGAAGACATGAATGAATTATCGACTTAGAGACGGCAGAAATGATAAGGAAAAAACTGTTAAAATGAAATAAAGTGAAAAAATGAGCTTTATCTAAAGAGAATGATGATGAATTTATACTTAAATGACTTATTACCTGTGAATGATGCTGAAGAAAACTCACATGACGATACACAACGAAACCTTCATGAAAAAAATATCCTTATTATTGATGTCAAAGATCATGATGTCCAGAAAGAATGCAAATTCCACAAAAACAGTTAGAAGATGAAGTATATAATATGATTAAATCAGTAGTTTTACCCGATAAAATCTATGCTTTATTAGATTCTGTTTTATCTGATGCTTTTGAATATAAGGAGGAAAATTGGCTAAAAGAAGTAGATTGAATGAGAAAGAGGATTAATGAAATAGAAAAAGAGAAATCATGAATTCAGGAATATTTAAGGAAATGAAGATGAAGTATCGATTTACAGACACAAATGGAAGACGATTGGGCGACATTGAATCAGGAGCAGATTATGTTAGAAGATCAAATAAGTTGTAAGGATCTCTTAAAGATAGATAGGAACAATAAACTAAAAAAAATAAGGAACTTTATCAAAGATCCTTTAGTATTTTGGAAATATGGTGATTTCAGTTTGAAAAAGCTTATTGTTGATGTTCGATTTTGAGATAGTTTAGTCTATTCAAAAACAAAATGACTTCAAACTCGCAAAATCACAACTCTTTACTCAGTTTTGAGAGATTTTTGATGAGATAATACCCGTTCTTGCTGAGGAGGGGACTCGAACCCCCATGTATTGCTACATACGCACCTGAAACGTACGTGTCTACCAATTCCACCACCTCAGCATAAATACAGTTATGATATAATAATTTTACAAATAAAAAAAAGAGAAAACTCTGACTTGATTTTTTATTACAGTTTATTATTATGCTAAATGCCACGTTATTCGAAATGGGTGTGTAGCTCAGTGGTTAGAGCAGTCGGCTCATAACCGATTGGTCGCTGGTTCGAACCCAGCCACGCCCAAGTTAAAATTCTCTTGAAAAGAGAAAACGAAAGTGTATACTTAAAAAGTAATAATGAATATGCGGGTGTAACTCAATTGGCTAGAGTTCCTGCCTTCCAAGCAGACTGTTGCGGGTTCGAGCCCCGTCACCCGCTCCATTAAAAAGGAAGTTCAACCCTGAGTTGGATTTTTTGTTTTTTGTTGAATTCTTGGATTTTTACCATATAATATATCATACAAGATTATTTTACTTTTTTATTTTTTTGTGATATGAAAAAAACTTTATCATTAGTAGCAATCCTTTTATTGTGAACAGTTATTCTTACTGGATGTAATTCAAAAGAAGTCTGGGATGTAGATTATGATCTTTCTAC
>JAEEGL010348247.1_pt1 | contig 14607 bp, 17 predicted proteins | sample 9134231 | NCBI WGS metagenome assembly JAEEGL01 (sample SAMN16246548, study PRJNA631951) | gut metagenome | biome: gut microbiome; feature: rumen; material: fiber-attached | host: Bos | place: Iran: Karaj | collected 2018-10 | reverse complement strand
GTCCAAATCCGTTGATAGCAACTTTTACTGCCATGTTTAATTCCTCCTAGAAATTAATTATTTTTAACTGACAAAAAACTTTGTCAAATTTTTATCAGCCAACGAAACTCATTTTACAAGTTTCACTGTTCAAATTCAAGTGAAAACACGCAAAAATTCGGCATTTCTCGATAACGTTTGTTATCGGTTTACATAAGATTTTGTACCTGTTACTGTCTCTTTCCGCAGTCGGGGCAGAATACAGAATCGGGCTCGAGATTTGCACCGCATGCCTTACATCTGGGAACAGATACAGGGCGGATCTTCTTCTCATCATTCTTGGAAGGGAACTTGTATCCGCACATATTGCAGAACTTACTCTCGAGAACAACCTCATTATCGCACTCAGGGCAAGCCTTAAGTCCCTTGGCAGCAAGTTCCTTGGCAACGATGTTGTCGATCTTCTCCTTGATGGTCTTGATCTTGGTAACCTGCTCGGTAAAGAGTGAAGGTCTGGGAAGTTCTCTGGGTCTTCCTGAAGTGCTGGGTGCGCATACTTCCTTGTAGAATTTTGTACCAAGCTCTGTGTATGCTTCGGTGAGCTGCTTCTTAAGCTCTTCCTTGTTCACATTGACGAATTCGTCATGCTTTTCCTCGGAAACCGGAGCCTCTTCCTTCTTCTCAACAGGCTTGTCTTCCACAACAGTGCCCTTTACTTCTTCTGAAGCGTTTTCACGGTCTTTTTTCTCTTCCATGGATACCTCCCTAAACATAAAAAATTTTGGAAATTTCGGAAACTGTCCATTTTTTTTCCCCGTTAGTATGGAAAACAAAGATTTTCTTTTCGACATACATAGGACAGCAAATCGATTATACCATTCATAATTATTTTAGAAAAGGAATGTATTTGTAGAATATGAATGGTAAAATATCAGCATATTTACTTAAAAACTGAATTTTTTAATCTAGTTTCGGAGGACCAAAAATGCCTATACTTGCAGACTGTCACATGCATTCACACCATTCCGGCGACTGTGATGCTTCCATGGAGTCCATGATCGAAGCTGCCATTGCAGCCGGACTCGACACTATCGCTTTTACCGAGCACCAGGATTTCAACTACGCAGACTCTCCCGAAGGTGCGGATGAAAAAGTCACTCCCACTTCCTTTATGCTGAATGCCGACTCTTATCTCTACGAGCTTTTAAGCATGAGGGAAAAATATAAGGACAAGATCCGTATCGAATTCGGACTTGAGCTCGGACTTCAGGAAAACTGCGTCAAGGATAATCTTATCTTCGCAAGAGCGCATGAGTACGATTACATCATCGGATCCCAGCACCTCGTCGGAGGCCAGGATCCTTACTATCCTTCTTTCTTCGAGGGAAAAGATGAAAAGGATGTGTTCAGACAGTATCTGACCGAAACTCTCACAAACATTAAGAAGTTCCACAACTTCGACTGTCTCGGACATATGGACTATATCGTAAGATACTACCCCAGCGGAAACCATGAATACAGCTATTCAGAGTTCGGAGATCTCTTTGATGAGATCCTTAAGTATCTTATAGAGAACGAAAAGGGAATCGAGATCAACACCAAGGCAGTGAGCAAGGGAATGAAAGAATTCCATCCATGCATGGCGGTGCTGAAAAGATACAAAGAACTGGGAGGCGAGATCGTAACCGTAGGTTCCGATGCTCACAAGCCCGAATACGTGGGAAGCGAATTTGCAAAAGTTCCGGATTACTTACGCGAAGCAGGGTTTGAATACTACTGCATCTACGAAAACAGATTACCTGAGTATCACAGGTTCTGATAACCCAATAATATAGGACGATCCCGCATTGAGGATCGTCCTTTTATTCAGTCATTGAGGTCGTACCAGCGGTGGCCGGTAAGTATACGGCGAAAATGGCCCTTGGAGACCCCGTCCTTCTCTCTTCTTAAAAGGCGGCGGTATCTCCTGGCATAGATACGCTTCCAGAATTTTTTTGTTTTATTGCGATTTCGGCTGCCCATAACGCTCCTTTATATGCAATAAATTCTATCCGATCATCTTTGCTATAACTTCGTTGATAACTTTGCCGTCGGCTTTACCCTTGAGTTCGGGCATAACAGCCTTCATGATCTGGCCCTTGTTGCCGGTTGCGATAACATCGGCATATTTCTCTTTAAGAAACGATTCGATCTCTTCTGCGGAAAGCATCTTCGGTGCATATTCTTCGAATACCTTAAGTCTTGCTTCATATTCAGCCTTAAGCTCTGCTCTCGAATCAGGGCAGGTATCGATCTGCTCCTTAACGCTCTTTATCTCCTTAAGGATCGCCTGATCGGTCATATCATCGGGAATATCTTCACGGCATCCTGCATCTATTGCAAGCTTCTTGGCTGCGGATACCAGAGTGGAGATTGCATCCTTTCTGACTTTATCATGATCCTTCATAGCCTGTATCATGTCTTTTTGTAAAGTAGCAAACTGCATATATACCTCCATATAAGTCGCGTCAGCGACATTCATTCAGGTCGTGAAAGCGAAGCTTTCACCAAGCCTCCATATTAGTCGCGTTTTATATACTCTCTTAATGCGGTGAACTCTCTGAGATACATCCCTCTTCTCATTTCATCCGTATCCGCATAGCTGTTATGCTGTGAAAAAATATGTATTATCTCATCGATCGGAAGCCACCTCGGTTCCATTCCGACTTCCTGTTCTCTTGAAGTAAGATGAACTTCGCATTCGCCGGTCACTTCACAGATAAAATATCTGTTCACCCACTTCCACTCTTCGTAGTACTCATCTATCTCAAGTATACAGTCAGAAGCCTCCACCGTAAACCCGGTTTCTTCAGCCACCTCACGTATGCAGCAGTCTTTTTCGTCCTCTCCTTCTTCAAGACCACCGCCGGGTATCATCCACTGGTCTGTTTTGGTCTCATAAGACAGCAGGATCTTACCTTCCTTTACGACGATCCCGCGGCATGCGGTTCGTGTTTTATCCCATTTACCGAAGTAATTGTCTCCGATGATATCAATCTTTTTCATGAGCACTCCCAAAACTAATACTCGTAATATCCGTCCATGTCAGGCATCTTGACGGAATAGATGCAGAAACGATCAAGTGTTGAGGAATTCCCCAAGTCATATTCCGACAGATCCGACTTAAGGTAATCGCTGTACTCTTTAAGCTCGTTCGGATCAGGATACCCCAGGAGCACATATATGATCCTGTTATTATCATCATCTATAAGAGCATATTCATAATTGTGCGTATAACCGTCTATTGCAATGTATGCGGGATAATTATACATATCCTCATCATACTCGACGGCCTTGGTGGAATGAATATCCTGTGCATCTATCGTGCAGGTAACTGCGGAGATCCTGTCAACTTCAGCCTCAAAATCTTCATCCGAATAAACGCATGTCAGGAAAAACGATCCGTCCGTATCGAGAAGTCCCGTCTTATACTCATAATAAAATTCCGCTTCTTCCGCTTTATCCGTATCGTCCGGGAAAAGGAAGAAGTTGGACGTCATATCACCGGAAAACTCCTCGACCAGCTTATCCTTATCGTAGTTTTCAATGCCCTCATATTCTTTCATGGGCTTAGCATAGTCGAAAAAGAGCATGCCCATTACAAACACAAGACCCAATATATATTTGAGAACTATCAGTGCAAGAACCGCAATAACAACGATGACCATTACGGTAAAAGACTTGTTGTTGACGAGCTTTCGAAGCGCTCCGGTAACAAAAAGCGTCACCACCATCATCGATACCAGTGCGACAAATACGAGCAAAACAGGGATAAACGCAGCGACCGACGGCTCAAAGTTCACGCATAAGAATATCAGCGTGATCGTAAGGGCTATGCTTCCCAATACACCGAAAACCTGCGCAAATTTCAATAACCTGCCTTTTTCCGCACCTGCATAATCCGCCATCTTTGCAGCGGTCTCTCTGATCTCTTCATTCATCATCTCGCTTTTTTTCACTCCTTCAATGATCTCTCTGACGTCCACATCATAGAAGTCAGCGATATCAACGAGCAGGGATATATCAGGCATATTGGAGCCTGTTTCCCATCTGGATACCGTTCTTCCGGAGACGCCTATATTTTCTGCAAATTCTTCCTGGGTTATTCCTTTTTCTTTTCTAAGCTGTTTCAAAAACTGTCCGACCTTTATCTGGTCCATTTGGAATACCTCCTTTCGTTTGCAGAATATGAAAATCTCCGAAAAAATAACACGACACAAAGCGAGAAATGCCGTGTTTTTAGTATAGACAATGTTGTCCGGACGCGCAAATGCGCTATTTTTCGACACTTATTACTGTAAGTTCCAAACCGTCAACTTTAAACTTTATATTGCGTCCCGCAAATAAAAGACCGTAAATTCTTTCGGGATCGTCCTGATATGAGGGCCGGGGATCAAGTGAAAGGATCTCTCGGAGGCCTTCAATCTCATCTTCAGCAAAATTCTTTGCAATATCCTCGGGGATCGTAACTTCCAGACGATGCTCCAGGTTTTCTTGCCTTTGTGCAAATCCTCCCCTTGCATCGGGATATGAATCGGCGTAAGGGATATAGGGCTTCACATCGTAGACTTCGGTTCCGTCCATCATATCCGCACCGGATACTTCGATGCACATAAGCCCATCATCTGTTTTGCTGATTGATTCGATCTTCGCGCATGTAAGTCCCAGATGATTTGGTCTGAAGGGTGAACGTGTTGCAAAGACGCCCATATAAGTATTACCGCCAAGTCTCGGAGGGCGGACCTTTGCGCGGAAGGAGTCATCTTCCTTCACATCAAATTTCCAGATGATCCATACACGGTCGAATTCCTCTAATCCCTCAAAAGCATCAGGAACTGAATACTCCTTTTCAAATACGATCCTTCCCTTAAGATGAGGAGCCAGTCCGCTCTGTCTCGGAACCCCAAACTTCTCCGTTAATTCAGTTTTATAGGTTGCAATTCTATCCATATTTCCTTCACGCAGAGCGGCGTAGGTGATGATATTTCAAAAGCGCACCTTAAGGCAGCGCCGGTACTTAGTGAGAACAAGCGGCAGCGAAGTTCGAACTTAGTACCGCTACGCTGCCGATTGAGCGAGAGCGCGTGCGCGTTGAAATATCATCGACTGCGACGCTCGTAAGATGTCATTGGACGCGGCCCTCGTGATTAATTATGTATTATCGTTCCTCCGCAATAGATATATGTACCTGCGGGATCATAAACCACCAACGCCTGCCCCGGTGCTGCAGCACGAACAGGTTTCTCAAACGTCACCTTGATACGTGTATCCGAAACCCTCTCCAGATATCCCAATTCCCCGAGGTGATTGTAACGTATCTTGGCTTTTACATTTACACGCTCTCCGGGTGCAACATCCTCTATTCCCATGAAGCACACATCTTCCGCGATAACTTCAGTGGTCATCAGATCCTCATTGGATCCGAGAGTCACGCGGTCCGTTGCGGGATCTATATCCGTTACATAGATGCGCTCTCCCGCAGGAACTCCGAGTCCTCTTCTCTGCCCTATCGTGTAATGGGTTATTCCCTTATGCTTTGCTATGAAGCTTCCGTCAGGTCTTACGAAATCTCCGGGACCCGGAACCGTGACTCCGTCCTCATTTTCGATAAAGGATGCATAATCACCGTCGGGTACAAAGCAGATCTCCTGAGAGTCCTTTTTATGTGCAACGGGAAGTCCCGCTTCTTCAGCGATCTTCCTAACATCGGGCTTCTCGTATTCACCGATGGGTAAAAGCGTATGTGCAAGCTGATCCTGGGTCAGAGCATATAAAGCATAGGTCTGGTCCTTTGCAGCGGTCTTGGATGAAGATATGGAATATCTTCCGTTTTCAAGCTGACAGATCTTCGCGTAATGGCCTGTGGCCAGAAAATCCGCTCCGATGTCACGGGACTTTCTTAAAAGTGCTTCCCACTTAACATGCCTGTTGCATTCAATGCAGGGATTGGGCGTCATGCCCTTTACATACTGTGATGTGAAATGATCGATAACGGACTTCTGGAACTCTTCCCTGAAATCCATTACGTAATATGGTATACCGATGGTCTCGGCAACTCTTCTTGCATCATCAACGGCAGACAGTCCGCAGCAGCCTCCGTTATCGGCGATATCGCAGGCATTCTCAGGACGCCAGATCTGCATGGTCACGCCTATGACGTTGTATCCCTGTGCTTTTAACAGATATGCGCAGACGGAAGAATCGACTCCGCCGCTCATACCGACTACAACGGTCTTACTCATCTTCTTCTGTCCCTTAATTTCTCAACTATTTCGGTAAGGAGTTCACACGCCTTATCGATCTCTTCTTCCGTGTTGTGATGAGAAAGCGTAAGTCTAAGAGATCCTTTGGCTTCATCATCCGCACGTCCTATCGCTTTAAGTACATGTGAAGGTTCTCTTGCTCCCGTGGCACATGCGGATCCTGAGGAAGCACAAATGCCTTCCCTGTCCAGCATAATGAGTGCGGATTCACCCTCGATTCCCTTTATGCAGACTGATACATTACCGGGTAATCTCTTAGAATGATCCCCATCAATATGGGGCCCATTAACAATAACGTCTGTTATACTGTCCATTTTTGCAAATATTCTGTCACGGAGTGCAGTCTCAGTCTGCATTTTTGCATCAATTCCTGCAAAAGAAGCCTCCGCAGCCGCTCCGAATCCCACAATACCCGGAATATTCTCCGTCCCGCTCCTTCTTCCGCTCTCCTGCATTCCGCCTCTGATCAGGGGACCAAACTTCACACCATCTCTGATATAAAGCAAACCAACTCCCTTAGGTCCGCCCAGTTTGTGAGAACTTGCACTGAGAAGATCAACGTGCTTTGCGAAATCATCCAGAGGGATCTGTCCGAAAGCCTGAACCGCATCCGTATGAACAAGGATATCCTTACGGACTCCGTGAACTGCATCAGCTATCTCGCACACCGGTTCGATAGTTCCGATCTCATTGTTTGCGGTCATTACAGAAACAAGAACAGTGTTTTCTCTGATGGAATCAAGAACCTGTGAAGGACTGATAAATCCCTCACCATCAGGCTTAAGATATGTCACAGCAACGCCACGGGATTCAAGATACTCCGCGGTCCGTAAAATGGCATGATGCTCGATAGCCGTGGTGATGATGTGCGGTGTGGAACAAGCAGATCTTTCCACAGCTCCCACAAGAGCCCAGTTATCTGACTCTGTTCCGCCTGATGTAAAAAAGATCTCGTTAGGCTGCGCACCTAAAACTGATGCGCACTGTCTTCTTGCGTTAAAGACTGCTTTCTTGGAATTTCTCGCAAGTTCATAGACAGCAGAAGCATTGCCATACTCCTCTTTTAAGAAGGGGAGCATGGCATTTAATGCAACGTCTTCAAGTTTTGTAGTGGCAGCGTTATCGAGATAGATCATTTAGCTTCGGAAGGCTGCTTTGCAGCGCTCTTAAGAACAAATGCAAGACCGATGAGAAGTGCGGCACCAACGATGAAAGGCACTACGGGATTCTTTGCATATCCTGCGATGGCATAACAGATAAATGAAACAAATGCACAGGTGATGGCATAAGGGAACTGGGTGGATACGTGATTCAAGTGATTACTTTGAGCTCCCGCCGAACTCATGATGGTTGTATCGGAAATGGGTGAGCAGTGGTCTCCGCATACAGCACCTGCCATACATGCACTCATGGAGATGATCATCATGGTGTAGTCCTTGCCGTCGAATACACTTACGACAATGGGAATAAGGATTCCGAAGGTTCCCCATGAAGTACCGGTGGAGAATGAAAGGAATACCGCTACGATAAATACAAGAGCGGGTAAAAGACTGATATAACCTGTGAGGCTGTTTTCAACAAATGCCGCAACATAGGTCTTTGCACCCAGGGAATCGGTCATAGCCTTAAGAGACCATGCAAAAGTAAGAATGAGGATGGGAGCAACCATGGACTTGAAGCCTTCAGGTATGCATTCCATGCACTCTTTGAATGAAAGGACATCTCTTACGATATACAAAAGCAGCGTGATGACAAGTCCAAAGAACGATCCGAATACAAGACCTACGGAAGCATCGGAATTTGCAAAGGAATCGATGAAAGACTCGCCGGAGAAGAAGCCACCGGTATAGATCATTCCGATAACGCAACAGACCACAAGAGCCACAACGGGGATCACAAGATCGATAACTTTACCCTTGGTGCTGACCTTTTCATCAGCGCTGTCCGCATAGGGTCTGTCGGGGGTGGTAAAAAGATCGTTCTTTTCGATGGCATTCTTTTCATGAAGAGCCATGGGGCCGAAATCTCTTCCGCTTATCGCAAGAGCGATCATCATGACAATGGTAAGAAGTGCATAGAAGTTATAAGGAATAGTGGAAACAAAAAGCGCTATACCGTTCTCCTGTCCGGGCACAAATCCCGCAACAGCTGCAGCCCATGAAGATATGGGAGCGATGATACAAATGGGAGCTGCGGTGGCATCGATAAGATAAGCAAGCTTTGCTCTTGAGATCTTATGCTTATCGGTAACGGGTCTCATAACAGAGCCTACTGTAAGGCAGTTAAAATAGTCATCAATAAAGATAAGCACGCCCAAAAGGATAGTAGCAAGCTGAGCTCCCACTCTGGTCTTGATATGCTTAGATGCCCAGTCACCGAAAGCCTTACTTCCGCCTGCACGGTTCATGAGAGAAACAAGGATTCCCAGGATCACCAGGAAAACAAGAATACCTACGTTGTAAGAATCAGCAACGGATGCGATGATACCGTCACAGAACACATGATTAACCGTTCCTTCAAAACTGAAACCGGAATACAGAAGTCCGCCGGCAATGATACCGATGAACAGCGAACTGTAAACTTCCTTGGTGATCAGCGCAAGTACTATCGCAATGATGGGAGGAATAAGAGCCCAGAATGACTCCTGAACGGTATCGGCATTTGTGACGAATTTTGCCGCAATCATAACTCCCACAACAACGGTGATCGCAACGATGTTTATCGTTTTCTGCAGATCGCTTTTTTTCTTTTCCATAATCTTTCTCCTTTTAACGCCCGCCGGGGCTTATTTTCAAAAGAGCCTTATAAATTATAGCCCTTATTGAAGCATTAGAAAAGCAAAAAGAGGACAGGTCATAAACCTGTCCCCTTTGACAAATTCCAATATTGAATTACTTTGCGATGACCGTTCCTTCTTCGCCCGCATAAACAGGAAGTGCGTTTTCAGCAGCTTTATACTGATTCAGGATGGCATCTTTTTGGGATACGGATACTGCTTTTTCAATATCCAGATCCGTTATATCACTGGTCTTACCGATAAGATCGAAATCATCATTCTTATTAAAGGTAAGGGATACGTCTTCAAGTCCCAGTAATCTCTCGCGCTTAACCGCTGCTTCTTCGGAGGAAGCCGCATAAGAAGATTCCTGTACCTTCGCAGAGCTTTCCGAAGATTTATCTTCAGGTGCTTTTACCTCGGCGAGCTGTTCACGGATACGGAGTGAAGCGTAATCGTTATTAATTTGTGAGTAATCAAAACTATTACCTATTCTCATATCCGGACCTCCTTGTCGCGTCAAGCTTTTCATGAAGTATATCGACATGAAGGTTCGCGTGCTTTAGGCCGAGAAAATAAACAATATCTAAATTACTTCTTTCCTATGAAGCCCTTAAGCTCGTCCATGAAGGAATCAACATCCTTGAACTCTCTGTATACGGATGCAAATCTTACATAAGCAACCGCATCAAGATCCTTGAGCTTTCTCATAACGATCTCACCGATAACACGGGAAGGAATTTCCTTATCCTCAAGTGTTGAGATCTCGTTCTCAATCTCGTCAACCAGCTGGGTTATCTGGGTTGCGCTGACGGGACGCTTGTGGCAAGCCCTGAGAACACCGGATTCGATCTTGGCACGATCATACTGCTCTCTGTTATTATCCTTCTTGATGATGATAAGAGGAATGGTCTCAACCTTCTCGTAGGTGGTGAAACGCTTTGTACAGTTATCGCAGATCCTGCGCCTTCTGATGGAATAATTGTCGTCGGCGGGTCTGGAATCGATTACTCTTGTATCATCGCTGCCGCAATATGGACACTTCATATTGTTCTCCCCTTAATTAATTTTCTGCAGGATAACTTTCCCAATCCAAAGCTGCCTTCTCCCATTTTGCAGGATCTGATGCAAGCTTATCGTTCATCCAGGAAATGGCATCCTGTACGCCATCCTCATCAAAGGAAAAATCTTTGGATTCTTTGCTCTCAGCCGGTGTGGTGTGGTAATTGAAAGGTCCGGGCCAGATCTCACATAAAAGATAATTCGTAGTGATATCTTCTCCACTGTCGCTCTTCGACTCCACACTCTTTTTGCTGAGTCTGTATCTGAGTCCGCCGCATGAACCGGAATAGTCCGATTTTTTAAGGAACCCCATGGGCAGGATATCATCTCTTTTTATCATTCATCATTCTTCTTTCTAAGGAAAGAAGGAACCTCCATATGAACATCCTTTACTCTGCTCTTAAGGCCGGAACCTTCGCCAATTGTACCTGCAGGTGAAGCGGGTGCTACGCCTGAAGAAGCATTGGAACCTAAGCTGGAAGGATTAACTGTTCTGATGGGGCCGGTGGTTGTTCCCGCAGCAGGAGCGGGTGAAGGTGCGGGGTTAAATCCGACACTGTCAACCGAAGGAATATTAGCGGTACCGAATCTGGGCTGGGGAGCTGCACTTCTGGGTACATATCCGAAGGTGGAGCTGCTGTCCTGAATTCCGGTAGCGATAATGGTAACGCTGATCTTGTCTCCAAGGCTCTCGTCGTTTCTCATACCGAGGAAGAAATCAACTCTCTCACCTACAAGATCACGCAAGTACTCGTCGATCTCCATGATATCTCCGGCGGTAACGGAACCTACAACGTTTGCGATGATGGCAGTTGCGGAATTGATCTTGGAATCAAGAAGCTTGCTCTCGACTGCAGCCTTGGCAGCGGCAACTGCTCTACCTTCGCCTTCAGCTTCGCCGATACCGATAAGAGCGGTGCCCTTATCCTTCATAGCCTTCTTGATATCAGCAAAGTCAAGATTAAGATCTCCGTCCTCGTTGATGATATCGGTTATACCACGAACAGCCTGCTTGACTACTTCGTCAGCAAGCTTGAACATTGTCTTTATGGGAGTGGATTTACTTGCGAGATTGAAGAGCTTGTCGTTGGGGATAACAAGGATGGTATCAAGATCGTCACGGATCTTCGCGATACCCATCTCGGCGTTTTCTTTTCTTACAGCTCTCTCGATGGTGAAAGGAGTTGTCATGACACCTACGGTGAGGATTCCGAGGTCTCTTGCTTCATGAGCGATAACGGGAGCTGCACCGGTACCGGTTCCGCCACCCATTCCGCATACGATGAAGAGCATGTTGGCATCCTTGATGTGTTCTCTGATCTCATCGATGCTTTCCTGAGCTGCTCTCTCACCTACTTCAGGATCTGCACCTGCACCGAGGCCCTGGGTCTCTTTTTCTCCGAGGGGCACTTTATCGGGAGCAAGTGAAAGCTCAAGGTCCTGAAGGTCTGTATTCATAGCCACGAATTCTACACCCGTGACGCCATCTTCTATCATTCTGTCAACAACGTTATTACCGGCACCGCCGACGCCAACAACGATGATTCTTGCCTTTCCGTTGGGCTTCGTTGACTCTTTTATTTCATACAAGGTTTTGTCCTCCTCACATAAATGTCTACATATACTGTTTAATAATAGTGTAAATTACCGAATTTTTCAACTCAAACTTAGATAACGAACGCTATTATTTCTCGTCATCGGGAGTGAATACATAGATACCTTCCTTGCTGTATTCCTCCATGTTCAGAACACCGTTCATGCCGCCCACTCTTTCAAGGAATGTGCCGAGGAGCATGACCTTGTCTTCTATACCCTCTTCATCCCTGCCGAGATCAACTCTTACATTGCCGAAATATACGGTAACTTCGCCGTTTCCGTGGAAATGTATCCTGTCGGCGGAAAGCTCGTATTTTCCGAGAAGTTTCGTAAGATCAAGGGTTCTTGCAAAAATATCCGTATCATCCGAGGTCAGGGGCTTTCCTACCTGTATTCCGGAAAAAGAAAGCCCTGTAACCTGGGGGATTCCCCTTGTAAGAACATCGGAACTTTCAACTACCGTTCCGTCCTTGTCAAAATAGATGTATCTGTCCAGATATTTCACATATCCGGCAAGAGCTTTTTCAAAGACCCTGATCCTTATGGAATCGGATGAAATAACCTCTACAGTGATGGCATCCACAAAAGGAACGTCTGTTATTTTTCTGTTCTTGTATTTGAGACTGAGTACGAAGGAGTTATCTCCGAGAGGCCCCTTCATTACGATATCAGCGATCTCCTGATTCGTATAATGGGTATTTCCGTCCACGTAGATCTTGGAGGGATCAACCTTGTTGATCTCAATGAAATATGCGATTCCCATAACGCAGGCAAAAACGATGAGGAATAACAGCACAGGGATCATTATCCTGCGAAGTCCCCGGCTGAAAGACCCGCTCATCTCCTCCTGCTTTCCGCTCTTGAGATCCTGTCCACATTAAGGACAAGGCCTACCTCGATAAGGAGGAAAAGAGCCGAAGAGCCGCCGTAGCTTATGAAAGGAAGCGATACACCGGTGTTGGGTATGGATCCTGTAACAACCGCGATATTGAGTACGATCTGGATTGCAAAATGTGCCATTACTCCGGCAACTATAAGGAACGCGAATCTGTTTACCGCATTCTTTGCGATCAGATACATTCTGTAGATCATAAGCGCAAACATGATCATAAGTGCGATGGCACCGACAACCCCCAGTTCCTCACAGATAACTGCGAAGATCATGTCGTTATGAGGCTCGGGCAAAACAGAGATCTTCTGCACGCTCTGTCCGAGTCCTCTTCCGAACCACCCTCCGTTACCTATTGCATAAAGTCCCTGAAGCATCTGGTGCGCAGAGGTCTCGGTTGAATTCTCGGGATGAAGCCATGATGAAACTCTGGTAAGTCTGAAGTTTCCTTCGGAAGCTCCGTCGGTATTGGCCACATATGCAACTACCGCCGCTGCAGCTCCCAGTCCCAGCAGGACAAATAGCAGATATTTCTTGAAATCGCTTGATGCCACGAAACACATGACAAATGCGATCATAAATACGATGAGTGCGGAACTTAAGTTGTTGGTAATAAAATATAAGGCCAGGGATGCGGCAGCAGCAGCCACCATGCAGAAGAAAAATCCGCTCCACTGTGATATGGCCGCATTACCCATTGAATGGATCGCAGCCGCAAGGAACAGGATCATAAAAAGCTTGGTGATCTCAGCAGGCTGAAGTCTCATTCCGATGACGGGAACCTGTATCCATCTTCTTGCACCGTGGGACTCTACTCCAAAGGGAAAGATAAGAGTCAGTACAAGAATGGCAACAGCAAAATAAAAGAGCTTATATTTTTCCAGTTTCTTAAGAGGGACAAATATGGCAACCACCATACATGCAAGTCCCAGAAGATCCGATATGATCTGTTTTCTGAAAAAGTAAGCGGAATTTCCGTAATCCCTGAAAGCAACATAGGAAGATGCGGAATAAACCATAAGAAGACCGAAGCCGAGCAAAAACAGCACGATAAAGACCAGATTCATGTCAATATCCGTCTCCATGTAGCTGCTGATGTTCTCAGCCGCATTCTTAAAATTCCCCTTTATGATCTGAGGAGAATTATTCTGTTTTGCTCTTCTGCTGTCAGCCATTCTTAAACTTTCCGATCAGTTGGTTCCGGAGTTTTGTCCGGCATTTTCAATGTTTTCGTTAACGGGTATGGTATCGTCAAGTATGCTCTGGGTGCTTGTTGCAAGTTCACCCGTGTCGGCATCATAGTATTTTCCGTCAGGACCCACTCTGTAGCCCGTTGCGGGATCTATTGGATAAGTCATCCATCTGGGGAATACACTTGCGGTCTCTCCCGTGGAATCGGTGATCTCAGACATCTCTATCTCTTCATAAGGATCCTCGGTACCGGACTCGGAAGGAGTGGTTTCTTCAGTCTGGGTGTATCTCAAGGTGTTCTCAAGCTGCTTTTCCTCAAGATATTTGATCTCTTCATCGGTAAGAGGCTCAGTCATATAGATTCCCATATAGGGAAGAACTTCCTGAAGGATATCGCGGCACAGGAGGCATGCGTATTTAACGTTGTCCTGCTTCGCAAAATTGGGTCTGTCGATGACTACATAAATTGCGATCTGGGGATCATCCGCAGGTGCAAAGCCCATGAAGGAAATAACGATCTGTCCGGTCTCACGGGGAATGGTCTGTGCGGTTCCGGTCTTTCCGCCTATCGCATAACCGTAAGGTCTTGCATTTCTTCCGCTTCGTCTGGATCCGCCCTCTTCCATTACAGTTGCCCTGCAGTACTGTCTCATTCTCTCAGAAACAGACTCGGATACGGTCTGACGGAGGACTCTGGGCTCGATGGTCTCGATGACTGCACCGGTAGAATCGGTGATCTGGTTAACGATGTGGGGCTCGTAAGAATATCCGCCGTTGATGAGTGACGAGAAGCCGCTTATCATCTGGATCAT
>JAEEGL015589188.1_pt1 | contig 14608 bp, 13 predicted proteins | sample 9134231 | NCBI WGS metagenome assembly JAEEGL01 (sample SAMN16246548, study PRJNA631951) | gut metagenome | biome: gut microbiome; feature: rumen; material: fiber-attached | host: Bos | place: Iran: Karaj | collected 2018-10 | reverse complement strand
TCAAGTCAATCTGTTACGTCCCCATTGACTCCCCCGTCCCCACTGACTCCCCTGCCTCCTCTTGACAAACCATATGCTTACGGTGTATAAATTACACCGTAATATTACACTGTAATTTTGCAAAGAGCGAAAAGAGCATGTCTTACGATTACAAGCAAACCCATGAAAACATATTGGAAAGTGCCAGAAAGCAGTTTGCGTTAAAAGGCTTTCGGGATGCTTCGGTGCGCAGGATCTGCAATGATGCAGGCGTGACCAATGGTGCATTCTATGCCCATTTTGACAGCAAGGAAGATCTCTTTGCCAGCATCGTACAGCCCTGTCTGGATGGATTTTATGCGCTGTATTCGGATGAGGCGGATACCTGTCTGGATGTAAAGAGCGCAGAGGATATCCTTGCTGCATTTCGAATGACCGATTCCTCTGCAGAAAAGGTGATCCGCTATGTCTGTGAGCACCGGGATGGGTTTCTTCTGCTTTTGGATGCCAGTGCAGGAACGGAGTATGAAGGGTTTCCGGAGATGATCATCCGGGCGGAAGCAGAAAACACCCTGAAGTTTCTGGATCTGAGCAGGCAGTTTGTTCCAAAACCGCAGAACATTTCCGAGAATATCGCAAGACTGGGAGCATCTTTTCTCATCATGACCATCTTTAACGGATTAAAGAGGGGACTGTCTGCGAAGGAGATCATGGAGGAAACCGCTCTTGTCAGTGAATATTGCATAGCCGGCTATAAACAACTGCTGGGTATCTGATCGAAAGGTCTGTGAAAACAGGCCTAAAATTATCAAGAAGGGTTAGACTAAACTAACTAACACAGGAGGATTCTATGGAAAACAACACACTCAAAGGAAAAGATCTGATCACTGTAGGAATTTATACCGCACTGTATACGGTGTGCGTATTCATCGTGGGAATGTTTAACGCGATTCCCATCGTGTACCCCATTTTCATGTTTGTGGGACCGGTGGTTACCGCCATTCCCATGACCCTGTATTATATCAAGATCGAAAAATTCGGTATGCTGACCATCAGTGGCCTGATCATGGCATTTTTCTGGTATATCTGCGGTTACACATGGATCAGCGTCGCTTGCATCGTACCTGCTTCTGTCCTCGCAGATATTGTCCTTAAGGCTTCCGGTTATAAGAAGTTTCGTTCTTTTGTACTGAGCTATTGCTTCTTCTCCATGGGACTTATGGCAGGACCTGCCAATCTGTGGTTTGCAGGCGCTTCTTACTGGGACGGGATCCGTGAGTCCATGGGAGAGCAGTATGCGACCCAGCTGGCAAAGTTCATGCCTTCCTGGTTTATGCCCATTGCTATCCTGTTGATCATCCTGGGAAGCATCTGCGGCGCTTTCCTTGGCAAAAAGATGATGAATAAGCACTTTAAGAAAGCCGGTATCGCCTGATGGATCGCTATATCGTTAAGAAGAAATTTAAGTTGGATCCCCGGACCAAACTGTTTCTGATCATTGTGATCGCAACTCTGGAGCTGGTGAATGTGAATATCTACTTTACGCTGGCAGTGGGATTTATCCCGTTTTTACTGTTTTTAAGTAACCGCCAGTTTCTGGGTGCCTGCAAGTATTTTGGCCTTTTTCTGATTGCGGCTTTTATTCATGTGCATCGGACCGATATGCAGGTCAATATGGTCCTTAATATGATCGTGGTGCTGTTAGGGGGACTTATTTTAAAACTTTCTCCTGCTTTTACCACCAGCGATTACATCATTGAGTCTACCAGTGTCAGCGAAGTGATCGCAGCCATGAGCAAAATGAAGATCAGCCGAAAGATCACCATTCCGCTTTCGGTGATCTTTCGATTTTTCCCTACTATCCGGCAGGAAAATCATGCGATCCATGATGCGGCTGCCATGCGGGGGATCACGATTCTCCGGAGAAAATTCTGGGAAAATCCTATGCGAGCTTTTGAATACCGGATGATTCCTCTGATGATCTCCATTGCCAACACCGGGGAAGATCTGTCCGCAGCGGCGCTTTCAAGAGGACTGGATAATCCCGGAGAGCATACCACGTATGCGGACGTGCGCTTTACAAAGAGAGATCTGTTTACGGTGGTGTTCGTTACGGCATTTTTAACATTGGTTTATATCTTTACAAAGGGACTATAGGTGGAAATAGATGATAGAGTTTAGCAACGTATCCTTTGCTTATGAGGATGGATCGGAAACCCTTTCCGGGATCGATCTGAAGATCCCGGATGGACAGGTGCTGCTCCTTTGCGGGGAATCAGGCTGTGGCAAATCCACGCTGATCCGTATGATCAACGGGCTGATCCCCAATTATTATCCGGGAAAATTAACCGGGACGGTTACGGTAAACGGCCTTGACACGTCCAAAGTAGTGCTGCATGAACTGGCAGAGCATGTATCCAGTGTTTTCCAGAATCCAAAAACCCAGTTTTACAACGTGGACTCTACGGAAGAAATGGTTTTTGCTCTGGAAAATCGCGGATATACCAGGGAACAAATGAAGGAGCGGCTGGATGAAACGGTAGAAAAGCTCCATATGGATAATCTCCTGGGAAGAAATCTTTTTAAGATGTCCGGAGGAGAGAAACAGAAGGTAGCCTGCGCCTGCGCAGATACGGCAGGTACGGATATCATCGTTTTAGATGAGCCTTCCTCCAATCTGGATCTGCATACGATCCGGGAACTGGCAGAGATCATCCGAATCTGGAAAGAAGCCGGCAAGACCGTAGTGATCGCAGAGCACCGTCTTTATTATGTGCTGCCTTTGGCAGACCGGGTGATCTATATGAAGGACGGCGCCTTTCAGATGGATTGTTCGCCGGCAGAACTCCTTAACCTGGGAAGCGAAAAAATGGCGCAGATGGGCCTTCGCAGTACGGATATCTTTCATCTGCCCTTAAAAGGAACGGATACTGCAGGAAGCGATAAGATCGTTCTGGCGAATTTTCACTATACCTATCCGGGCAGATTGCAGGAAGCCCTGGACGTTCCCTATCTGAAGGTATCCCGCAATGCGGTCATCGGCATCGTGGGAGATAACGGTGCCGGAAAATCCACTTTTGCAAGGAACCTGTGCGGCCTGGAAAGAGGTGCTACCGGAAATCTGGAATATAACGGAGAGATCGATGCCAGAAGAAAGCGCCTTCGAACGACCTTTATGGTCATGCAGGACGTAGGCCATCAGTTGTTTACGGAAGATGTATTTGAAGAAATGGTCTTCAGCCTGGAAAAAGAGGAAGAGGGCTATGAAGCAAGAATCGATGAGGTCCTTGATCAACTGAATCTTCTGGAGAAAAAAGAACGACATCCCCATTCTCTGTCCGGAGGGGAAAAGCAGAGAGTTGCCATCGGCAGCGCTGTGATATCCAACCGGGACATCATTGTGTTTGATGAGCCGACCAGTGGACTGGATTATCGCAATATGAAAGCGGTGTCCGGTCTGATCCGGGATCTGAAAACACAGGGGAAGACCATTTTCATCGTAACTCATGATCCCGAGCTGATCGCAGAATGCTGTGATGAACTGATCTATCTCCAGGACGGAAAACTGCTGGAATACGGTAAACTTACCAGATCCCTGTATGAGAGATGGCTGTACCGGACAGCGACATTAAAAGAGAAGAAAAAGGCACCTGCCGATGATAAGCTTACGCCTTTAAAGCGGCTGTGGCAGCTGGCTTACAAGGAACATGGCAGACTGATCCTTTCGGTGATCCTGGCGGTGATCGGTGTATTGGGCAATGTCCTTCCCTATATTGCGGCTGCAAGGGTGATCACCTGTCTCTTACAGGGAGTATCCGATCTTAATACCTATATTTTCTGGTGCCTGTTTGGCGCCGCCGGCTTTGTGGTAAAACCCTTATTTTATTCCCTGGGACTGGGAGTAAGTCACAGAGCTACCTTTAATACTCTTGCAGACATCCGGAAAGCCATGTTTGACAAGCTTCCCCGTATGCCCCTTGGAACGATCATTGATTCCTCCAGCGGGAAGTTAAAACAGATCATCGTGGATGAAGTGGAGAGTATGGAACGCCCCCTTGCCCACATGATACCGGAAATGACCGCTAATGTGCTGGGAGCTGTCAGTATCTGGCTGTATCTTATGAGCGTTGATTGGCGGATGGCACTGGTTGCGTTGATCAGTGTGCCCATCGGCTTGTTCTTTGCCATCTTTATCCTGATCGGCTATGCCACGGATTATGAGCGCAGTGTAAGGTGCGTGCAGGATATGAACCGATCCCTGGTGGAATATATCCACGGCATCGAAGTGATCAAAGCCTACAATCAGGGGGACGGATCCTACGGTAAGTTAAAAAAGCGGGTACTTGCAACGGCCCAGTATTATTACGACTGGATGAAGAAGATCCAGTACAAATGGTCTCTGACCTATGCCATTGCACCTTCCACACTCCTTACGGTTTTGCCCGTTGGCTGGATCTGGTATCGCCAGGGAACGCTGGATGCAGGGACCTTTATGACCTCCATCATGCTGTCCATGTGTATCGTCGGCCCTATAATGGAAGCCATCAGTTTCTGCGATACCCTGACGAAAGTAAAGACCACCATCACCACGGTGGATGAGATCTTAAACGGCGCAGAGCAGATCCATTCGGAAAAAGAAGTGTCGATCACGGATCACAGCATTTCCATGGAAGCGGTATCCCATTCCTATCATGAAGGGATACAGGTACTGCATGACATTACGCTGAAGATTCCGGAACAGTCCATGACTGCGCTGGTAGGACCTTCCGGCAGTGGTAAATCCACCATCGCCAAACTGATCGCCGGATTCTGGGACGTGGAGGACGGAAGACTTACCATGGGAAATGCGGAATATAAGGATATTCCGTTAAAGCAGCTGTATGAACAGGTCGCCTTTGTTTCCCAGGATATTTATCTGTTTGATGATACGGTCATGAACAATATCCGTATGGGACGGATGAATGCCACGGATGAAGAGGTTATAAGGGCAGCAGAAGCTTCCGGGTGCAAGGAACTGATCGAGCATCTGGAAAACGGCTATGACACCTGTGTAGGGCAGGGAGGAACGCATCTGTCCGGCGGCGAAAAGCAGAGGATCGCCATTGCCAGAGCCATGATCAAGGATGCACCCATTGTCGTGCTGGATGAAGCCACAGCCTATATCGACCCGGAAAATGAGGCGCTGATCCAAAAGGCAATCGGTAACCTCATAAAGGGTAAGACCGTTATCGTGGTAGCCCACAGACTCTCCACCATTGTGGGAGCCGATCAGATCGTCGTGGTGGATAAGGGAACCGTACAGGCTACCGGAACCCATGAGGAACTGTTAAAGACGAACGAACTCTATCGACTCATGTGGAATGCCCACATCGGAGCCGAAGAAGGAGGTGCGGCATGATCGAAGCACTGCACAGGATATTTCTTTTTTCGGGAAAAGAACGGAAAAACATATATAAGTCCATTGGTGTCAGTTTTTTTAAGGCTTGTTTTTCCATGCTCAGGATCGGAGCGATCTATGTCATCGTAACCGCCATCGTATCCGGTAACCGCTCTGTGATCCCGGGGCTTGAAGCACTGGGACTGATGCTCATATGCATCCTTGGAAATACGGTAACCAGAAACGTATCCCTCCTCCAGCAGACTCACGCAGGGTATTTTATGAGTGCGGATAAGCGGCTGGATATAGCACAGCGACTGAAAAAAGTGCCTATGGGCTTTTTCAATGAGAACAGTGTAGGGGAGATCACCGGTATCACCACCACGATCCTGGATACCGTGGAAAATCTTGGCGCCATGGTACTTGTCATGGTGCTGGGAGGACTGATCAATACCGTTATTTTCTTTCTGATGATCCCTTTTCTGGATATCCGGATCGCAGGAGTCGTCCTTTTGGGGATGATCGTTTATATGTCCTTTACCTCCCTGATGGAGCACAGGACCAGGGTCCTTGCACCAAGAAGAGAAAAAAGCAAGACCGTGATCATCTCAGAGGTACTGGAAAACCTTCAGGGAATGAGCGTTGTCAAATCCTTTAACCTTGCAGGAAAGGGTGACGGAAGGCTGCGCAAAGCCATTGATGATTACCGGGATAACAACATGGCATTGGAGAAGATGTTTATTCCCTTGTCCATGCTGCAGAATATCTTTCTGGGATTTTTTAAGACAGCCATCATTTTTCTATCGGTGTATTTTTACCTGCAGGGAACCATGCGGCTTGAGACCGCACTGATCCTGATCATCGTCTCTTTCCAGATCTTTGCGGAAGTGGAACAGACGGATTCGGGACTGTCCATGCTGCGGATCGTAACCGGGTCCATCGATCAGGTACAAAAAGCAGACAGTATACCGGTGATGGATGCAGACGGAAAAGGATTAGTTCCGACAAGTCACGATATTGTCATCGATAAAGTGGGCTTTTCCTATGGTAAAAAGGAGATCCTGAGAAATGCCTCCATCAGGATCCCATCCAATACAATGACCGCTTTTGTCGGACCTTCCGGCGCCGGAAAAACAACACTGGCGCTGTTGATCTCCAGATTTTGGGATGTGGATACGGGGAGTATTTCCATAGGAGGCAAAGATATCAGGGAGTATACCCTGGAGGCGCTAATGTCTCAGATCAGTATCGTGTTTCAGGACGTATATCTGTTTGATGATACCATTGAGAACAATATACGTTTCGGATGCCCGAATGCCACAAGAAAACAGGTGGAGGAAGCGGCGAAAATGGCGTGCTGCCATGACTTTATCATGTCGCTGCCGGATGGTTATGAGACAACTGTAGGAGAAGGCGGAGCGATGCTTTCCGGAGGAGAAAAACAGAGAATCTCCATTGCCAGAGCGATTTTAAAAGATGCTCCTATCATCATTTTGGATGAGGCGACGGCCAATGTGGATCCGGAAAACGAGGATAAGCTGAAATCCGCCTTCGAAGCGCTGACTCGCAACAAGACCGTCATTATGATCGCCCACCGCCTGGAGACCATACGAAATGCCGATCGGATCGTGGTCATCCACGACGGTCAGGTCCAGACCGGCACCCATAAGAGCCTCATGGAGGACAATCCCATCTACAAACGCTTTGTGAAGATGCGTGAAAAAGCCGCTAACTGGCAAGTCACCGGGGACGTTACTGTTTGACTTGTTTTCGCAAGTCACCGGGGACGTAACAAATTGACTTGTCCTTCCATCTTTCGCTTAAATACCGTACAATCATTTGCAGAATGTTTTATGAAGCAGCATGCACCTTGCGATTGCGGAAGATGGAGGACATATGGCAGACTTTGGGATCAATGAAATGCTTGAAATGCAGAGAACTTTGCAGGACAAGTATAAAGATAAATGGGAAAAGATCGGTCGAAAGACCGGCAAGAACAAGCTTCTCTGGATGATCGGCGAGATCGGAGAAGTCATCGATATCATCAAAAAGAACGGTGACGTGGCAGCAGATCCCGGTCACCCGGAGCGGGAACATCTCGTGGAGGAGCTGGCCGATGTACTGATGTATTACAACGATGTCCTTCTTTGCTATGACATAACGGCGGACGAATTAAAGGATACTTATACTGCCAAGTTTCAGAAAAACATGAAAAGGTGGTAAGGAGTCATTGGGGACGTTTCATTTTGACTCTTTTTAAAGTCATTGAGAAAATGCTCTCAATGACTTTTTTCTTTACAAAGACCCAGTGGGATGTTATAGTCTCTCTTATCTGATAAATCTACCCCTTTCAGGGGAATGCAAGCAGAGGTATTTCTGCTTGAGCTTATTCTCTATTTTTATTATGAATACCGGAGGTATTATATGGCTCGCAGAGCTCGTTGTATGAGCATTTCAACGTACTCGCATGTTATTTTGCGTGGGATCGGGAGACAATTATTATTTGAGGATGACTGGGATTATCGTCATTTGCTGAATCGAATGGAACGGTATAGTTTGGAAACGAATGTGAAGATCTGTGCGTATTGTCTGATGGAAAATCATGTGCATTTTCTACTTCATGGAGAGAAGACAGACATCATCCTGTTTATGAGAAAACTCGGCGTGAGCTATGCAGGATATTTTAACAAAAAGTATGAACGTGTCGGTCACCTTTTTCAAAATCGGTATTTAAGTGAGCCGATAGAAACGGAGAAATATTTACTGACGGCATTTCGATATATTCTTCAAAATCCTGAAAAGGCCGGAATCTCCAGCACTTCCGGATACAAATGGAGCAGTTACAGATTATATAAGAATCCACCGGAGTATATGGATTTATCCCTGATCAAGACTATGCTGGGGGATTTCAGAAACTATGAAAAGTTCGTGACAACACCGACTGATGAAGTGTGTATGGATTTCGAAAAACGCAAGCATGATGATGAATGGGCAAAAAAAGAATTGTTGAAGTGCCTCGGTGTTCCTTCAGGAACTGAATTGCAAACATACGGAAAAATAGAGAGAAATGTTGCGTTGGCAATTCTAAAAGAGCATGGCCTCACCATACGTCAGATTGAGCGTCTTACCGGTATCAACAGAAACATTGTGCAGAAAGCCTGATGTTCATCTTTGGCAAGGGATTTTATGCTAAGATTAGTTGGTAAAACTTGCGGTACGGAAAAGAGTTATGAAAACTTGAATACAGGAAGATAAATGTTATGGATAAAAAGAGTCAAAATGAAACGTCCCCAGTGACTGGATCGCTTTTGGAAACAACCTTAAATACCCGGGACCTTGGCGGGTATCGCATAGAAGGCACGGATCTGTTCACACGCAGTCTGCAGGTGTTTAGAAGTGACGCGGCGATATACCCTTCTGAGAAGGATATCGCATTCCTTCAGGGAAACGGTATCACGACGATCATCGACACCCGAACGGCAGGGGAAGTGGAGCGTAAACCTCATGGCTTCTGTAACCTTGAAGGGTTTGATTATTTTAATTTCCCCATTGTGGAAGGCAGCGGTATTCCGGAAAGTGTGGAAGCGGTTCCGGACAGTTATTTTGCCATTGCGCATGATCCCAGTATCACCAGGATCTTTCAAAAGATTGCGGATGCAGAAAGCGGTGTTATAATAAACTGCTCTGCGGGAAAAGACCGGACCGGCGTGAATTCCGCGCTGCTTCTTTGGCTTTGCGGAGTCAGTAAGGAAGATATCGTTTCGGATTACATGATCACGAAGGAAAACAATGCTGAGCGGTTTAAACTGATCCACCGGAACTTTCCGGACATCGATATGAATATCGTGATTCCCAGGGAAAACTTTATGCGCGATTTCCTTATCAAAATGGAAAAAGCCCATGGCTCTGTAAGAGAATACTTTATATCCATGGGAATTACGGAAGACTTTCAGGAAAAGATCCGCAGAAAAATGCTTGGGGAGTCAAAATGAAACGTCCCCGTTGACTTGAGGTATAAAACATGAACATACAGATTTTCGGTACAAAGAAATGCAATGATACGAAGAAAGCCGAGCGCTTTTTCAAGGAACGGGGTATTAAGTATCAGTTCATCGATATGAAGGAAAAGGGCATGAGCAAAGGCGAGTTTACCGCGGTTGCGCAGGTAAACGGCGGCATGGAAAACATGCTGGATGAAAATGCCAAAGATAAAGATACGCTGGCGCTGATCAGGTATCTGGCGCCGGAAGAGAAACTGGCGAAGATCCTGGAGAATCCCCAGGTGATCAAAACGCCGGTGGTTCGAAACGGAAAACAATCCACCATCGGATATCAGCCGGATGTATGGAAAACATGGCAATAAAAAAGGATGCCGAGAGGCACCCTTTTTTATTCGATAAAACAAGTCAAAATGAAACGTCCCCAATGACTCCAATCACTTCCATGGGTTCGTTCACAAAGATATTTCCTTCTGCACCTGCTTTTAAAAGTTCCTCTTTGGTGCGGAAGCCCCATAAGCAGGAGATGCAGGGGATACCGGTATTTTTGGCGGTCATGTGGTCTACTTCGGAGTCGCCGATGTAGATACAATCCTCTTTGGATACGCCTAACAGGCGCATGGCTTCGATACACTGATCCGGGGCGGGCTTTCTCTGCAGGGTAGGCGTAACACCGACGGAAACAGTGATGTAATCGGCAAAATACTGCTTTACCAGTTCCTTTACGCCGTCCATGGATTTATTGGAAACAACCGCCATGAGATAACCACGTTTTTTCAGTTCTTTTAACAGATCCAGGATCCCTGTATAGGGGCCTGTCTTGATATTGCAATGTTCCAGATAGTAAGCGGAGTAGGCATCCAACACTTCTTTAAAAAGAGGATTGTTCTGACCATCCGGGACCATCTGCTCCATAAGCCGCACGGCGCCGTTTCCAACGAAATGCTTTACTTCCTCTACGGTGCGGGTGGGCATGTGGAATTGTTCCATAATATGATTGGCGGAATCGGTGATATCCTCGATGGTATTAAGAAGTGTTCCATCCATATCGAAAATGATTGCTTTGTAATTCATAGATTTCCTCGTCATCTTTTATTATTTATCCGTTCCCTATTATAAAGACATATCGACATTTGTAAATGGAGTCAAACAGTTACGTCCCCAGTGACTTCAAAAGAAACGTCCCCGGTGACTTTGGAGTCAAACAGTTACGTCCCCAGTGACTTTATGGTAGGATATTGCTAAGGGAGAATAATTAATACTTGTAGAGGACGGCATATGAAACGAAAAATGAAAAAGCTGTGGCAGACCATACGTAAACTTGGACCGGTATCGATCGTATCATACCTGGCCTGGTTGGCGATCTTTGGTGTCACAGCTTCTTATGCGTTTGAGGGACATTTTGAAGCTACCAGACAGAGTATCCGTTATGAGACGGACAGTACGTCGCTGGAGACTGCTCAGAGGTTTCAGCAGTATCTGTTCTGGGTGGAGAGCGAATTAAAGTGCGCCATCTGTACGGTGGAAGAAAAGATACAGGATGGCTGCAGTCCCGAAGAGATCCAGGAGTATTTTGAACGCCATACGGAAGAGGTGAATCGTTCCGAGGAAGCAAACCGATACTACAAAGGGGAGGATTACATCTTCTATGCGGTGATCAACGGACAGGCCTTTGACGGCAGTGACTGGGTAGTGGGCAATATGGATCTGGCAGAAAGCAGATCCTGGTATCAGAAGGCATTAGATGCCGAAGGAGCGACCGCGTACCTGGCTCCTTACGGAGATCTGCGGGATGGAAGAAGTGTCGTAACCTTATCCCGGTCCATGCGAGGGAAAGAGGACGTTATCGCTCTGGATATCAATGTGGAGCTGTTCCATCAGCTGGCCATTCAAACGACGGAAGGTGACGAGGATACGACCATTATCGTTCTGGATGAAAAGGGAACGGTCATCGCCCATTCCGACAGGGGACTTATCGGATCCAACTTTTCAGAGGAAGTAAATACCCTCAATGCAGAGATCTATCATACCTGGAAGGAACGCTATCAGGGGACACCTCTATGGTTTTCGTATGACGGACATGATTACATGTTTGGCGCCTATTCCATCAATGATGAATGGACGGCGATCACCGTTATCGATTCCGATGTGGTCATCGGCAATATGTTCCGGTTTGCCCGAAATGCCTTGGCTCTGGGCATAATTGGCTCGATCCTGATCTTTGTCACCATCGTATTTATGGCATCAAGAAAGCTTAAGGTCGATGAGCTGTATGAAAATCTCATGACCTTATCCAGATCCTATTTATCTACCTATGAGATCAACCTGGAATTTGATACCTTCCATACCATTAACGGTAATAAGCGGATCCGTGATGTAGTCGGTACGGATGAAAGTCATGCCAATGAAAAGATGAAGAAAGTCATGACGGTCTTTTCCGCGGAGCAGTCCAGAGAAGAAATTTTAGCCTTTGTAGATCTGACCACCCTGGCAGATCGTATCGGTGATCAGGATTCCATGACCATTGAGTTTCTGGGTGATCAGATGCACTGGATGCGTGGCCGTTTCGTTGTAGCAGAGAGGGATGAACACGGTAAAGCCCGGAACGTCATCTGGACCGTTCGTTCCATCGATAAGGAAAAAAGAGAGCGGGAGCGCTTGCAGTATCTGGCAGATACCGATAAATTAACCGGTATCTTAAACAGAGGCAGCGGAGAAGCCAAGATCGCCGAAGAGATCGGTATCCACGAAGGTATCTTTATCCTGCTGGATGTGGATAAATTCAAATCCATCAACGATACCTACGGACATCGGACCGGAGACAAGGTGCTGATCGCAGTGGCCAACTGTGTGAAGTCCTCCTTCCGTGAAGACGATGTGGTCATGCGTCTTGGCGGGGATGAGTTTGTTGCCTTTGCAAGAGGCGTACAGACAAAGGAGATGGCAGAGCAGATCCTCCGGCGTTTATTTGCCAAGGTGGATGCCATATCCATTCCCGGTTTGGAGCAGATGAAGGTACACATCAGTGTAGGTGTTACCTACAGTAACCCGGATGATAAGCCCTTATTTAAAGAGGTTTATAAGCGGGCGGATGCGGGAACCTATGAAAGCAAGAAAATCGAAGGCAATCAGGCCACCTTCGATGAAACCTTTCCGGAGGCATGAAAGGCAGGTTTTTCAAAGAAGGATAAGGGCGCGTTGACAGGGACCTTCTTTGAGAGTAGGATGGTAATTCGGAATACTTAGAGCGACCTGCTCGGAAAGAATGACTTATGAAGAAACAACTGGCAGAAAACAGCACGGCCGGCGCGATCTTAATCAATATGGTAATGGCGGCTGTTGCCCTTTTTATAAACGGTTTTGGCGTATACCTGACCATGCGGGCAGGGATCGGTGCCGCACCCTGGGATGTATTTAACTTAGGATTGTCCGGTACCTTTCACATCTTATACGGAACGGCATCCATCGCGGTTTCCGTTACGATCCTGCTGATCGATATCTGTATGAAGGAGCCCATCGGCGTGGCGATGCTGATCGATTCCATCGTGGTAGGCAAATCCGTGGATCTGTTTAACAGGCTGGATGCAGCTCCCGAGCCGGGAAATGTGTGGATCAGCATGCTGTATCTGGTCATCGGCATGATCATCATCGGTTATACACAGGCCTTATATATGAAAGCGTCCTTAGGCTGCGGCCCCAGAGACACCCTGTTTGTAGGTATTTCCAAGCGCCTTACCAAGGTGCCGGTGGGAGTGATTTTAATCGGGCTTTTAAGTACGGTTACGCTGATCGGCTTCCTCCTTGGCGGACCGGTAGGCCTTGGCACCATCGTATGCGCGATCTGCCAGGGACCCATTATGCAGTGGGCCTTTGAATCCGTTCATTTTGATGCCACCAAGATCAAACATCAGTCTTTTATCAAGTCCCTGGGAGTGCTGGGACGGGGCATGCGGGTGCACCACTTGCAGGCATAATTTTTATAACCTTATAGATTCCTTAAAATTACCTCCTAAGATATCTTTGAAAGATATTTCAGGAGGTTTTTATATGTTCGCAACGATTAAAAAAGAAGGCCTTACAGGCTACCAATTAAAGTATCTGGCACTGTTTACCATGGTACTGGATCATATCCACTATTTCTTTGATTATACCGGAAAGGTACCGGCAGCTTTTTCCATGATCGGCCGGATCGCAGCGCCCATCTTTTTATTTTGTATCATCGAAGGCTTTGATAAGACCCACGACCGGAAAGCATATTTTTTCAGGATCTATATCCTGTCCATCCTGATGGGATTGATCCGTTTCGGGTTTTACAATGTACTGCACTTTGCCGTAAGAGGAGATGGCTTCATGCCGCAAAATGCCATGTTGTCTTCCTTTATTCCCTTACTGGTGGTCCTGTTTGGATTTCGTAAATGGGAAGAGCATAAGCGCCTTCCGGCACTGCCGCTTATTATCTGTCCCATCATCCTGCCCTATGTCTACGGATTTCTGTTTCAGACTATGGACCCTGCGCAGCAGCTTTATGTAAACCTGGCAGAGTTTACGGTTCTCCCGGCGCATATTTATATTCAAGACGGCGGCACGGCTACCCTGATCACCGGTATCTTATTCTATGTATTTCGTAAGAGCCGGAAAAAGCAGCTGATCGCTTTTTCCCTCTTTGTACTGGTGATGGATATAGCGCTTCCCCTTGTGGCAGGCCTTAGCGTCCTACAGTTGTTTACGGAAGCTTTTTCCTGGATGGAAATCTTCGCGGTGCTGCCGCTTCTTTGCTATAATGGAAAACGCGGGCAGGGCAGCAAGGTGCTGTTCTATGCGTTTTATCCGTTGCACATTTACGTGCTGTATATGATCTCTTTCTTTATGTATCCTTAGCATATGGATATGCTGAAGTGCATTTGATCCTTTTTTCCTTACGGATGAAAGATTCGGAAAGATAAGGAAAGTTATTTGGATTGGTGAAATCATGGAAAAAATCCTTGTGATCGATGATGATGCAGATATTCGTGAGCTGCTTCGGCATCTTTTGGAAACAGAATATGAGATAACCACCGCTGAAAATGCTGACCGGGTGCTGGGGCTTGACTTATCCGGGTTTGACCTGATCCTTCTGGATGTGATGTTAGGGGAAGCAGACGGCTTTGACCTTTGTATAAAGATCCGGGATCAGGTGGATTGCCCGATCCTGTTCCTTACAGCCAAAAACTATGAGGAAGATGTGACCTACGGTTTTTCCGTGGGCGGAGATGAT
>JAEEGL013431391.1_pt1 | contig 14608 bp, 9 predicted proteins | sample 9134231 | NCBI WGS metagenome assembly JAEEGL01 (sample SAMN16246548, study PRJNA631951) | gut metagenome | biome: gut microbiome; feature: rumen; material: fiber-attached | host: Bos | place: Iran: Karaj | collected 2018-10 | reverse complement strand
GCTGCGGTGTAGGACTTAGCAAAGGTGTTGCGGTCGATGGCAAGGGAGAACGCCTTACGGAAGTTCAGGTTGCCAAGAACCTGGGTTCCACGCTCAGCAAGCTTAGCTTCGTCAGTGTTGAAGGTCAGCTTGGTGGTGTAGGACTGGGGCTCGTAGCGAATGTATTCGCTGGAAGCGTACTTCTCCATGTCTTCCTGCTGCAGACCGACAGAGTCGAGTTCGCCGCTCAGGAAAGCAAGAAGCTGGGTCTCATGAGCATCGATAACCTGGCAGGAGATGATATCGGTCTGATACTGGCCGACATGATTTCCGTCAGAGTAACCATACCAGTTCTCGTTACGAGTAAAGGTGATCTGCTTATCAAGCTCGAAGTAGTCCAGACGATACGGGCCATAAGACATGGTAGTCTCAGCGCTGGTGCCGTAGGTGGTCGTGAACGCGCCGTCGGTGAAGGTCTTCAGCTCTTCGTACAGCGGCTCGTAAACGAGGTAGGAGCTGGACAGGTTGTAGGGAACGTAGTAGTTCGGGGACTCGATCGGGTTAACAGTGATCATAACCAGTTCGTAGTCGCCGGTCTTCAGGATACCAACATTGTCCCAGTTAGCTTCCGGATAGGTGAAGCCTTCTGCGAGGTAGTTGATCAGGTCAGCATCGGTCTCGCCCCATGCCGGGTTGCCGGTGGTGACAGGCTTGAAGAGCTCAAGGTTCTCGTCGGTCAGCGGGATAACGCCGTTCTCGTCCATCATGCCAACAAGGGTCTCCCAGTTGGTCAGGTCGAAGTAGGTGTCGCCGTATGCATCGACGTAGTCCTTAAGGGTGTTGCCGCTGCACCATGCAAGCGGAACATTCAGAGCGATGTAGACGGGGTTGCCATTCGGAGTGGAATAGGTGCCGTCCTCGTTCTTGACCAGATCTTCAAGAGCGTAAGCGCCCTGAGTATCGGTGTAGGTAGTTCTTCCAGCGTAGAAGTATTCCTTAGCGCCGACGACCTGGAAGGTACCAGCGTACAGGGAGTCTGCACGGCGGTTCAGCTGAGCCGGATCAAGGAGCTGCTGATAAGAATAGATATAGGTATCAGCGTTGATCGGGGTTCCGTCTTCCCAAGTAGCGTTGGGGTTCAGAGCGATCTTGAAGGCCTTAGCCGTGTCGCCCTCTTTAATGCCAAACTGGCCAACATAGTCAGCGGTGACATCAACCGGATAGTCAGCTGCGAGTTCGCAGGTAACTGCCCAACCATCAAGGGTGGAGTTCAGCTCGAAGTTGTAGAAACCGCGAGACAGGAAATCCAGCACGTAGGAATCGCTGTTGGTTTCCCAGGAAAGCGGGTTCCAGTTCATGCTGTTGGTAGCCGTGATGACGTCATTGAAAGTATAAACGGCTTCGTCGGTATAGTCCTTACCAGCGACACCCTTATAGTTGTCATGACTTACATCGCCGCCTTCAGAAGATCCAAGGTTCGCAGTAACTTCGCCCACATTGAAAGCGGGATACTCGACCGCGGCCTCAACCTCGGTACCGGTTTCGGTAGAGGAAGAATCTCCTGTGTTTTCGCTGCTGGTCTCGGTCTGAGAGGACTCAGTTCCGGAGCTCTGGTTGTTGTCCGTATTCTTGGAGCAGCCAGCCAGAAGAGAAGCAGCGAGAGCTAACGTCAATACTAATGCAAGAATTCTCTTTGCGTTATTCATGATGTAGCCTCCTCCTATGAAAAAATTCAGTTTGTGAAGGAAATATCACACTAAACGATTCGACGCGAATTGCGATACTCCTCCGAACTGTATATGTCGACTATTTTACTATGATTCGGGTGTAACGTCAATATCAACTTTTATTCACAAATTGTACAAATTCACCTTGTTTTTGTGGATTTTTATGTAAATTTGTCCGAATAGCGAAAACAGGTGTCCATTATGGGCGGATTTTGAGGCTGTTTTGTCTGCCGAAAAGCGGAAACGGGGAAGGAAAAACGACGGAAACGGAGGGGAAACTTTCAAAGAGCACAGCGAAGTGCTCCGGCGCAGCGGATCGGCTTTCCTGTAAGGTTCCGATTGCCCCGCCCTGTGGTTTGTGCTATAATCGCGAAGTGTATCCGTATTTATATGGAAAGAAAACTTACAACACAGGCTTGATTGGGAGTTTCTTCCTAATTAAATGTGTTTAAATAAGGAGCAATGTTATGAAGATGAGAAATCTTGTCGGCGAGCGCTTCAAGGAGCGTCCCTCCGACTGCGTCGTCGATTCGCACGCGCTGATGGTGCGCGGCGGCTATATCAAGCAGGTCGCAAACGGTATCTTTTCCCTGTACACTCCGGGGAAACGTGTGACCGCCAAGATCGAGAAGATCATCCGCGAAGAGATGGAGCGCGTCGACTCACAGGAAGTACTCTTCCCGGTCGTCCTTCCCGGTGCGCTTTGGATGGAATCCGGCCGCTATGAGTCCGTCGACAACACCCTCGCACGGTTTAACGATCGCAACGGCACCCCGATGGTACTTGGCATGACTCACGAGGAAGCTTCGGTTCAGCTTGTCCGCGACTGGGCTTCCAGCTACCAGAAGTATCCGTTCTCGATCTACCAGATCCAGACCAAGTTCCGCGATGAGGCCCGCCCGAGAGCCGGATTGATCCGCGTGCGCGAGTTTACGATGAAGGATGCATACTCCTTCCATACCTCTCAGGAAGACCTCGAAGCGTACTATGACCGCATGTACCGTGCGTACGAGCGCGTCTACGCCCGCGCCGGTGTTCCGGAGGTCGTGGCCGTTAAGGCGGATTCCGGCATGATGGGCGGCAGCGTCTCCCATGAGTACATGCTGCTGACCGATATCGGCGAAGATTCGATCGTTATCTGCCCTGAGTGCGGCTACCGCGCGAACATGGAAGCGGCGGACTGCAAGGTCAAGAAGGCTGAGTTTGAGGACGGCCCTCTGACGAAGGTCTCCACGCCTGGAACCAAGACGATCGATGAGCTGTGTGCGTTCCTGAAGATCGACCCGAAGCAGACGGCGAAGGCCGTTGTCTACCAACGCAATGAGGATGACAAGGTCATCGTGATCATGATCCGCGGAGACCTTGAGCTGAACGAGACGAAGCTGCGCAACTACCTCGGCTACGCGGTTCATCCCGCCAACCTGGATGAGTCGAGCCCGGTCGTCGCCGGTTTCATCGGCCCGGTCGGCCTTTCCAAGGACGTAGTGCTTGTTGTCGACAAGTCCCTCGAAGGCGAGGCAGGCCTTGTCACGGGCGCGAATGAAGAGAACTACCACTATACCGGCTTCAATGTAGCCCGCGATCTTCCGAACGCGGAGTTTGTGGACGTTGCGAAGGCGGCTGAGGGCGGTATCTGCCCGGTCTGCGGCAAGCATTCCCTGACCATCCGCCGCGGTATTGAAGTCGGCAACATCTTCCAGCTTGGCACCAAGTACACCAAGTCCATGAATATGACCTACACCGACGCGAACGGCGAGGCGCAGTTCCCGATCATGGGCTGCTACGGTATCGGTGTCGGACGTCTCGCAGCTTCGGTCTGCGAAGTGCGCCGCGACCAGTACGGCCCGATCTGGCCGATCACGATCGCTCCGTGGGAAGTGCAGCTTTGCTGCCTGCGTGTGGACGATCCGGAGGTGCACGGCCTGGCGGACAAGCTGTACAACGACATGCAGGATGAGGGCATCGAGGTCATGTACGATGACCGCGACATCCGTCCCGGTGCGATGTTCTCGGACGCCGACCTTCTCGGCTGCCCGGTGCGCGTTGTTGTCAGCCCGAAGAACCTGAAGGACAACCTTGTCGAGATCTCGACGAGAGACAAATCCGTCCAGCTCAAGGTTCAGAAGGAGGACACCCTTGACACCGTCAAGAAGATCATCGCGGACCTCAAGAAAGCGATCGCGGACAACGTTCCGGAAGCGAAGTAAGACAAATCCATACGAAACATCAAGGTCTTGCGGATCAACTCCACAAGACCTTTTTTCTTGTTGAAAAGACCGGTCGGGGGCTGAGATTGACTTCGACTTCATTCCGGCCCACGCTGGGAGGTGATTTGGGCGCGAAATGTGGGCTGGGAAAAAGAATATTACAAATATGGCTCCTTTGGATTTCTCTGGATATTTAGTATAATACATGGAAAAGAAAAAGCCTTTGGGAGAAAATAGATGAGAGGGTGAGCGCGCCCGATAGAGCGAAACGATCGAAACGGAGGAGCTTACATATGGATAAACGAGCCTTCATTTTAGGCATGATAACGGCCTTTTCGGAGTGTTAAGTTACGATCCGGCGGAAGCGGTTCACACCGGATATGATGCGTATCGAACCTATTTTCAGGCGTAAGAAGCATTGTTTAAGAAAGGAAGGCCTTTATGCAATACGAAAACATGGCGCATGTCGCGTTTAACATCAAAGATATGGAAAAAGCTCTCCGTTTTTACTGCGACGGGCTGGGGCTGAAGTATGCTTACTCCATGACTTACGATACGCTCTATGAAAGACTGAAGGAGGTAGGAGCGCCGGAGGAGATGCAGAAGCAGGCTGGGGCTTTGCTTGGAAAGCCGTGGCATGTCTATCTGGAAATCACCGAGGGGCAGTTTTTAGAGCTTTTCTACACCTACGAGGATGAGCCGCTCGCCACGGATATGGCCGAGAAGTGCGGCTACCAGCATCTCTGCCTGCAGGTGAAGGACATTCACGCGGCCTGGGATGAAGTGGTATCCCGCGGGATCACGCCGGAAAGCGAGATCCGGCTTGGCTGTGATCAGTCCTATCAGTTCTGGGTGGCTGATCCGGACGGAAACCGCATCGAGCTGATGCAATACACGGAAAACTCACATCAGCTGCATTATTAATGGGAGGTTCAGCATGGATACCCGAAAGGCGGACGCGGCCGGGAATCAGCCGGTCTACATTTTTGTGCACGGCCTCTCCGGCTGGGGCAGCTATGACGAGGCATACCGCCGCACGCCTTACTGGGGCATGATGGGCGGAGATCTGATGAAATATCTCAGAGAGCAGGGCTTCCCTTGCTATGCGGCCTCGGTTGCGCCGGAGGGGAGCGCCTGGGATCGGGCGTGCGAGCTTTATGCCCAGCTTGCCGGCGTTCGGACCGACTATGGCAAGGCGCACAGCGAGCGGTATCACCATGAACGCTTCGGCCCGGATTTTACCGGCAGGCCGCTGATCGCGGACTGGAAGAGCAAGCGAAAGATCGTGCTGCTCGGACACTCGTTTGGCGGTGCGACGATCCGGCTGTTTGCGGAGATCCTCGCGCACGGCGACGAGGCGGAGAAAGCCGACGCTGACTTGGCCGAGCCGAAAGCGGCCGCGCAGGCGGACATCTCCCCCTTCTTCCTTGGCGAAGGGGCGGAGAGGATCCATGCGATCGTGACCATCGCGGCGCCGACAAACGGAACGACGGCGTATGATCTGCATCAGGATCAGAGCTTTGACCCGGCTTCGGTGAAGGTGTCGCTTTGGGACAATTATTGGGGACGTTTCTTCAGCGGACGCAAAGCGGCGGCCCGTGACGGCCGCCTGCCGGAGGATTACGCAGCGTTTGACATGCACATCGACAATGCTTTGGCACTGAACAAGCGCATCAAAATGCTGCCGAAGACCTACTACTTTGCGATCCCGTGCAGCGCCACAAAGCCCGCACCGGAAGGCGGGCATCGCCCGGTGAAGGCAAAAATGGAGCCGATGTTCCGAAAGACGTCCGCGCTGATGGGTGCTTACAGCGGGCGGACGGCCGGCGGTTTTGAGATCGACAAGAGCTGGCAGGAAAATGACGGGCTTGTCAACACCAAATCAGCGATGGCTCCGATCGGCATGCCGAGCGAAGCCTTTGACCGAAAACATGTGCGGCCGGGCATCTGGCAGGTGATGCCAACCTACGATGGTGACCATATGTCGCTGCAGGGCGGCATGGCGAAATACAATAATATCAGACCGTTTTATCTGGAGCTGCTGCGCATGATCGATGCGCTTCCGACGGTCACGGTTGAAAGCTGAGAGAACGACCTCTTTCCCGGGTTTCCCAACGTCCTGATCAACGGATCGTGTTTCCCTGGATCGGCGTAGATTTGACGTAAGTCCAGAAGTAGGGGCGGCCCGGATCCTGGATTCGAGCGGTTAGCACGGTTGCGGCGAGACGGCCGATGTCTTCGCCCGGGATCAGGGCGGTGGAAAGAGGCGGGTCGTAGAGACCGGCTTCGATGGATCCGTCGAAACCGCACACCATAATATCGGAAGGAATGGAAAGCCCCAGACGTTTGAGAGCGGTCATGAGATGGATGGCGAGATAGTCGTTGGCACATGCGAAGGCGTCCGGGAGGGACGGCATGTTTGCCAATTGCTGCAGGATCCAATCGGTGTTGCCGTAATCCTCACCGTCTTCCGCGAGAATGCAAAGGCTTTGATCGAGTTCGAGCCCGGCATCTCTCAAAGCGAGATCATAACCGACCCAGCGCTCATAGAAGCTGTTGCAGTGCTCGATATCACCGACAAACCCGATGCGCTTGGCGCCGGCTTTGATCATGCGCGTGACAAGAAGATGTTCGTTCCCGACATTTTCCATCGAGATCACATCGCAGGAAAGAAGATCGCGGCACGCGTGAGCATGGGCATCAACAAAAACCGTGGGCTTATTCAGCGAACAGATCAGATCGAGGTATTGCTTGTCAAATAATTCGATTCCGAGAAAACCGATGGTATCCTCCAGATTAAGCCGCGGGGGCAGCTGCCGTGCGGCAAGCTCCTGCGGAGAGATTTCGAAGATCTTCAGGCTGAATCCGGCGCGGGAGAGCTGGTCGGTGAAACTGGTCATAAAAACAGAGCCGAATCCGTGATTCAGCAGTTTGTGCTGCGTGAGCAGTGCAATGCTTCCCTGCGCCTCGCGCGCATTGCGGTTTGAACCTGACGGAAGCTGATGATAACCGAGCTCCTGTGCCTTTGCGAGAACCATTTTTTGTGTTGATTCCGGAACAATACCTCTTCCGTTAAAAACTTTTGAAACCGTGTTGCGCGATAAGCCGCAGGCATCTGCGATATCCTGCATGGTGACTCTTTTCAGTGCCATTCTGAGCCTCTTTCTTTTTTTAGCTAAGTGAATCAAATCATAACATAGGAAATGAATTAAAGCAATGTTTACAAAATGTAAACATTGCTTTTGCTTTTTTTGGAATACTGGGGATTGTGCACATAATTGACGCACGGCTGTTGGGGAATATGAACAAAAATAAGGCGCCTGACAAGGCTGCAATTGACATAAAGTAAATTATAATGTATACTTTACGACATCACAAGTTTACATTTTGTACACATTTGACAAGACGTAAACTTTTCTATGTTAACTCGGCGGGAGAGTTAAAACTGAAAAGGAGGAGACAGGAAACATGTCAGAAGTCATCCTTAAAGGACTCAAAAAAGTCTACGACAATAAGGTGACAGCCGTTCACGACGTCAACCTGCATATCGCAGACAAGGAGTTTATTGTTTTGGTCGGACCTTCCGGATGCGGAAAGTCCACAACGCTGCGCATGGTAGCCGGCCTTGAGGAAATCTCGGACGGTGAATTGTACATCGATGACAGACTCGTAAACGATGTAGCTCCTAAGGACCGTGATATTGCGATGGTTTTCCAGAACTATGCGCTTTATCCGCACAAGACGGTTTATGACAATCTGGCTTTTGCGCTCAAACTGCGTAAAACACCGAAAGATGTCATCGACAAGAAGGTTCGCGAAGTAGCAGAGATCCTGGATATCACCCAGTATCTTGAGCGTAAGCCCAAAGCGCTTTCCGGCGGTCAGCGCCAGCGTGTTGCCATCGGACGAGCGATGGTTCGTGACCCCAAAGTGTTCCTGATGGACGAGCCGCTGTCCAACCTGGACGCGAAGCTCCGCAACCAGATGCGTGCTGAGATCATCAAGCTCCGTTCGCGCATCAACACGACCTTTATGTATGTTACCCATGACCAGACGGAAGCGATGACGCTCGGAGACCGAATCGTCATCATGAAGGACGGTTATGTCAACCAGATCGGTACTCCTCAGGAAGTTTTCAACAAACCTGTCAACCTGTTTGTCGCCGGCTTCATCGGCATGCCGGTCATGAACTTCTTTGACAACTGCAAGCTTCTGAAGGAAGACGGAAAGTATGTCGCGGAGATCCGCGGTGTGAAATTTGTTCTGGATGAGTTCCAGCAGAAGGCACTGACGCAGAACAAGGTCGAGCCTTGCGATATCATAGCCGGTATTCGTCCGCAGCACGTTACGGTCGGACAGGGCGAACTGACAGCGAAGATCGAAGTCAGCGAGATGATGGGCAGCGAGTACAACATCCATGCCAACTGCGGCACGGACGAGGTTGTCATGCTGATTCCGACCGTTGATCTGGAGACCGATGTTTCCATGGGCAAGACCGTCAATTTCACGACTCGCCCGAAGCTGATCCAGCTCTTTGACAAGAAGACCGGCAACAACCTGATCTGGTATGATGCGGAATCTTCCGAGGCTGACGCGCCTGTCTGCAAATCCTACGATTTGTAAGGCTAAAGGAGGATAAAAATGGAAGCTGTTAAAAGCACTCCCAAGGCGTCAAACTCCGGAAAAAAGAACCAAAACGGCCCGGCTCTCGAAAACAAGAAGCTGAAGGCTTTGAGGGAGAATGCGCCCTTCCTTGTCATGATCTTCCCGGCGGTCTTGGTTGTTTTCCTGTTCAACTACATGCCGATCTACGGCGTGTTGATCGCGTTCCAGGACTTCATGCCCGGTGACAAAATCTTTTCTCCCGACACGATCTGGGTCGGACTGGATAACTTCAAGCGTTTCTTCTCCGATCCTCAGTTCTGGCCGCTGATGAAGAATACCTTCCTCATCTGTATCTACGGCTTTATTATCGGTTTCCCGCTTCCGATCCTGGTTTCCCTGATGCTGAATGCACTGAAGGGCAAGAAAACGGCGAAATTCCTCCAGACGATCTTCACAGCGCCGCATTTCATTTCGCTGGTCGTTCTGGTTGGTATGCTGACCCTGTTCTTCGGACGCTACGGCCTTGTGAACAACATCGTGGAGCATGCCGGCGGCGAGCGGTATTCCTACTTCCTTGAGAGCTCGGCTTTCCGTCCGATGTACATCCTTTCCAGCAACTGGCAGGATTTCGGATGGAGCGCGGTTATCTACATCGCAGCCCTCTCGAACGTCGACCCGCAGCAGCATGAAGCCGCGATCCTCGATGGCGCGACCCGCTTCCAGCGAGTCATCCATGTTGACCTGCCCGCGATCATGCCGATGATCAGTGTCATGCTCATCATGTCCATCGGCGGTCTGATGGGTGTCGGTTACGAGAAGGCCCTGCTGATGCAGACCGACGGCAACCTGGCAGTCAGTGAGCTGATCTCGACCTACGTGTACAAGCGAGGTCTTACCGGTGTTCCGGATCAGGCTTACGCGACCGCGATCGGTCTGTTCAACTCGATCATCAATGTCATCTTGCTTGTCATCGCGAATACGACAAGTAAGAGATTCTCTGAAAATTCGCTGTGGTAAGGAGGGCAGATGCGATGAGTAAAAGAAAAAACGCGCTCCGGGATACCATGGGTGACAAGATATTCTATGTCATCAACGGTTTCTTCCTGCTGCTGCTTGCCTTGATCATTATCTACCCGCTGTACTTCATCATTATCGCTTCCATCTCCGATCCGGACGCGGTGCTGGGCGGCGAGGTCATCCTGTACCCGGTCAGAATCACGTTTGAGGGCTTTGCCAAGATCATGGAACGCGGAGATGTGTGGAGAGGTTACCTGAACACGATCATCTATACGCTCCTGACAGTCGTGCTTTCCCTGATCGTTACGATCCCGGCCGGCTGGGCGCTCAGCCGCAAGACGCTTCCCGGAAAGAAGGGATTCATGATCTACTTCATCATCCCGATGTTCTTCGGCGGCGGTCTGATCCCGTTCTACAACGTTATGAGCAGCCTGCGCCTGGTTAACACGATCTGGGCGGTCATTCTTCCGGCGATCCTGTCGGTTTGGAACCTGTTCATGACCAAGACCTTCTTCGAATCGAGCATTCCGGATGGCCTGATCGAGGCAGCCACGATCGACGGCGCGGGACAGTTCCGCATCTTTACCGAGGTCGTTATCCCGCTGTCCAAGGCGGTTATCGCGGTTATGGCGCTGTATTACGCGGTCGGTCAGTGGAACAGCTACTTCAATGCGATGATCTTCCTGCAGGATGAGAAAATGTATCCGCTGCAGCTCGTTCTGAAGGAAATCCTGATCGCATCCGAAAGTACCGTAGGCGGAAGCGGTGAGACGATCCTTCAGCAGTATCGCCTTGCCAACCAGCTGAAGTACGTCTCGGTTATCGTTTCGAGTCTTCCGGTTCTGTGCCTGTACCCGTTCGTTCAGAAGTACTTCGCACAGGGTGTTATGATCGGATCTCTTAAGGGATAAACTCAGCTACTCACAAATGGAGGAAAAAATGAAAAAATTTGTTGTTTGGCTCCTGCTTGCCGCGATGGTGCTTTCCCTCGCAGGATGCAGCAAGAGCAGCTCGGACAAGAAGGAAAGTGCCGGTGTTGATCAGCTGGTAAGCGAGTACGGCTTCCAGTGGACCGATCCGACCAAGCCGATCCTCAACGAGAAGGGTGCCCAGGAGCTTGGCTTCACGGTCTATTCGTCCAAGAACGCTTCCGCTCTGGACTACAATGACATGAAGATCATGCAGGACCTTTTCGAGAGCACCAACGTCTATGTCAGCTGGGAAAACGTGTCTGAATCCGTTTACGGCCAGCAGAAAAACCTGATCTTCGGCAACGCCGACCAGCGTCCGGACGCGATCTATCACGCAGGCATGACGGCCGGTGAGATCATCAAATACGCGAAGCGCCACGTGCTGCTTCCGATCAGCGATTACCTTGAGTATATGCCGAACTTCTCCAAGATTCTGGAAGAGCGCCCCGACATCAAGGCTCAGCTCATCAACGTCGAAGACGGTAAGATCTATTCTCTTCCGCGAATCGAAGAGATGGGTCTGCTGCAGAACCCCAACATTCTGTTCCTGAACAAGAACTGGACGGCTGAGGCCATCAAGGCCGGTGCCCTTCAGGGCGTCACCGAGGCTGACCTCGAGGACGGACTTGCACTTACCGCTGAGCAGATGAGCGCGCTGCTGGCTTACTTCCGTGACAATGATATGAACGGAAACGGCAATGCCAACGATGAGCGCCCGCTGAGCTTTGTTTACAACAACTGGCAGGGCAACCAGTGCGACCTGTACGGTATGTTCGGACTGAACGACAACCTGGAGCACCGCATCATTGTTGACGGCCAGGTCGTTTACACCGTTCAGGACGAGCGCTTCAAGGAAGCCACCAACTTCATCGCGAACTGGGTCACCGAAGGCCTGATCGATAAGGTCTCCTTCGAACAGTCTCAGGATAACTTCCTTGCCAACGGTAAGGGCGTTGAGACCTACGGCGCTTTCTACTGGTGGGAGAGTGAGACGGTTGTCTCCAATCCGGAGAACTACATTGTCTGCGCACCGATCATCGGCCCCGGCGGACAGACGGCCTGCGTTTCCAACAACCCCGAAGTCGGAACCGGCGAGCTGATCATCTTCGCGGACTGCCCGAACTTTGAAGTCCTTCTTGCTTACTTCGATCGTTACTACGATCCGATGATCTCCGCTCAGATCAACTACGGTCCGATCGGTATCGTTTATGAGGAAGAACTGGATGCGAACGGCATGCTGGTTCAGAAGGAACTGCCGGAAGGCATCACCGCTGACGAGCTTCGTCTGCAGAACGCGCCTCTGGGTATCATCTATCTGTCCGATTACGCGTGGAACAACGTTGTCAACATGGAGCCTCGTGCCCGTCTTCGTCTGGAGCGCCTGACCAAGTATGTGACTCCGTACATTCCGGAGAACGTTGAGCCCTGCCCGAACCTCCAGTTCACGCTGGAAGAGCTGAATACGCTCGCGAACTATGAGACCAACTTCAATGATTACGTCCGCACCAACCTGATCCGTTGGCTGCTTGGCGGCGGTGTTTCCGATTCCGATTGGGCATCCTTCCAGAGCGAGCTTACCGGCAAGGTAAACATTGAAGGGCTTCGACAGGTCTACCAGGATGCGTATGATCGCTATGTAAGCGGCCAATAATAGGAGATACAGACAATGAAACCCATCAAGAGAGTACTCATTTTCATACTTACCTTATCTCTGGCTCTCTCCCTTGCTGCCTGCGGCAGCAAGGAGGGGAGCGGAGAGAACACCAAGCCTTCGATCTCGGGCGTGCAGGATATGGTCGTTGAAGCCGGCTCCAGCATCGATGTCCTGGCTGGTGTTACCGCTTCCGATGCTGAGGACGGTGATCTGACCGCCATGATCAGCGTCGAGGCAACCCCCGCACTTGATTTCCAGAACGGCAAAGCGACCCCGCAGAATGCCGGTGAATATGAGCTGGTTTACAGTGTCACCGACAAAGGCGGCGAGACCGCAGAAGCTTACGCGACTCTGACGGTTACCCGCCAGACCGGTGAAGCGATTCTGTTTAAGGATTTCGATTTCAGCACGCAGACCGCTTCGGACGCTCACGGATGGGAAGTCCGTGTCGGCGAAACCGCACAGGCTGCCGGTGAAATGAAGGAAGGCGCCTATGTGGTTGACATTGTCAACCCCGGCGATGGCGACGGTGCGATCCAGTTTGCAAAACCGGGCTTTGCTCTTGAAAAAGCAGACTACCGCGTTAAGATCTGGGTCAAATCCACGGTTCCGACCTATGCTCACCTGATCGTCCGCGACGAGATGGCTGAGGAATGGACTACCTTCGCTGCGGTTTGGAATGCCCGCATTGAAGAGCATGTTGCTCCGATCGAAGTGACGTTTACCTCTGAAGGCGAAGGCAGCGCAGAACTGCTCCTGAACCTTGGCAAGATCACTCCGAACCCGGACAATGCTGCAGATACGACTCCTGAGAACTTCACGGTTACGATCGATAAGGTCGAGATCTACAAGATCACGGGTGAAGAGACGCAGGTTCCGGTTTATACTTCCGATTTCGCGACCGGCGAAGGCCTCACGGTTGAAGCTGGCGACGGCGCGGATGCAACGGCTGCCTACGAAGGCGATACCGCGATCGTCAATATCGCATCCTATCCGACCGAGGGCGGTGTTTGGAGCATCAAAGCGAACCTTGGCCTTGGCGGAATGGTCATCGAAGAGGGCGTGAAGTATTACTACAGCTTTACGGTCAACGCAGCCAACGGCATGGATGGTGAGTGCCTCGTTGAGAGCGAAACCCTGTACCATGAAGCACGCGTTAACTTCAACGGCTTCTCCGCTCCGGCAGGTGAGGATTACGTAATCTCCGGAACCTTCACCGCAGAGCGCGGTGTGAACGATCCGGTGATCCGTCTGCAGATCGGAAACGCTCCGGCAGGAATGACGAATAACACGATCGTGATCAAGAATGTGGAATTCGGAACGCTCGAAGGCGACAAGGAAGTGCTTAAGACCATCGAGAGCTTTGCTCCGATCGGCAAGGGCACCGCTTTTGAAAAGAGCGAGCAGTATCCTTGGGAAACCTTCAACGGTACCGACGAGGATAATGAGCACGGTGTCGGAACGATCTATACCCTGGACGGCAGCCTGTTCTACCGCATCGATGATGGCGGCAATGTAGACTGGCACAACAAGCTGATCTGCCCCATCACCCTTCCGTCTGACAGCTACTTCACGGTAGAGATCACGGCAAGAGCTACGAAACCGGTATCCTGCGGCTTCTTCCTGAACCCGGCAGGCGGCTGGGATCCTCGTATCGCCGAGGGCATTGATTTCACGACCGAAGAACAGACCTTTACCTTCACCACGACCGATCCGTTCATTCTGGATATGGACGTTGAACTGCTGTTCCAGTTCGGTTCTGCCGAGACAGCAGCCGCCGGCGACGTCACGATCGAGTTCACCAAGATCGTGATCTATCAGATGCCGATCATGTAAAAAAGCGATTTTATCAGTTTCAGGGAGGATGTTTTTCCATCCTCCCTATTTCCCTATTTTCAGGAGGCCGCTATGACAAAAAGATTTTGGGCTGTTTTCCTTGTTTTGTGCCTGACGGTATCGCTGCTCGCGGGCTGCAGCTCGTCCAAAGGCCCGACCGCAGGAATTGATTTCGCCAAGGTTGATTACGATAAAGATTTTGCGTCGCTGCGCACGCCCGGCAGCCAGGAAGAAGCATACGATTATCAGCTCTTCTTCCTTCCGGAGAAGGACAGTGTGAGCCAGCCCTATGTAGGCGACCCGATGCCCTACTATGAGGATGGGGTTTTCTATCTTTACTATCTGAAGGAAGCCGGAGATTCGTACAATCACTCAGTCTATCTGACTACCACCACCGATTTCATCACCTACACCGAGTATGATGACCCGGTGATCGAAGCCTCTCGCAGCGGCGGGCAGGACGGTTGGGTCGGAACGGGCTCGGTCGTTAAGGTAGACGGCAAATACTATTTCTTCTACACCGGTCATGCCGGCTCCGACTCCTATGAGTTCAAAGAGAAGATCATGGTCGCGGTAGGCGACAGCCCGCTTTCCTTCACGAAGATGGACGGC
>JAEEGL012773621.1_pt1 | contig 14608 bp, 7 predicted proteins | sample 9134231 | NCBI WGS metagenome assembly JAEEGL01 (sample SAMN16246548, study PRJNA631951) | gut metagenome | biome: gut microbiome; feature: rumen; material: fiber-attached | host: Bos | place: Iran: Karaj | collected 2018-10 | reverse complement strand
TCCCTTTGCCCCCCTCCTTTCCAGCCCCTTTTTCCTGTCTGCGGAAAAAGGGGCGCACCTGAGTTGTTTGCAACCTCGCTTGAGAGCAAGTACGGGAAAAACGCAAATGACCGGTAGGGGCCGACCGCCGGGCGGCCCGGGCGCAAGGACAGTTTCAGGGATGTTCTTTCTGAATCCATTTGGACTCGGCCCGCCCGGCGGTCGGGCCCTACCGAAAAGGCCCACCTGGTGCGGTCTCAGAAGCTGAAGGGGCAACGGGGCAACCCCGTCGAGAGCAAGTCTGGAAAAGATGCAAACGCCCGGCAGTCTTGGCCGCGATCTCCCTCCGGCGCTGCGCGCGCCCCCTCCTTCCGGGAGGGGGCAGAAGGGGGCCGCGCAAGTCCCATTGGTAATTGGCCATTGGCATTGGTAACACTGGCACATTGGCAACATTTCCCCGCCGTCACAAACCCCAGGGGTTCCATGTGCGTTTCATCTGGGGCGCGAACATGGAACTTATGGGGTTCGAAAAGTAACGGCACGGGAGGGACGGGAGCCGGGCGGAAAAATCCGCCAAGTTTTCGTCGCGGCCCGGACGACGCCGGGCCCGGAAAGGCCTTCATGGTGCGGTGTCGGAAGCTGAAGGGACAACGGCCAGAGAAACAACTGCACGCAATCCGGGTGTTTCCGCCTTTGCAAACAACCCAGATGCGCCGTGTGCCTCAGGGCGCGATTTTGTTTGTTGCAAGCGCTCTATGGAAGGGGCGCAATTGTCACGACCAGGACCGCGCCCCACCTAATACGCAAAAATGACATGCCCGCGAAAGGCATGCCATGAAAGACGGGAACGCCGTTCCGGCGGCGATTCCGGCGTAAAACAAGATGGGGTCAGGACTGCGAGACGGCCGCCATCCCGGCGTCGGCCCCGCCATCCTCCTCGAATATCTTCGCAGGCAGACCGAACCAGACGGGATTTTCCCGGATGCGCCCGAAGAAGGATGCAGCGAGGTCACTTTGTGCTCCACCACGGACCAGCTCCGATAACCGCTCCAAGCTCAGAAGAGGCGCAAGGTGAAGCGCAAGGGCCTCGATCTCCCCCAATTTCAATTTGTCATCCACATATTGGTGGGACAGGTCATCCATTTCAGTCTCGAACTCATCGAGCAGAGCTCCCAGCTCAGGATAGTCCGCTTCGGGGAGTTTCGCCATTCGTTCGGGATAAAACAGGAAATTCCGAAGGATTTTCGACGTGGCAAGAGTTTCCGGCTGCCGTTTCAAAACCAGGCTCAAGATGGCCAGGCGCTCGAATTCGGCTTGCTTGAGTTCGCGGTCAACCTGGGACATTTCCTCCATGTAGGCCATCTTGTCGGTCGTGTTTAGGGCGTTGTAGTTGACGAGCTGCCGCAGGAGGTTGCGGAAGGAGCCATATCCCTTGTGCTCGTAGCTGCGCAGAAGAGCGAACGCATGCCGCATGGTCAGCCAGAACAGGTCGGACTCCTTTTCTTCCGGGAAGAACGGATTCAGCCGTGCGAATTCGGAAACATACTGCTCGATGATGGGCCTGTAGAAGAGAAAGAAGGACAACGTCCCCCGGGCCGAATCATCATAGGCCGCGTTTTTGAGGCGCTCCACGCTGGTCGCCTGGGCATCGCTTGCCGGGTCGCGCGTGGAAAAATCGATCGGGGAGAGAAGTGTGTATTCGTAGGCCATGGGAATCCTTGGGTTGGGTGGTGGGGTCAAATTCCGAGGCCGATTGTCCCATTCTGGCGCGTGCCATACAACCCAAAAGTTGCCCCGTCCACGTGGGCGCGTGGGGGCGGGGAGGGCCGCGCTTCGTCACGGCCGTGCGCTCGGCACGTCTCTGGATCGTCCCTCTTGTGTCCTACGGGCTCGGCACGGACGAAGCCGGGCCCATTGTGGCTACGGTATTTCTGAATACGCGCTAGTTTGTTGCATGGCCCGTCGGAACGCGCTTTCCACGTCCACTTTTTCTGAAAATTCACCGTAAACATCTGAATATGCCCCCCTCCGGGAGGAGGGATGTCGCCTCCCGACGACAGGGGGGCGTACGCCCCCCCCATCACCCTCCCCACTCGCCTGAATAGAACGCCGCCCGCGCGAACCCCATCCCGCTCCCCGCAGGACCAAACCGGAACGACTCAAACCGCGGGAGCGCGTCCGACTCCTCGCCCGGTGCGACGGCGAGGAAATCGAGAAAACGGAAGAGTAGCAGCGGCGGACACAGCAGCACCGCGCGGACCCCCTCCGCGTCGGTCGCCGAAAGCGCGGGATTGCCGTTGGGATGGTTGTGGATGAGCAAAAACCACGCCGCCTCCGTTTCGGCGATGCGACGGGCGACGAGTCCTGCGTCATAGGCCAGCGCCCCGCCCGTCCCCGACGCAATCCATTCGCCTGACAGAACGCGCCCCTCCGCGTCGAGGAGAACAAGCAACATCCGTTCATCCAACCCGGTCAGCGCATCGGCAGGGAAAAGCCGGACGGCATCGCCGGGAGAGTGGATGACGGAGGATGCGGGAAAAGTGTTCATGAAGGGGCAATCGTTCGGCCAGCCGTTTTCCGTCCCCATCACCCTACATTCCGAGTTTTTTGTACATGTTCTTCGTGTGCTCCGTGGTGATGGGGGTGGATGTTATTGAAAACAAACAATTATACCAAGAATCCGCCTGTGCCGCCAAATCGCGGTTCTCGTAAGGCTCTCCCTTGCATTTGTCCTTTGCTACGTCGAACCACTTCTTGGCTTCTGGCAAATTCCGCTCGCAGCCATCGCCGAAAACCAGACATCTCGCCCATTCGTAGGCCCCTGGACCGTCACCGGCTTCAGCCGCCCTACGGAACCAATCCGCGCTTGTGCGCTTGTCCTTCTCCATCCGTCCAAGCCGTGTCATCAGTTGGCCGCGGATTTCCGTCTCGTCCGGGGCGGCGGCTTCCTCATGCTTGAGCAACTCAAGACACCATTTTTGGATTTCCTCGTCGGAAAGTGTCCCCCTCAAACTCGGTCCCAGCGCTAATAGTTTCATAGCGACACGATTGCCGTTTTGGGCTGCGGTTCGCAGATGGTTGGCAGCGTCGGCCGGTTGCTGGCGCCCGAGATACAGTTTTCCCAGTTCGCATTCCGCGCTGGTGCGGAGGGAAGCCTCCCCCTCCGGGTTTTTCGCCACTTGTTCGAGCCATCGAATTGCCTCATCGGGATTCTCTTTTGCAAAAAGATAGCCGAGATGCATGGCTGCGCGTTCGTGTCCTTGATTGGCAGCCTTCAGAAACCACTCGGGGGCTCGTTGCTGCCAATCTTCCGGGGATTTGTCTTTCAAGAGTGCTTCGCCCTGGCGACATTGCGCCTCGGCATCGCCACCTTCCGCCGCTTCTCGGAGTAATTGGACAACATCTGCGCGGATTTCTTCTTGAACTTTTTGCGACACGTTTTTTCCGACAGAAGAAACCCTTCTGTCGGCCTCGAGGCGTAACGCCAAGGGTATATTTTTCCCGACAGCCTTCCAAAGAAAATCTAGCGGCAACTCATGCTCGTTGGGGTTGTTTTCAAGCAACCATACTAAAGCGTCATTATCATCAAAGCACATTGCCGCTATTTCATGAGCCAACGTAATCGTGTCGAGAGATAGATCGAGTTCTTTCATGTATTTTCTGTTTCGACAACAGAAGAAGACTGCTTCGCGGATAAAGTCAGGGCATGAACTTTTTGTCACGGACGAATTCTTGGCATAAGGCGCAAGCGCACGGTGTGTCCAATCATCAATGGATTTCTTCTGATCTGTAGTCAGGTCATTCCCCCGCAAAAGTATTTGGGCCGCACGCCAGTAGCAGCGACAAACCATTTCCCTAATATGTGGCCAGTGTGCTGTGCGCTGGGAATGTCTGAGATTCCTCCGTCCAAGAGGACAAGAAAGGAAACGGGCCAATTTTACAAGTTCTTCTCCAGCGCGACGCCGCAGCGCATTATTCTCAGCCCCCAAGTTGGACTCGGCTTCCAGCATACTTTTTTTCAAGCCATTCAGCCAATCATCTAGGGAATCGTCTTGTTGTGAAAAGTCTTTTTCGTCCGAGGCACCGCGTTCTGCGGCAAACACCCAGTCTTCCCCACGGAACAAGCGTATCGCCCGGTCGGGTTCGTTTTTTCGAAGATAATCACGGGCCCGGTCTAGGAAACGCCGGTCTCGTTCTGATCGTTTTGCTTCGGGTTTTTTGCGAAAATGTTCGATGATTCTGTCGGTGTACCCTCTTCCCGGTTCCAACGGACAAAACCGCCGGAACAGTCGTTCGGCTTCCTGCCAATTCTGCATAACCCCCGGAGCCCCTGTCATGCGGAGAATACCGAGTTCGATGCCTGCACTACTGTTTCCAGCTTGCAAGCTTTTTTCAAGCCACTGAATTCTTTTCCCGTTATCCTCAATCTCTTTTGTACGAAGCAGTTTTAAAATCCAGTGATATCCAGCAGGGTATCGCCGGAACGCTGCCTTTTGCAACCAAACCCGAGCCTCATCATGGTCAACGGGAACATCCCATCCTTGATAATATATTCGCCCAAGCATGAGACAGGCATGGACATTGCCTGCTTCGGCAGAAAGCCGAAGCAAATGGACGGCATCAATGCCCTCCATCCCCTGTCTCAAACAGAACAATTCGTAGAAACAGTATCCATCCTTCTGTATTGTGGCCAGTTTTTTGGCTTGTTCCCATAATCTCCATCCCTTCCTCGAATCCCTGGACTCTCCCCATCCTGAAAGGGCACAACCGCATTGGAGTGCCAATGCATGGGCATTGCCCCAACTCGCAGCATAATCGATGAGTTTCCGGGCGAGTTTAAAGTCCTGTCGGACACCCCGACCTCCGCCGAGAAGCCATTTCCCCGCGAGGGCAAGAGCTGGTGGATATCCTTGCCGGACGGCGTCGCGCAGGAAGATTTTCGCCATTGCGTAGTCCTTTTTTTGCTTGGTAGCCAGTATTTCCGCACACCACATCGTCATGGCTGGAGCATTTCCTTTGTCTGCGCAATTCTTGAGTATTTCCATAGCCCGGCGAACGGATTCTTCGGATTCGGCTTGGAACAAAGCTTTTCTTGCACTTTCAAATTCTTGTTGTGTTGTGAATTTCTTATCTTTCTCTTCAACCCAAAGCGTCTGGACCGTCAAATAATCTTCATCGGCGAGGTCGGGTGAAGGTCGAGCCTCAAGGATTTTTTGTGTCCGTTCTTTCCAAAAGCGGGCTTTGTTTTCATCTGCAAGCACGCCATGCCCGTGCAAGAAAGCCGTGTACAAACAGAAGGCGGACGATGCATTGCCGAGACGCGTAGCGCGGCGGTACCAAAAAAGACTGCGAGGAATATCGCGGAGGGTTTGTTTCTCCCATTTTAGTTTTTCAGAACCCTTTGCACTAGAAAACCAAAGCAATCTTTTGTCGTAAATTCCACCAATATTATAGGCAGCACGTCCACGGATGCTGTCTGTGCCATATTTGTAGGCATGTGACAGTAACCGTTTGGCTTTTTGGACGGTTGCAAAAGATGGGCCTCTGCCATCTTTCCGTTCATCTCTCAATAAAATCTCCGCCAATTGCACCCGTTGCTCGTCGGTTAGAGCCAGATTAATTTCAGCGGTGCGAACCCACCGAAATGCGTCTCCTCTCCCCTTCTCGGGGGAGATTTCTCCTCGTTTGATGGCGTCGAATATCTTTTCCGCGATTTCGATCTGGACTGCGGGATCGCCAGCTTTTGCCCGGGGACGGAGTTCTTCAATTTCTTTTCGAAAATCGTGCAATTTGGACTTTCCTGATTTCATTTCACCCTCTCCCCTCTTCAATTTCGGCAAATTCGTAGTCCAGAAGGTCAGGATTGGCAAGGCGATTGGTCGGGCATTCTCTCATCATGCCGCGGAGCAGGATGTCCCAGTGGGGGGAAATACCCTTGACCAGTGTGGAAGGATCCTGCCAAGGTTGCTCGGGGTCTGGCTTTTTCCTTGTCAGCAGTTGATAAAGGACGACGCCTAAGCTGTAGTAGTCCGCTTCCTTGCCCACGGACTTTCCTTCACCCCTCCATTGTTCGGGAGAGGCATATCCTTCGGTCCCTTTCGAAATCGTGGGGGCCCCGTTTTTGGTGGAGATAGGGTCGTTGCCCACGTCTGCCTTACCGCTGACCGTTTTCGAGATGCCGAAATCTGTCAGCCGCAGACGTCCGTCCGGTCCGACGAGGATGTTGGAAGGCTTCACGTCTCTGTGGACGATACGCTGTTCGTGGGCCGATCGAAGAACGTCAATCAGTTCTCGGGCGAAATGTGCGACGGTCCGCTCGGGGAAGACGCATTCGGTGTCGAGGGTGTCGAGAAATGTTTGTAAGGAAACGGAGCCGTGCCTTATTTTTCGTTCCTCTTCCAATTTCGCCGTACACGGAACTTGGAAGTCGGCACAGATGCGGGGCAGTTCGTCCTCTTCGACGAGACAGGGCTCCATCGCATAGAGGAGATAGCTCGGACGAGAGGCCCGCTGGCCGTTTTTCGACAGGTAAAAGGCTTGGTAGTCCAAAGCCTTGATGGCTGCCGGGTGGCGCAGGTTACCCATGATGCGGGCTTCCCGCAAAAAACGCTTCTCGGCATGTTGGACTTCTTTGTCGCTTGCCGGTTTTCCCGGTTCTCCAGGTGTGCGGAGGATTTTGAGAGCACGAAGAACGCCGAGCGGTTGCAGTGTGGCAAGGAAGACGGCACCCATGCCGCCATGGCCGAGTAAATCTTTTTCGCAGAATTGGTAGAACGGCGCGGTCGTGGGCTTGATTGGCCCCTCGGGAGGCTTCATTTTTGTGGGGATTTCTGCAATCCAAGCGTCGATTTCACTCTGTGACATGTGGAGTGTTCCTGGATGGGTGAGGAGGTGTGGTGAGCGGTTCCGTCAGGGGGCGTTCCGCATTGCCGCCTCAATTGTGCAAAAGGTCCCCCCGGGCGTCAATGGAAAAGCCAGGCCCGGACGGAAAGCAGGTGCGATTTTTCTGAGGGGGAAAGCCCGTTATCCCGCGTACTCCCCCCTGTCGTCTGGCGGCGACATCCCCCCTCGCGGAGGGGGGCGAGTACTGCTGTTTTACGGTAAATTTCGAGCAAATGTGGCCGCGCGGAAGCGCGTCCCTCCCCAACGGACTATGCCACAAACTATAATCGCACCCGCAAAAGCGTGTGGAGCGGAGTTCGGGCTTGAAGGTCGGGGGGGAGAGGGGCATAATTGCGCGAACAAAACAAGGTTTTCACCATCCAACAAGTCAGAATCCAGAACAGAAGGAGTTGTCATGGACTTTGCGGCAATCAAGCAGGCGGCGGAAGGCTACGGCCCGGCAATGACCCGGTTTTTGCGGGACATGATCGCGATTCCATCGGAATCGTGCGAGGAAAAGGGGGTTGTCCTGCGCATCAAGGAGGAGCTGGAGAAGCTGGGCTTTGACAAGGTGGAGATCGACAAGCTGGGCAATGTGATCGGCTGGCTGGGGGAGGGCGACAAGATCATCGCCATCGATTCGCACATCGACACGGTGGGCATCGGGAACCGTGCGAACTGGACGGACGACCCCTACCAGGGCTACGAGACGGACAAGATCATCTATGGGCGCGGCGGCTCCGACCAGGAGGGCGGCATGGCTGCGGCGGCCTACGGCGCAAAGATCATGAAGGACCTCGGGCTGATCCCGGCGGGCTACCGGATCATGGTCGTCGGAACGGTCCAGGAGGAGGACTGCGACGGCATGTGCTGGCAGTCGATCGTCAACGAATACTTCGCCGGCCCCGAGGATGCGCGCTCGAAGATCGAGTTCGTGATCTCGACCGAGCCGACCGACGGCGGCATCTACCGCGGGCATCGCGGCCGCATGGAAATCCGCGTGGACATGCACGGCGTCTCGTGCCACGGGTCGGCCCCGGAGCGCGGCGACAACGCCATCCACAAGATGGCCGAGGTCATCCAGAACGTCCGCGACCTCAACGAGAACCCCGCGGATGACTCCGTGGAGATCAAGGGCCTCGTCAAGATGCTGGATCCGAAGTACAACCCCGACCACTACGAAGATGCGCGGTTCCTGGGGAAGGGGACCTGCACGACCTCGCAGATCTTCTACACCTCGCCGTCGCGCTGCGCGGTGGCGGATTCCTGCGCGATCAGCATCGACCGGCGCATGACCGCGGGCGAGACCTATCTGTCCTGTCTGAAGGAGATCGAGGAGCTGCCCGCGTGCAAGAAGTACGCCAAGGATGTGAAGGTTTCGATGTACATGTACGACCGGCCGGCTTGGACCGGGCACGTCTACAAGACGGAATGCTTCTTCCCGACGTGGATCAACAAGGAGTCCGCGCCGCACGTCCAGGCGCTGGTGGACGCCCATCACGCCCTGTGGGGCGACAAGCGTCTCTACGCCGACGACACCGCCCGCAGCAAGCGCGAAGGCCGCCCGCTGACCGACAAGTGGACGTTCTCCACCAACGGCGTGTCCATCCAGGGTCGCTATGGCATCCCGTGCGTGGGCTTCGGCCCTGGCGCGGAGTCCCAGGCGCACGCGCCCAACGAGATCACCTGGAAGCAGGACCTCGTCGTCTGCGCGGCCCTGTACGCGGCGGTCCCGGGCCTCTACAAGCCCGAAAACAAGCAGGGTTCCGCCACCAGCTTCCGTCAGGAGCTGACCGGCAACGACATCCGCTAAGACAACGCCGGCAAAAACGAGGAGGGCGCGTGATTGGTCACGCGCCCTCTTTGTTTGACGTGGCGGAGTTGCGACTTCGTCTAGAGCAACTAGATTTTCTAGTTCATCTAGGTTTCTAGAAATCTAGAAATCTAGGGGGAACCGCAGCAATCTTTATGTTCCTTTCAGGCTTTCCGGCACGTCATAGAGTCCGCCGGAGAGCCGGACCAGGTCGTCGAGGCAATGGGCGGGGAGGATGTCGGTGGTGAAGCGGGCGGCGTCGAGCCCGAGGTCTTCCACGGTGCGTACGATGCCGGCCTGTCGAAGGGCGGGGAGGTCCTCGGCCTTTGCGGTGAGTCCGACGGGCGTGTCGCCGGCGACCGCCGCGATGGCCTTCATCCGGGTTGCGAGGTCGGGGCACTTGTCGAGGTAGGCGATGCCGACTTCCGTGACGATGTGGGTGACCTGGTCGCCGGCGATCATCACCGGCGGCTCGGCGAAGACGCCGTCGCGGCAGAGCTGCTGCGCGTCCAGCTCCTCGACGAACACGGGGATGTTCTTCTTGGCGGCGCGCGTCGGGGTGAGCTGGACGACCAGCTTGCGGCCGCGGAACACGTCCTCGCGGAGTCCGCCGGCGGCGGCGGTGGCGGGCGACTCGTGGCGGCGTCCGGGCGGGGTTCCGCCGAGGTTTGGCGCGCCGCCGAAGCCGGCGATCATGCCGCGGATGGCGGTCGAGGAGTTGCCGTAGCGGTCGATCTGCAGCGTCGCGCCGGTGAAGACGTCGATCGCGTAGAGCCCGGCCACGTGAGCCATGGCGCGGTTCGAGCGCATGGCGCCGTCGGGACCGATGGCGAAGATGTCGGGGCGGGCCGCCACGTAGCGGTCCATGCCGGGCTCGCCGCCGAACGAGTAGATGCGCTCGACGAAGCCCGCCTCGATGGCCGGGATCAGCGTCGGATGCGGATTCAGCACCCAGTGCGTGCCCACGCGGCCGCGCAGGCCCCATTCGTCGCCGACGACCGGCAACAGCAGCTCGATGGCGGCGGTCGGATAGCCCAGGCCGTGGTTGATGGCCGCGACGCCGTAGGGCGCGTAGATGCCTTTGAGGACCATGGCCGCCATCAGGACCTGGCTGTTGGTGATCTTGGCCGGCGAGCGCGTGAAGAGCGGCTGCAGGTGGTAGGGCTCGCCCGTGACGACGATGAAGTCCGTCCAGCCGCCCGGAATGTCCACGCGCGGAAGCTTTTCAAGCCGCTCCCGGCACTGGACGACGACGACCCCGGAATTGAAGTGGGTCGCCTCGGCGATGGTCGGTGAGTCTTCCGTGTTGTCGCCCGTGTAGATGTTGCCTTCGGCGTCGCAGGCCTCGGCCACGAGGATGGACACCTGCGGGAAGAGGTCGACGAAATAGCGGCCGAAAAGCTCCAGATAGGTGTGGATGGCGCCGATCTCGGCCGCCTTTTCGGTGACGGCCACCTGGTAGAGGGCCTTCGACTGCGGGCCGGAGTAGGCGAAGTCCAGCTTGCGGGCGATGCCCTTCCTGAAAAGCTCCAGATGCTCCGGGAGGCAGATGGTCGACTGCACCATGTGAAGGTCGTGGACCTCGGCGGGATCCAGCTCCAGCATCACCCGGGCGAAGAAGTCGGCCTGCTTCTGGTTGTCGCCCTCGATGCAGACCCGGTCGCCGCTCCGCAGCACCGCCTTCAGAAGGGCCAGCGCATTTTCCTTGGCCACGAACTTGCCATCGGCGAGCTTCGCCGCCGCCCCGATGCGTTCCCGGAAGGATACCCGCCGCCGGTCAAATTGTCTTTCGCTCATCCTCGCATGCTCCTTTCCCTGATCCTATTCCTAGCAAACTGTCGCCCAACCATACCGCCCTCCACGCCCCTTTTCAAGCCTTTGCACCCATCTCAAAGGCACCATCCGCGAAAAAATCTCCTCCGACAGAGTTTTTGCTTGCGGGGCAGGGGAGGGAGGAGTATTTTTCATCGCGTTTCGATGGAATATCGAAGGTCGGGGCGTGGCTCAGTCTGGTAGAGCGCTTGGTTCGGGACCAAGAAGTCGCTGGTTCAAATCCAGTCGCCCCGACCAATTTTTTTGCCCAAATTTATTGGCTATTTCTCACAAATGTTTGCTTAAACTGCATTTTGTGAGCATAAAAGTGGGACTAAAAAATCAATTCTTGTCTCAAATTGTGTGATTTCATTCGGAATCATACACAACATGAATAATTTATATTTTTTGTACTCAGTCCCACTTTTGTACAATAGTGGGACTGAGATTTCGTTTTTGAAAACAGGATTTGAAATTCGCCGAACATTTTCATCCATTATTTCGCAAGTATACATTTGTATCCTTTTTCATGTTGAAGGCGAGTGCCCCGAACGACGAGGGGGGGCGGCATTCCTGTTGCGCCGCTGCCCCATTCAGCGCCGCTGCTGAAAGACGCTCCCAAGTGGGGGGCCCTAAGTGCCAACCTGCCTAACCACTCGTTACGGCGCGTGTTCTGTCGTTTTTCGTTTGACACGGAAGGGAGCCCGTGGGAGGGTCCCTGGAGTGACGGGTGCATGGCCCCGCACCTGTCGCGCGAGGGAGAACATGAAAAGACTGATCTTGTCGGTTTTGCTGGTAGTTTTTGCGGCAGTCGTGGGGGTTGCGATTGCTTCTGCGACGGGTGACGCGGACGCACCAGCCGACAACACCGCCGACGTGGTGTTTCTTGGGGACCTGGACCTCGCCGAACGATTGGAAATCTGGCGGAACCAGTACCGCCGCATGACGCCCGGCGACGCCCCGCTGGTGCAGGACGTGGGGACCTGGCCCGCAGCCTGGGAGGAGTTCTCTTCTGTCTGGGATACAGCTCCGGCGGAGCGCGACCTGGCGACGTGGCTGGTTCCGTTCTATGCGGATCGTATGTGCACGGCAACGGTCCTACGCGACGCCAACGGAACGGCGTTGTGGAGTGGTGCAACAGACTTCGCCAAGGATGGCTCCGCCAACGTGACGTTGACGGGAGCGCTCGTGGATGAGCAGGACTGGCCGCTGTACACGGCGGCGCAGAATGAAATATCCAGACGATTTGAGGCGATGGCCTCCCAATGCAACCGGGGAGGCCCGTACACGAACGGATTGCGGTTCACGAACGTCTGGGTGGCGACGAACGGGGACTACCATTTCGGCTTTGGCTGGGAATCGAATGGCGAGGTTCAGGTGTTCTGCCGTGCAATGCACACCACATCCTGGGTCGAGACGGTGGTGTACACAAATGATGAGAATCAGGTGGTGACAAACGATTTTTCGCACTGGCGGGAACTCGACAAATTCAAGGGCAGGCCGGATTCGTGGGAGGTGCTGGGGGTGTTGACGGTGACGAACGGCGGAGGGAGCTTCACCGATACGAACCTCATGCCGGACTACGACAAGGTGCGATTCTACACGGCTGCGAAATATGCAGACTCGGACGGCAACGGCATCACCGACGGTGAGGAATGGGCCTGGGGCATTACCTCGACAACCACGGACTCGGACAACGACGGTCTGACGGATTATCAGGAGCGGAAGGACTACCGAACAGACCCGGACAATCCAGACACAGACGGAGACGGTCTCACGGATGGAGCAGAAGTCTCACTTGGGACAGACCCGAAAAAAACGGATACCGACTGCGATGGATTGCCGGACGGCTGGGAAGTGCATAATGAATTGAATCCATTGGTTGCCACGGGGGCAGACGGTCCAGACGGAGACCCGGACGAAGACGGTTTTCTAAACTTATTTGAGTACGAACTTGATGCCCCGGCGAACAACAATGCGTGGAACGGGAACGAATTAGCGTGGAAGCTGATGCACGTGACGCCAGTGGTCACGACGAACGGAAACTCCGTGACCACAAATCTGACGGGCTTGCTTGTGGAGGTTGAGGATTCCTGGGATTGCGTGACCGGCGGAAACACCAACCATCAAGACGTGACAACCTCGTTTGTCGTCCCTGACTTGCTGGATTGCGGCTACTATGTCGAGGTGGGTATCGCAGGAAGCGTCGAAGACGTGGATGACAATTACGACAAGGTGTATTTCAACGCCTATTCCAATAACTTCTATTTTTCGAGCCACGATGGCATTCCAGATTCTCTTGGCCCGGAGGCGGAAGAGTGCAGAATGGTTAGCGAGTATGCGGTGAAAGAGAATCTTGTCCTTTCTGGCAGCACCATCGGGCTGCGCTATGACACCGTCGGATACAAGTGGCATTCCGGCGGCTATGCACAAGTCGTGTCGGCTGTTTGCGTTGCCGCCCTTCCGGTGGAGATAGTAGGACCGACTTGCCTGATTGTCGGTGATACGGCTCAGCTGTCAGTCGCCAGTGATGTAGGAGGAACATATTCCTGGAGCGTGTCCGGTGCTGGGGCAACCATTACGCAGGCCGGAATGCTGACCGCCGTCACTTCCGGCGTTTGTGTTGTCACGGCAGCGAACACGACAGGATGCGCTGTCTCGAAAGAGATAGTCGTTTTGTCCATTGACGCGATCCAGATCCGGGAACTGGATGCCATCTGCAACCGAGCGCCGAATCCCAAGCAGACGAGCACAAACAGGCTTTTCGTTGCCGAGGAGGAGACAGGCGATGTGGAAATCGAGATCGTGGCAGATGTCCAACCCGCAGATTGCAGTGAACAAGTCATGTGTTCCATCTTCGGAGTGAATGACTGTGAAAGCGCCCATCTCGGGCCAGATGGCACAGCCGTCCTGGTCTTCACGCAATATGAGAACGTGGAAAACGGCATGTTCGGAATCGGCCTCGACGACAATGGCAATGGCATGTTGGATTACGCGGAATTGCGCATGATTTCGACAAACATGCTGGTCACTTCTTTCTCTGATGCCCATTACAGGGGAAAACGTGGTGAATTAAGTTTTGGGGCGCACAACGCTCTGACAGGCTATGAATTGTCATCCTCTCTGCTCATCCGTTTTTTGAACGAAGGAGCTCCGCCCCTAAGTTTCGACTCGAGTTCGAATGCAGTCATCAACTGCTTTTCACAATCTAATCTGACTCACAACACGGGCGCTCGCTTCGACACGAACGGCAATGCCGTCGTGGAGGTGAACACATGGGACACCACTGGTCTCGCAAATACCAGAATTGCGGAATCGATCGAACTTGAACACCTTGTCAACACGATTCTGACGAACAATATAGCAGAGGCGACCAATTATCTGGCCAGCCACCCCAACGACAACACCTATGCGGCGATGTGGACAACTAATAATGCGCATGTGAATTTTGACAAAGGCGTGTCGGAAGGTCTACACGAACATGACTTGCACCTCGCCTTTGGAAATGCCGTGATCTCCGAACTGACGGTTTGGGTTGCAGTGAAACGTGGTTTTTTTGGTGGCTATTCTATCGGTCAGCTGAGCATAGAGGGCGTGTTGGAAGATCTGTACGACTTCGATTATGAAAGGACTGAACTGAATAGCGATGCGGCTGTCCTTCAAATCGGCTGGGATGATACAATCGAGGGACGCGATGCAGGCGTTGTCTTTTTTGACAAAACCTTTTTCCGGCGCACATTTGACTCATGGTCGAGTTTCGATTTTTGAAAGGATGAGACATGAACAGGATAATGACACTACTCCGTCGCAGCATTCCGCTTCTGGTTCTTGCAGCCCTTTCGGGGGCATGGTTCGGCGAGGGGGCGGAGGCCACCGGCGCGCAAGAACCGCTTTCACGGCTGGAAGGGTTTTCGGCCCGCGAGGAATCTTCGACCCTGCCGCCCGTATCCATTGCCTTTGCCAAGGGGGCAGACGGGGACGGAGCCCAGGACGCCCCTCATCCCGGATGGGCGACTCTTGAATGGGGAAAAGCCATGCTGGGCGAATTGGAGCGTCCGCTGACAGCCCACGTGGGCACACGGGCGGAGGCCGTCAAAGACATTCTCGCCTTTCGGAATTGGT
>JAEEGL011588942.1_pt1 | contig 14608 bp, 14 predicted proteins | sample 9134231 | NCBI WGS metagenome assembly JAEEGL01 (sample SAMN16246548, study PRJNA631951) | gut metagenome | biome: gut microbiome; feature: rumen; material: fiber-attached | host: Bos | place: Iran: Karaj | collected 2018-10 | reverse complement strand
CGGTTGAGCCGGTGGAAGGATATGACAACCCTCCCGTTGCAACTATGGTCCTGCCGGCATAGATATTATCCCCGTTAAAAAGCTTAACCCCCTTGCATATATGCTGATCTCTGTCAAGGATCAGCTCCAGCACTCTGGTGTTCAGCATGATCCGAACGCCCTGCTCTTTAAGTGTCTTCTCCAGAGTCCTTATCACATCCGATGACTTATCCGATACCGGAAAGACTCTTCCTCCTCTCTCGATCTTGAGATCCAGTCCTTTTCGCGTAAAAAGATCCATCACATCCCGATTGGAAAATCTGTTTATCGAGGAATACATGGATCTGCTGTTGGACACTATGTGAGACAAAAACTCATCTCTGTCACAGGCGTTTGTGATATTGCATCTGCCCTTGCCTGTCAGATAGAGCTTCTTGCCAAGTTTTTCGTTGCGCTCTATCAATATGACGTTTCCTCCATTTTCGGATGCGCCAAGAGCTGCCATCATTCCCGCGGCCCCGCCTCCTATAATGCAAACGTCATATCTTTCATTCATGGAAATTAATCTCCGGATAATTATAGATCTTATTGGTGTTGACCTGCTCCAGATCGCCGATGCCCTCTATGTCGAAGTCCGAATAAACCTTCTCGATGCCTGCTATATTCTGCATCGCAAAATCCCTGTTCTGGGAGAAGACCTCCGCAACCAGCGATGTTGCCAGACTCATGGGAGCTGCCATGCTCTGGGCTATGGCCACTTCCTCCGTCCTGGCGCACAGAAGTATATGGGAATACATCCTTGAAGGCGAATCAGGACTGTCGGTCAGAGCTATGATGCCGGCATTCTTTTCATTGGCATATTCCATAGCCCTTAAGGTCTGGATAGCATATCTGGGGAAGCTTACGCCTATCAGGCAGTCCTTCTCACTGATATGATACATGGATGAGAGTATATCAGTTGATTCATTGCCGGAGATATACAGCACATCAGGTCTTAAGATCTTGAGATAATACGCCAGATAGATAGCCACCGGCGAAGAATTCTTAACGCCTACTATATAGACATGCTTCGCCTTCTGGATGAGCTTGGCTGCCTGCAGGAATGACTGGTCGTCGATAAAGCCGAGAGTCTCGGTCATCTTTTCCACATCCGACTGAAAAACCGATCTTACGACCATGTTCTTAGTCTGATTGTTATCCATTATCCTTCCGGCAGTCTGGAGCTTACCCTTGACCAGCTTTGACAGTTCCTTCTGGAACTCGGGATATCCGTCAAAGCCTAAAGACATTGCAAAACGTACAACCGTTGATTCACTGACACCGCACGCATTGCCAAGCTCTGCCGCAGTCATGAATGCCGCAGTGTCGGTTTCCTTGTTGATATATCTTGAGATGGCTTTTCTTCCCTTACTCATGGAAGAAAAACCGTCATTTATTTTCCTGAAAAGATCAGACTCATTCATAGAAAGCGGCTATAGTCTCCTCAAGCAGATGAACAAGATCGTTCTCGGTCATGTCAAAATCCTCCTTGATGACCATGCAGGCTGCTCCGTGAAGGAAGATCCATACCTTCATGAAAAGAAGTGAAAAAGCATCCTGTGACATACCGTTGAATTTCTTGTATTCGTTGGTCACGAATCCGTGCTTGCCGCCATTGATGAGATCATACATATTACGGTCGGTACCGTTGTCCAGAACGAATATGACCGCAAAGAGATTGGGATAGTTCTTGGCAAATCCGATATATGACATCCCCAGATTTACGAAGGGTTTGTCGGAAACAGATCTGAAATTTGCCACATACTGTGAAAAGAAATCAAAGCATTTTTCCATAAGGTCAGCCTTGAGCTCGTCCATATTGTTATATATCCTGAATATAGGCTGGGTGGAACACCCGCAGAATTTGGCAAGGCTTCTTGCGGAAAGAGCCTCTATACCCTGCTCCTGTACCAGTCTGAATGCCCCGTCGATAAGTCCCTCTTTTGATATGACTTGCTTTCTTGCCATATAAATACCTTCCTTAACGAATCTTGATACTTAGCGAGTAACACATGCTATTTTAATTGGTTTCATCCAAAATGTAAAGTATAAAATCGCAGAATCACGGCATGTCCGTCATTCAAAAAAACGGGGCGGCTTAAGCCGCCCCGATCAAGTGTCTTTATTACCTATTATACCGGATAGGCTTTAGCATCCTTATTGCCTTTTGTGACATCTACGCCGTCCTTCTGTGCGTTCCTGTACTTAAAGAAGTCAGCAGCAACCTGAGGGAATAATGCGTATGAAAGAACATCCTCAACTGACGGATCATCAACAAGCTTCTTGGTCTCTTCTCTGTAGTGGTCCATCTGAGGCTCTATCAGATCGGCAGGCCTGCAGGTGATGGGAGTCTCGCCGGGTATGATCTTGGCTACCACTTCGGCATTCATGGGCTTAACCGTCTGTCCGTACTTACCTCTGCAAAGATCCTTTGTCTGCTCTGTTGCAACCTTGTATCTCTCACCCATAAGCACGTTCATGACTGCCTGTGTTCCCACAATCTGTGATGAAGGCGTTACCAGAGGCGGCTCACCTAAGTCCTTACGAACTCTGGGCACTTCTTCCAGAACCTCATTGAGCTTGTCGCTCTTGCCCTGCTCATCAAGCTGCTTGATCATGTTTGAGAGCATTCCGCCGGGAACCTGATATCTCAGGGTGTTGATATTGACACCCATAACCTTGGGTGACAGAAGTCCGCTCTTTAAGCACTCCTCCCTGTAGGGTTCGAAATGCTTTGCTACCTTTATAAGAAGCTCCATATCAAGACCCGTATCATAAGGTGTACCCTCAAGAGCCTTTACGATAACCTCTGTTGCAGGCTGTGATGTGCCCATTGAAAGAGGTGAGGATGCGGTATCAACAACATCTACTCCGGCCTCGATAGCCTTCATGTATGTCATGGAAGCAACACCTGATGTGTAATGAGTATGAAGCTGTATGGGAAGCTTGGTATTGGACTTCATGGCAGATACCAGATCATATGCGGGCTGAGGCAGGAGAAGTCCGGCCATATCCTTTATACATATGGAATCTGCGCCAAGGTCTTCGATATCCTTGGCTATCTGCTTCCAGTAATCAAGTGTATAAGCATCACCAAGTGTATAAGACAGAGCGATCTGTGCATGTCCGCCTTCCTTCTTGGTGGCCTTAACTGCTGTCTCAAGGTTTCTCAGATCATTAAGACAGTCAAAGATACGTACTATGTCTATACCGTTTGCAACTGACTTCTGAGCGAAGTACTCTACAACGTCATCTGCATAGTGGCTGTATCCTAAGATATTCTGTCCTCTGAAAAGCATCTGAAGCTTGGTATTGGGCATGCCCTTCTTGATCTTCCTGAGTCTCTCCCAGGGATCTTCCTTAAGGAATCTCAAGCATGAATCAAAGGTAGCTCCTCCCCACATTTCCACCGAATGATATCCAACCTTGTCCATGGTCTCAAGGATAGGGAGCATGATATCGGTGGGCATTCTTGTAGCTATAAGAGACTGATGCGCATCACGCAGGATCGTCTCGGTAATGCCTACTTTTTTTCCGTTTTCAGCCATTTATTTTTCCTCCAAATTCTTATTAAACTATTCCGAAGACTGCCATAAACGTACCGGCAACTACGGCTGTTCCGATAACTCCCGCAACATTGGGACCCATGGCGTGCATGAGAAGGAAGTTTGTGGGATCAGCCTCAGCGCCCACCTTCTGGGATACACGCGCTGCCATAGGCACTGCAGAAACTCCTGCAGATCCTATGAGCGGATTTATCTTGCCCTTCGTTACTACACACATAAGCTTTCCAAGCAGCACACCTGCCGCCGTACCGAACATGAAAGCGATGAGTCCTAAAGCTACGATCTTAAGAGTTGCCGCATTAAGGAAAGCCTCAGCCGATGTGGTAGCTCCAACGGAAGTGCCGAGAAGGATTACCACGATATACATGAGGGCATTGGATGCCGTCTCCTGCAGCTGACGTACTACTCCCGACTCTCTGAAGAGATTTCCAAGCATCAGCATACCGATAAGGGGAGCTGTTGTAGGAAGGATCAGAGAAACGATTATCGTAACGATTATGGGGAAGAGGATCTTCTCAAGCTTTGAAACGGGGCGAAGCTGCTCCATCTTGATCTTCCTCTCCTTCTCTGTTGTAAAGAGCTTCATGATAGGCGGCTGGATGATAGGCACCAGTGACATATATGAATATGCCGCCACAGCTATGGGACCCATGATATCAGTCTGTCCAAGCTTTGATGCAAGGAAGATGGATGTAGGTCCGTCAGCTCCACCGATAATGGATATGGCTGCGGCTGCCCTGTCATTAAAGCCCATGGCGATAGCTCCGAAATAAGCCGCGAAGATACCGAACTGTGCGGCAGCTCCCAGCCAGAAACTTTTAGGGTTGGCGATAAGCGGACCGAAGTCGGTCATGGCTCCAACGCCCATGAATATAAGTGATGGAAGGATAGCCCATTCATCAAGCTTGTAGAAAAAGTAGAGCAGACCACCCTCTCTGATAATATCCGGATAGATATTAACGAGCAGCATGCCGAATGCTATAGGAACCAGAAGCAGCGGTTCGAAACCCTTGGCTATTGCCAGATATAAGAAAACACAGGCAACGGCGATCATTATGAGGTTTCCCACACTCATGGTAGCAATGGCTGACTGCTGGGTCAGGTTGCTCAGAGTATTAGCAATGTATGACATTTTTTAACCTCCAGCGTCGGATATTAGTTAAGAGTAGCAAGTACCTGTCCTGATTCACAAGGATCGCCTACTGCACAGTCAATGCTTGCAACCGTGCCATCCTCGGGAGCAACTACGGGGATCTCCATCTTCATGGCCTCGATGGTGATAACGGGATCACCCTTCTTTACAGAATCTCCAACCTTTGTATCAAGCTTGAACACCTTTCCTGCTGCTCCGGCCTTAACCTCGATGCCGCCTGCACCTGCAGCCTTGGGAGCTGCTGCAGCGGGCTTGGGAGCTGCTGCCTTCTTGACGGGAGCTGCGGGAGCTGCTGCAGAAGCGGCGCCTGTTTCCTCTACGGTAACATCATATGCTGTTCCATTAACTGTTATTGTATAATTCTTCATTTCTTTGTCTCCTTTTGAGATGTAATATGATCAATAATGTCTTCTGATGGAGCGTACCACAAAGCCATCCGATGTAACGGCCTGGCCTCCGTTTGAAGCCTCATATGCTGCAACCGCCGCAGTTATCACCGCAACAAGTTCATCATCATTTGAAAGCTCTTCTCTCTCAGCTATCTGGCTCACTGCGTTATCCACAGGTGCCTCTTCTCTCTTGGCCCTGTCCTCGGGATTGGGTATCAGCTTGAAAAGACTGATAACAAGTGACAGGAAGATAAGTATCGCAAAGGTTGTTCCCATTCCCAGCAGGGTATTAAGGCCTGCCTTCTCCATATTCTCGGCAAATGTATACTTTGCACTGATGGTGATGGAGGTTATCTTGTCTTTGCCGTCAAGGATGATAACGCATTTGCCGTCTCTCCTTGAACCCTTGAGATCCATTACGGCCGTAACCTCTTTTTCATCGGAGGTCATCACCGGCTCACCTATCTCTATGATCTCGCCTATCTCATTACGCTGGCCCAGCCATCCGTCGAGACCATTGAGGAAAGCCTCTCCGTCGATAGAATAACCGTACTGCGTGAAAAAGCCTTCCAACTCGTCTATCTTCATATCCTTGAAATCCTGGGCAGTGATCTCGTCGGTTCCTGTTATACCGGCGACTATACCCCTGGCCTCAGCCATGCCAAGCTCCGTTGCAGGGAGCGGCGAACCGGCCTTGGCACATCCGAAGGATACGACGGAAAGGGCGGCGAACATCATAAGCACTATGGCTTTTTTGATTGATTTACTCATGTTCGAATATCCTTTCTTCAGACTGTTCCGTGCTTCTTGTCAGGTCTGTCTTCTCTCTTTGTATAAAGCATCTCGAAAGCACCTATCACGTACTTTCTGGTATCCTCGGGATTGATTATGGTATCTACATAACCTCTCTGTGCAGCAGAAGCTGCGCTGGTCTGGAGTGCCTCGTATTCCTTGGTCTTCTCGGCGATAACCTTCTCGTCCTCGCCTTCATACATGATCTGTGCTGCATGCTTGGCATCCATGGATCCGATCTTTGCATCATTCCAGGCATATACATAATCAGCACCTATGGACTTGGAATTCATGACTACAGCTGCTGTTCCGAAAGCATCCTTGATATATACGTTAACCTTGGGAACGGTAGCCTCCGAGAATGCATAGATGAGCTTTGCAGCTTCATTTGCCATATTTTTCTCGGCACATTCACATGTGCAATATCCCTTTACATTGGTAAGAGTGAGGATCGGGATCTCAAAAGCATCACAGAATCTCACAAAATCTCTTGCCTTCTTGGCTCCTTTAACGGTAAGGACCGCATCAAACTTCTCAGCAGCGCTTCCGTCCTCACCTATGATCTCAGTCCTGTTAGCTACGCATCCAACAGTAGCTCCGTTGAGTCTGATGAAGCCTGTTACCATGTTCTTACCGTATGCGCTCTTAACCTCAAGGAAAACATTATCATCAGCAATCTCAGCAAGAGCGCAGGCTGTGTCACCTGTGCAGTTTGCTATGACGTCGGAGGATCTGTTCAGATCATCGTCACAGTCAGTCAGTGCTTCCTCCTCGTTGTTTGAAGGAAGATATCCTATAAGGTCTCTGATACCCTCAAAGATCTCATCCTCTGATCCGATGAAATCCACCGTGCCTGCCTCTTCGCTCTGGAAAGCAGCTGCGGCTGTATCATTCTTCTCCTCATAATTGCCCTTGATGGCATTAGGGGAATTAACGAAAAGCTTTGCCTTGGATCCCTCCATGAAGGTGAAATCCGTCATGCCCGGGATCAGTGCCAGACCGCCGCCGCAGTTTCCAAAGACTGCAGTGATCTGCGGAATAACACCGCTGGCCATAGCCTGATTGTTGTAGATGCGTCCGAATGCATAAAGAGCATCCGTTGCCTCCTCAAGTCTCATGCCGGCAGAATCGATAAGTCCGATGACCGGTGCGCCGGTCTTCAGTGCCATATGGTAGAGATTGACGATCTTCTTCGCATGCATCTCTCCCACTGCACCGGCAAGGACTGATGAATCCTGGCTGTACACATAGACAAGGCTTCCGTCGATAAGTCCGTATCCTGTGATGACACCATCGCCGGGAGTCTTCTTTGTTTCAAGATTGAAATCAGTGCTTCGGGCAGTAACCTCAGCCCCGATCTCAACGAAACTGTTTTCATCGAGCAGAGATATGATCCTTCTGCCCGCTGAGCTTGTTGTGAGATTGCTCATCTTTAGACCTCCATTAAAATTTGATTGTATACTGAAAATCCGGACACTCTATCCGGAACATTTCACAGTATTTCGATTATAGCACAGGGGAATTTGTAATTAAATACCCAAATTGAGCTTTTCCTCTGCCTCCTCTTCCGCCTCTTCCCGAAACTCCTCAACATGCTCGGGAGCTATCTCCGGCAGATCCTCGAGGGAGTCGACTCCAAAAGCTCTCAGGAAATCATCGGTGGTTCCGAAAAGGATGGGCTTGCCCGGAGCATCCAGTCTGCCAAGCTCCTTTACAAGTCCGTATTCCACCAGTCTGTTCACGGAGTGATCGGAATTAACGCCTCTTATAGCCTCCACCTGCAGCTTTGTGACAGGCTGCTTATAGGCTATTATGGACAGCGTTTCAAGCTGTACGTCGGTTAGGCGGTATTCCTTTTGCTTCTTTGCCACCTTAACAAGATAGGGGTACAACTCCGTCTTGGTGCAAAGCTGCAGTTTACCGTCAACCCGGACTATCTCTATCCCTCTTACGGCCTTGGCGTAATCCTTTATCATCTCCTCCACGACCGAGGTAACCTCATCTTCTGTTACTTCCGCCAGTTCCGCGAGTTTCTCCACTGATACCGCATCGCCGGTGGCGAAAAGCACACCCTCTATGATAGATTTCAGTTTGTTTTTTTCCATCTGTATCGTCTCCTTAAAAACAACGGTAATATGTCACTAACCTGCAGGCTTTCTCAAGCTTTCTCAGGCTTCCTCAGGGACATCTTCAGTATCATCCTTTAAGGCACCCTCTACCACCACGATCTCTATGTCGGAATCAAGATCCGACTGACTCACCGTTACCTCTCCGTTCTTGATCATTTCGAGAATGCACAGGAAGGATACTATGATCTCGGATTTTGAGCCCGAGTCCTCAAGCAGCTGTCTGAAAGAAAACCTGCTGTGATTCCTTGCGAATTCCCTTATGCTTTTGACCTTCGCCTCGGAATCTATCTCCTCCTTTTCTATGTTGCCGAACTTGGATCTGACAGGATCGATCTTGTCGATCTGTCTGCGCATGAGCTCGTCAAATATGGAATTAAGTTTCTGTAAGGTATTATCCCCGATGAGTTTTTTGTAATCCACGGGGATCTTCATCTCAAGGATCTCCTCCGGCATGGAACTGGTCTTATAAAGCGCTCTTGAAGCATCCATGCTCATATCCTTAAGTTCTAAGGAAGCATACTTGAATATCTTGTATTCAAGCAGGCGCTGAACAAGCTCGGTTCTGGGATCTATCTCCTCGCCTTCCTCATCCTTCTCCTTCGGCAGGAGCATACGGCATTTGATATCAAGAAGAGTTGAAGCCATGACCAGGAACTCCGACATGGTATCCATGTCATATTCTTCCTTCTTCATCCTGGCAAGATATTCCATATACTGTTCCGTGATCAGTGAGATGGGGATATCATAGATATCCACCTTGTTCTTTTCGATCAGATGGAGCAGCAGATCCAAAGGTCCTTCAAATTTTTCCAGTTTAAATTCCAATTCACTCATCCTTATCTTTTTTGATATCAACTATCATGAGTTCCGGCGGATCGTTGACCCTCACATGTATGGTATGACTGCCCAGACCCTTGGATACCAGCATGACGGAATCCTTTCTGTGAAACCTGCCTGCATCGTATTCGGGAAAAAGAGAAAGCTCAGGCGATACCACTCCGCCTAATATCGGAAGCCTTATCACTCCGCCGTGTACATGTCCCGATAGCACCAGATCGGAACCATAGTCGGAGTAGCTTTTGAAATGAGACGGATCATGGGCTATCAGTATGTTATAAAAATCCCGGTCTATGGGACCCATGAGGTCTTCCACTCCCTTTTTCCCCAGGGGCACATGCCTAAATCTGGCAAAATAACTGATGGGAAGGTCTATACAGCTGATCTTTATATTGTGTTCCTTAAAGATCTTGGCCTTATTGGACAGAAGCTTCAGTCCGCTCTCCCCAAGCCCCTTTGCCAGGCTCCCCCGCTGAGCAAAAAACCTTTTATCTTCCAGAACCTTACGCTCATGGTTGCCTACACCGAATATCACATAAAAACTGCCGGCAAGAAGCTTCAGGAATTCCATGGTATCCGAAACATCCGTACCCGGCACGGATTCTATGAGATCCCCTGCTATCACCACAACGTCGGGTTTTGTATTCTTTATCACGCTAAAAAGCCGCCGGCCCTTGTCTTCACACATACAGTTGTGAAGATCTGCGATGACCGCCAGCCTCATGTCTTTTTTGACTTTTCTGCTGGAGAACCCGTAATGGGTGATCTCCGGTCTGGAATTAATATATAGCTTCATTCTTCCTTAAGGTCGTAATCCATATCATCATCAGGATCAAGATCGTAATCGTAGCCTGTATCGCCATCATCGAGATCCATGTCATAATCAAGACTCCCCGAGACTTTGACCTTGGGCATGGGCAGAGGATTGGGTATCATGCCCGGTTTCTCATCAACGGGCCTCTCAAAGACGGGCCCTTTTTTCTTAACGGACGGGGTGTCCCCTGACAAAGTACCGTCGCCCTTGTATACGCCGTCGTTCGTATCCTCATCATTCAGATCATAATCGTCATCCACGTCACTTAAGTCTACATCATATCCGTAGTCATCATCGGCACCTTTATCCGCAGAATCTGCTGCAGATCCTCTGTGTGCCATATCCTGCATACCGTATCCCATGCCGGCATCCGTTTTTGAAGCGGTATCGGATCTTACTGCTGTATCCTTCTTATCAGTAAGGGATGTATCATTATCCTCGTCAAGATCATATCTGAAGTCTTCATCCTTGAAATCGTATCCGTAATCGTCATCATCCGAGACACTGCCTGCCGATGATGATACTGCAGAGGATGATGCGTACCTGTCTGATGCACTATCGGAAGCTGCCTCCCGTGAATATGAAGTATCTGTGCCCGGTGTCGGCGCTGCATACGTCGGTGTCTGTGTCGCAACAGGCGTCTGTGTCGGCGCTGCAGGCGTAGGCGTCGGTGTCACGGATGGCGTCGGTGCCGCGGCGGATCCTCTGTGAAGCGAAGATGCGGTGGCAAGTATGACAGCCGCGGCAGTTGCCGACTCTGCTCTGACAGCATCTACTTTGTCATCCATGCTGTAGCCGTCATTACGTCTGACAGGCCTGGAGCCGGATCCTGATCCATCGCCGTAGCCGTCATCATAGGTGCTTCCCTTCGGCGTCTCATATGAGCGATCATAGGAGCTGTCATACGAACGGTCACGATCTTCCCGCTTCGCCGGAGTTTTGGGTGTCACGGGAGCCGCAAAAGAAACAGACGCACTCCTACCCGACTCCTTCTTCTTACTGCTTCCAAAGAATCTGGTGGCAGTCGAAGGAGTATTTACTATGGGAGATCCGTCAATATTCTTTTCCGAAAACGGTTCCGGTAAAACCTCCGGCATTGCACTCATATATCACTCGTCCCAGTTATGATAAACTGCCTGCACGTCATCGTCCTCATCCAGCAGGTCGAGAAGCCTTGTAAGTGCAGTCTTGTCATCCTCATTTTCTACTGCTACGTAGTTCTGCGGGAGCATCACTACGTCTGCGGATACCATGGGTATGCCTTCCTTTTCAAGCTTGTCCCTGACAGAATCAAAGTCAGCCGGAGCTGTCACGATCTCGTAGGAATCATCCTCTTCACTGAAATCCTCGGCTCCTGCATCAAGTGAGAGCATCATAAGATCATCCGCGTCCTTATCACACTCCTCTTTGTCTACTATGATCTGTCCTTTTTCATCGAACATGTATGAGACGCATCCGGGGGTACCCATATTGCCCTTGCCCTTTGAGAAAGCAGCCCTGACTGAAGCAGCCGTCCTGTTCTTATTGTCGGTAAGTGCGTTTACGATTATGGCTATACCTGCGGGACCGTATCCCTCGTAGGTGCAGTACTCGTAATTAACCGAACCCGAATCTCCCGATGCCTTTTTAATACCTCTTTCTATGGTATCATTGGGCATGTTGTTGGCCTTGGCCTTTGCGATAACTGTCGCAAGCTTGAAATTATTGGCAGGATCGGGGCCGCCCTCCTTCACCGCTACTGCGATCTCTCTTCCGATGATGGTAAAGATCTTACCCTTTGCCGCATCGTTCTTTTCTTTCTTGTGCTTGATATTAGCAAATTTAGAATGTCCTGACATACCAGAAACCTCCGTCTCAATTGTTTTCTTCTTGTTCTTTACTATCCTTTAACTTCATAACCCTGCAGGATTGTATCACATGATTGCTTATGGATATAACATGAAAATTATACCCTCCGTAATCCGTCTCGAATATCTCTCCCGATTTGGGTACATGTCCCAGGACAGAAGTGAGAAACCCGTTGAGAGTCTCCACATCCGTGTCACCGAATTCGATGCCTAGCTTCTCCTCTATATCTGAAAGGAGTGCCAGACCTCTTATGATATATACATCCTCTTTGGTCTTGCGGATATCCACTTCTTCTTCGTCATATTCATCCTGGATATCTCCAACCAGTTCCTCGAGGATGTCCTCCATGGTGACCACTCCCGAGGTCTGTCCGTATTCATCCACCACTATGACCATATGGATCTTCTTGGCCTGCATGCTCTCAAAGAGCTCGTCTATCTTCCTGGTCTCGGGTATGAAATGGGCCTTCTTTACCAGACCATCTATCTCACCTATAGGTGTTTCCAGAGGGCTCTTATCCCTGCCTGCTCTTATGGCATCCTTCATCAGGACTATGCCGGATATGTCGTCAATATTCTCATGATATACGGGATATCTTGAGTTGGATCCGTCCAGTATGATATCTATGCAGTCGGACAGTGAAGTGGTGTCCTCTATGGCATCGATCTCTTCCCTGTGGGTCATGATGTCGTGAGCGTTCTTATCGTCAAACTCAAAGACCTTCTCGATCATCTTGGCCTCGGACTCTTCAAGCCCGCCCGTATCCGTCCCTTCGGACACGATGGATTTTATCTCATCCTCGTATTTATCTTCGTTATTGTCCCTGAACTTAAGAAACCTTGGTGCCATATTACATACCCGTATAGGTTGAAAAATCGGAAAAATAATCCATATGGGAAACTGCCTTCCCGTCCTTGAAATATATCCTGGGGACCCTCTTGGTAAAGCAGCAGGGGATCTCGTAATTAAAGCCTCCGTCATACATGGATGCAAGATCTTCCATGGTTATCTCTTCATCATGATCCCGTCCTATGAGAGTCACCTCGTCATAATCACTGACCTCGGGCGCATCGGTAACATCCACCATAAACTGATCCATGCAGATCCTGCCTGCGATGGGTGCCCGTTTACCCCTTATAAGCACATATCCCTTATTGGAAAGCCCGCGGGGATATCCGTCTCCGTAGCCGACCGGTATGGTGGCGATCCTTGAGGGCCTGTCCGCTCTCCATGTGCCCCCGTATCCTATCTCGCTCCCGGAGGCAACTTCCTTAATATAAACTATATGGGACTTCAGGGCAAGGGCAGGTCGAAGTTCTATGCTGTGCTCAACTTCATCGGAGGGCCACAGCCCGTAGAGGGTTATCCCGGCTCTCACCATATCCATGTTTGCCTCCGGAAATCTTATAAGACCAGCCGAGTTTGAGGCATGCTGCAGCCAGAAATCAACACCGTTTTCATGGAGCAGTTCTATATAATCATTGAACCTTCTGGTCTGCTGCTTTGTAGGGGTCTCATCACTCATGTCAGCCTTGGCGAAATGGGTGAAAACTCCCTCCATAACAACATTTGGCAGAGATGCTATCTCCTTTACCAATGAAACACTGGAGGCATCTGCCCTGACCCCTATGCGGTTCATGCCGGTGTCCACTCCCAGATGCACATATACTCTGCGTCCCTGTCTTACGGCCTCTTCGCTAAGCTCCAGGGCCATATCCTTTTTGAACACTACAGGTCTGATATCGTTGGCGATTATATCCTCATAGCTTTCCCTGAAGGTATATCCCAGTACCAGGATGGGCTTTCCTATCCCGTTGTTCCTTAGGATCAGAGCCTCTTCATCCGTAGCTACCGCAAATCCCCACAGATAGTCATATCCCTCGATCTCCCTTGCCACAGCCACTGCTCCGTGTCCGTAGGCATCCGTCTTGACAACCGCAAGGATCTTCGTTCCCGGCACGAGGCTGCCGTACATGCTCTCCAGATTAAAACGTATGGCATCAAGATCTATCTTCAGATATAGTCTTCTGTTCTCCTTCAAAATGACTCCCTGTATGATCCCCTCATATAACATCCCGGGATCATCTTATGTAATTTATTATATCGCCGGCGATCATATGGTCCTCGCCCATGGCATCCTTGGCCAGATCTCCGGCTCTGCCGTGTATGGCACATCCCAGAGCCGCCGAGGTAAAGCTGTCCAGGCCTCTGGCCCGTATGGAGGCTATGATCCCCGTGAGCACATCCCCGGAGCCTGCCGTAGCCATACCGTTATTACCGTTTATATTCACTATGACTTCGCCCTTGGGAGACGAGATCACGGTCCTGGCGTCCTTAAGTACCGTTATGACGCTGTATGATTTCGAAAAGTCTCTTGCGGCACTGATGAGATGTCCGGATATCTCAGATACCGGTATGCCTGTAAGCCTCTCCATCTCACCAAGATGCGGTGTTATCACCACATCCGCCTTTGCGTTGGACAGCATGTCCACATCCTTTGACAGGATATTAAGGGCATCCGCATCTATGACCATGGGGACGTCGGAATGCTCGATGGTATACAGGAGTATATCCCTGGCAAGGTCCGATCTTGACAATCCGGGTCCGATAGCTACTGCATCGCACCATTCCAGAGCGTTTTGCAGTCCCTTCTTATCAAGCTTATCCTCATAGGTAGATACTATGGCTTCCTTGAGAGCGGTCTGTATTATCTGTCTGTTGCTCTCCTCAGTATAGACCCTTACCATGCCGCAGCCCGATCGCAGAGCTGACTCCGCACAAAGTATGGCAGCTCCCGCCATACCCTTGGAGCCTGCGATTATCAGTATCTTGCCGTAGGAGCCTTTATTTGTATAAGCCTGTCTTGGCGGCAGCGCTATCTCATCATCATGAAAGATATGCACATGAGCTCCCTCTTCCATAACACTCAAAGGGATACCTATGTCCTTCAGGGTAACCTCTCCGGAATACAAAGCTCCCGGATACAGCAGATGTCCTATCTTAAAGGTTCCGAAGGTGACCGTCAGATCAGCCTTTACTCCGACTCCTAAGATCTGTCCCGT
>JAEEGL016352088.1_pt1 | contig 14609 bp, 11 predicted proteins | sample 9134231 | NCBI WGS metagenome assembly JAEEGL01 (sample SAMN16246548, study PRJNA631951) | gut metagenome | biome: gut microbiome; feature: rumen; material: fiber-attached | host: Bos | place: Iran: Karaj | collected 2018-10 | reverse complement strand
GCCTAAAAATCGGCTTTGGAGACTCTATGCGGCGCACTTTTTCCATTTAACACATAAAATGGCCGCATAAGCCCAGTTTTGTTCTAATTGCAAAAAATACAAAGAGGGTGCGCCAATTTAATCATTTTGACACACCCTCTGCTTTTTTCAGATACAACCACTGTTTTTCTGCTGCAATGCCGACTTTCAGTAGAAAAAGTCATTGTTTTTTACTCTTGATTGGAAATTATTGATTATCTTTGTGCGATAATGTTAGGACCCAATCAATGAAAACGATCCCTGTTCAGACGCGTCACTTCCTCGGCTGTTGCCTCCTCTGCTTGGCAACATTCTTGTTGACGGCCTGCAACAAGGCCGGCAAAGCACGGACAGACCAGCTGAACGAGTTGTCGTATATCTTTCATTATCGCAATCTTGACTCCACTTTGTATTATGCGGAGCAGTCTATCATCGCGGCTCAAAAATGCAGCTATGATGGTGGCTATGCCGAGGCTCTTAACAACAAGGCATTTGTCAGCATCGCACGGATGCAATATGACCAGGCGTTCAGACAACTCGACTCTGTGGCTGCATCGACAGACGATCAGATCGAATTGCTGGTCTCCGACATACAGTATATGCGCCTCTGCCAGCGTATGTCGAAAAACAAAGACTTCTACAACTACAGAGAGAACGCCCTCCAGAGACTCAAGAGGATAGAGGAAGAGGAGCACACCCTCGACCAGCACCAGAGAATGAGAATGACATACGCTAGGTCAGAGCTCAACATCGTCACGTCTACTTACTATTATTATATAGGTCTGGAGGAACCCTCCATCCAGGCTATCCTCAATATCAATCCCGACGGCGAGATCAAGGCCGACACGGCACAGTGGCTCAACTATCTTTATAATGTGGGAGCAGGTGGCATCGTCACACAAGGCTCACAAGAGGAGATCAACCAGATAGAGATGGATCACCTCTTCCAGTGCTATTCCATGTCTGTGCAGTATGGCTATATCTTCTGGACGGCCAACTCACTTCAGGCCATCAGCGAACATCTGCAAACACCCAAATACCGCGACCGCCTCATCGCCGACAACTGGTCGTCGTTCACAATCCTTGATGTGGACAATGTGCCTGACAGCCTCTTGGCTGGAAGTCTGGCTCAACGCTCTCTCGACATGTTTTCTGAGTACGGAGATGTCTACCAGACAGCAGGAGCCTACCGCACCTTGGCGCAGTGCTATTGGACCATCAATGACTACAATTCATCGCTCGAATACCTCAATGAGGCACTCTCCAACGACAGCGCTATTTTTCAGGCGCCCGACCTCGTCGCGTCGATACGTGAACAGCTCAGTGTGGTCTACGCCGCCATCGACGACCATGCCGCCAGCGACTATAACCGCAAACTCTATCTAGAGAAACAAGACCAGACCCGCCAAGACCGCTATTTCGAGTCGAGAGCAGAGCAACTAAGGCATTCTGTCAACCAGCTCAACGGTATGATTGGCGCCATCATCGTTCTCATGATCGTTGGACTCTTGCTCCTCTTCTTTTTCAGTTACTGGAGAAAGAGAGACTCCAAGAAAAACGAACTCGACCAGCTCCTCCTGCCACTGGAGAAGTGGAAACACGACAACGAACAGTATGCCGAGCAGCTCAATGACCAGTATGAGGAGGCGGAAGAGAAGAAAAACGTGGCCTATATACGACTGCAAAAAAACAAACGCTTCAACCTGGAGCAAAGGGCCAAAATATCCATCGTCAATGGCGTCACGCCTTTCATCGACCGTATCCTCCATGAGATCAGCCGACTGAGAAACCTTCATGAGTCAGAAGAGGTGAGACAAGAGCGGTATCAATACATCGCGGAACTTTCTGACAGAATCAACGACCACAATGTGATGCTCACCCAATGGATACAGCTACGGCAGGGAGAGCTGAGCCTTCATATAGAGAGCTTCCCCCTCCAGCCCCTCTTCGACATCGTCTCACATGCCAGAATGGGGTTTGTCATGAAAAACATCCACCTGACCATCAAGCCCACCGACCTCTGGGTGAAGGCCGACCGGACGCTGACCCTCTTCATGATCAATACCATTGCGGACAACGCCCGTAAATTCACACCCGAAAACGGAACCGTCACTATCGAGGCTCTGGAGGCCGACAAGTATGTCGAGATCGCTATCAGTGACAATGGCATGGGCATGACACAGGAGCAGATAGAAAAGGCGTTCAGCGTGGAGAAAAAGGCGGTGGCCGACGAGGCTCTCCAGAAAAACACAGGTGCGGTGACAGAGCGCAGTCATGGATTTGGACTGGTCAACTGTAAGGGCATCATCGAGAAATATAAAAAGGTCAGCTCGCTCTTCAATGTCTGCGACATCTCCGTGCAGAGCAAAGTGGGGGAGGGTAGCAGGTTCGCATTCCGTCTGCCCAGAGGCATTGCTAGGGCGTTGATGCTGCTCGTGGCAGTATGTGGCTCGTTGACCGTTGGCGCGGCACCGGTGGAGGATGTGTCGGAGGCATTGCTCAGACAGGCGGAGTTGTATGCCGACAGCACCGTTGTCAGCAACCGCAGAAACGACTATCACGCCACCTTGCAATATGCCGACTCTGCCATCAGATATCTCAACAAGAACTATCGGCTCAACCGGCCCAACGCAAAGGATACACTGGTGTCGGTCAGTGGAAAATCAGTGCTCCTGCCTGAGGTCAACTGGTATCATGACAAAATAGACATGGACTATCAGGTCATCCTCACTGTGCGAAATGAGTCGGCTGTCGCTGCTTTGGCATTGCATCAGTGGGACATCTACAGATACAACAACAAAGTCTATACACAGCTGTTCAAGGAGATGTCGGCCGATAACACCCTGGAAGACTACTGCCGTGTCATGCAGGAGTCGCAGAGCAACAAAATGGTGGCCATCATCATCCTGGTCATTCTCGCCATCCTCATTTTGCTGGCCTACTTCTTGCTCTACTACAGGCATCATGTCTACTATCGGTTCTGCATTGAAAAAGTCAGAGACGTCAACCAGATCCTGCTCTCCGAACAGACAGATGAGCGTAAACTGCAGCAGATAGAGCGCATCGCACAGCTCGACAGCCGCTCAGGCGGTGCAAAGAAAAAGCCGGTAGGCTATGACGACGAGCGGCTGCCCGTGCCGCTGCAGTCTATCGTAGACCAAATCCTGCAAACACTGAGAAAGAACATGGCTTTCAACCAACAGCAGAAGTCGAAAATCAGTCTGGTGGAGGATGAGGTGAGAAAAGTGCATTTCGAGGACAGTCGTCTGCATGTCTGCAACAGCGTGCTCGACAATTGTCTCAGCACCCTTAAGCATGAGACGATGTACTATCCTTCCAGAATCAGAATGCTGGTCAACGGGGGTGATGACAACCTGGAAATCACCCATGAGACCGCGTCGTATTATAAAGAACTCTATACCGTGCTGAGCGCACAAGCCATGAGGCAGGTGCGAAGCGTGGAGCCAGAGTGTAAGCCTGTCAGGCTCGGCAGTCTGGACCTCTCCCTGCGCAATCAGGATGACAAGGACATCTATGTGCTGGGCGACCCCGTCATGATCGATTATCTTTTTGAAATCCTCAAAAAGCAGGCTGGCGTCAGAAAACTCGAGGTGGAGAATGTGAAAAAACATGACGGCTACGTCAGTATCTGCATCGCCCTCCCCCATATCTCTCTGACAGAACAGGAATGCCTGGACCTCTTCAATCCCACCATGGACAACTTGCCTTATCTGCTGTGCCGGCAGATCATCAGAGACGCAGGAGAGGTGAGCAACTCAAGAGGATGCGGCATGATAGCTGAAAAAGCGGATAAGGGCATCCGCATCAGGGTGACCATGGCTCAGGCCAGAAAGTCAGAGCCCCGCACCGCCAACCCCTAAACACGAGCGAATAGCAAACACCGAATAGCAAATAGCGAATATATATGGAACAGTTTAAAGTCATTATTGTAGAAGACGTCGCACTGGAACTGAAAGGTACTGAGGGTATCATCAGAAACGACATCCCAGAGGCCAACGTCATAGGCACCGCCAATAGCGAGGCCTCATACTGGAAATTGCTGAAACAGCAGTTGCCCGACCTGGTACTGCTCGACTTGGGTCTGGGAGGCTCCACCACCGTGGGGGTGGAAATCTGCCGACAGACCAAGGAGATGTATCCCAAAATCAAAGTGCTCATCTTCACCGGTGAGATACTCAACGAGAAACTATGGGTCGACGTGCTCGACGCCGGAGCCGACGGTATCATTCTGAAAACCGGTGAACTGCTCACACGGGGCGATGTGTTCAGCGTCATGAGTGGCAAGAGGCTTGTCTTCAACCAGCCCATTCTAGAGAAGATCGTCGAGCGTTTCAAATACAGTGTGGGTAGCCAACTGATGCGGCAGGAAGCCCTCGTCGATTATGAGATCGACGAATATGACGAGCGGTTCTTACGCCACTTGGCATTGGGATATACCAAAGAGCAGATCACCAATCTTAGGGGGATGCCCTTCGGCGTGAAAAGTCTTGAAAAGCGACAGAACGAACTGATACAGAAGCTCTTCCCCAATGGCAACCGAGGAATGGGCATCAATGCTACCAGACTGGTGGTCAGGGCTTTGGAACTCAGAATCATCGATGTGGACAACCTGCATGCCGACGATGAATAAAGAGAAGATCACCACATGGCTCGCACTCCTCACGGTAGGCTTGCTCGCTGCACAGGCACTGCTGTTTTTGGTGTCATGGCTCGTCACGGCCATGAGGCCCGACACAGCCATGCACTCTCTCCTGAGTAGTGAGGGCATCAGGTGGTTTTTCGGCTCTTTCGTCGGCAATGTGGCTTCACCGTTATTGGTATGGATCTTGGTCCTCGCCATGGCGTTCAGTGTCATGGCAGACACCCGGCTTCTCCATGACATCAGACATCTCGCCGCTTTGCCTTACCGCCCCCGGTTTGCGCTGCAGTTTGTGGCTTTCGAACTTTTCCTTTTCATCGTCGTCGTCGTTATCTCAGCACTCGTGCCTCATGCACCCTTGCTCAGTGTCACAGGACAGCTCTTCCCAAGCAGTTTCAGCAGAAGCCTGATACCTATGATCGCCTTCTGCGTCATCCTGATGTCTGTCACCTACGGTCTTCTGTCGGGCAAGATGAAGTCATGGGATGAAGCGTTTCTGTCCATCACCCGGGGGGTGAGTCGAGTGGCTCCTCTGATATTGGTGTATATCGTCGCTGCCGAATTGTTCTGTTCCCTAATGTATGTCTTCGGAACATAAGATCACTTCACCTTCTTATCACCTAATAACCTTGATTATTTTACCATCTATAACCCAACAACCCAAAAACCTCTAGAAATGAAAAAGATATTCGTTTTATTTTCCGTGCTGGTTCTCTTAAGTTCCTGCTCCATTCATCAGTCGATCTTCAAAAGCAAGAAAAATAAGAAAAGCATCGTCATCCTTTATGAGAACGACGTGCACTGTGGCATCGACGGGTATACCAAACTGGCCGGACTGCGTGACGCCATCGCCAAGAGCGACACGGCCTACGCCGTGGCTGTGAGCTGTGGCGACTATCTGCAGGGAGGCTCTAGTGGCGCCATTTCAAAAGGACAATACATTGTCGATATTATGCGCAACGTAGGCTATGCTGCCGTTACCCTTGGCAACCATGAGTTTGACTACGGCACACCTCGCATGAAAGAGTTGATGCCACAGATCAAAGCACCCGTTGTCTGCGCCAATTTCTACAATATCGGTGACGACCATTCTTATTATCCACCCTACATCATCAAAAAGTATGGAAGGAAGAAAGTGGCGTTCGTAGGTGCCACCACCCCGGAGACGATGTTTGCCGAGAGCTATTCATTTTATGACAGTGAAGGCAGATTACTCTATGACATGAAATTAGATGATTTTTACAACATTGTACAGAAAGCCGTCGATGACGCACGGGCAGAAGGGGCAGACTATGTGGTGCTGCTATCCCATGTGGGAGAGACGAACAACGACTCTGGTATCGACTCTCATCATATGGTGTCGGTGACAAGAGGCATCGACGTGGTGCTTGACGGCCATTCCCATTCCACGATACCTGGTGAAATGGTGAAGAATATGGATGGCAAGAATGTCTGCATCACACAGACAGGCACACAGTTGGCTCATATCGGCAAACTGGTCATCTCACGCAAGGGGGCATTCTCCACCACGCTGATACCCGCAGGTGAGATACCTTACACCAACGCACAGGTGACCCATACCACCGACAGTGTTAAGGCACTCTTGGAGCAAGTGACCACCCGCCAGGTGGCAAAGTGCGACTATGCGCTCGAGATCAATGACGCTCAGGGGGTAAGAATCATCAGAAATGCGGAAACCAATTTGGCTGACCTGGTGACCGATGCATTCCGCCACAACATGAATGCTGATATCGGCTTGTGCAACGGTGGTGGTATACGCAATACCATCAAGTCTGGAGTCATCACTTATGGAGATGTCACCAATGTGCTGCCTTTCGACAACCACATGTGCAAAATAGAGGCAAAAGGAAGTGAGATTGTCACCATGTTGGAGAGGTGCATCGCATTGGTGCCAGAGGAAGACGGCAGTTTCCCACAGGTGTCGGGCATGAAATACGTCATTCATAGCGCAACTCACAAGGTCTCTGATGTCATGGTGCTGAATGCAGACACTGGAGAGTATGTGCCCATCGACCTTGACGCCACCTATACCATCGGCACGACCGACTATTACCATGGTGGCGGATTCTATGGAATCTTGAATGACTGTAAGGTGCTGAATATGACAACCGTGCTCGCAAGGGATGCCTTCTCCGACTATCTGGAGCGTACGTTGCAAGGCAACGTAGGCGATGCTTTCCGACAGTCACAGGGACGTGTCACAATCATCAACGACTAAAAAACTGATGGTGGCCGACGGCCTCTATTCTTGGTCATCAAGAATGGGGACGTCGGGCTGGCCGTCTATCTGGATGGGGTGCTCACGCCAGTAGGCCTCTTCGTCAAACTGCACGTCGGGCTCTTCATAGTTCTCATAGTCCTGGCGGAAATAGATATCCGGCTCTGGGGCAGACATCTCCTCAAATTCAGTGGCAATATAGTAGTGGTAGCGGTTGAAATCCTCTTCCACTCGACTACGCTTCAGGCCGGGGCTGTATCCCTCATACTCGTGATACACCTCCGGCTTCTCTTTCTTTTCCGACCCCAGATAGTTGATGACCTTACGAAGCGTAGGGCGGTCGCACCCTATGAGGCTGAAGCTCAAGAGTGTGATGAGAAGTGGGGTTGTGACGTTCCGGGATGGTATCATGGGTTGTCTTCAATTCGTATCAACATTGAGGATGGTTGCAAAAGTAGATAAAAAACTTAATATTTCAAATGAACCTGATTCATTTTTTTGCACAATGTCTTCTTTGACTTCGCCAAAGTGAAACGTTCTGTAGTATGAAGCGTCAAAGTTGGGGGAGAAATGCCATTTTTAATAAAAATCTATTTGTCGTTGTCTGAGTTTTTCGTACCTTTGCCATCAGAAACGAAAATTTGACACATCAGTAATATTATCAACCAAAAAATAGCAATATGAAGAATTTGGATTGGGCAAACTTATCCTTTGGTTATCTGCCGACAGACTACAACGTCAGATGTTATTATCGTGATGGAAAATGGGGCGAGATAGAGATTTGCTCCGATGAGTATCTAAAACTACACATGGCTGCCACCAGTCTGCATTATGGACAGGAGGCTTTTGAGGGACTGAAAGCTTACAGATGTCCCGATGGTAAGGTGAGGGTGTTCAGAATGGACGAAAACGCAGCACGTCTGCAGAGCACATGCCGTGGCATCATGATGCCTGAGGTGCCCACAGCGTTGTTTGAGGAGATGGTCACCAAGGTAGTGCGCCTCAACCAGGAGTATATACCTACTTACGAGAGTGGTGCCACGCTTTACATCCGTCCGCTGCTCATCGGTACCAGCGCACAGGTGGGCGTGCATCCTGCCAAGGAATATCTGTTCTTGATTTTCGTCACTCCCGTAGGACCGTATTTCAAAGGTGGTTTCTCCACCAATCCTTATGTCATCATACGTGACTATGACCGCTCGGCTCCTCTTGGAACGGGTAAGTATAAAGTGGGTGGCAACTACGCAGCCTCTCTCTTCGCCAACAATCTGGCACATGAAAAAGGGTATGCCTGTGAGTTCTATCTCGATGCCAAGGAGAAAAAGTATATGGATGAGTGCGGCGCTGCCAATTTCTTCGCCATCAAGGACAACACATACGTCACACCTAAGTCTACATCTATCCTGCCCAGCATCACCAACAAGAGCCTGATGCAGTTGGCAGAGGACTTTGGCATGAAAGTGGAGAGACGTGCCATCCCCGAGGAGGAACTCTCCACCTTCGAGGAAGCAGGAGCCTGCGGCACAGCAGCCGTCATCAGTCCTATCTCCTATATCGATGACCTCGACACCGGCGAGCGCTTCACCTTCAGCAAGGACGGAAAACCCGGTCCCATCTCCAAGAAACTGTATGATACACTCCGTGGTATACAGTATGGCACCATCGAAGACAAACATGGATGGACTAAAGTGGTGATTGAATGAGCAAAGGAAAATTGGCGAAATTCGCTGATATGGAAAAATATGAGAACGTGTTCCAGTACCCCTATTCGGTGGTGGAACACGTTCCTTTTGAGATGCAGGGCCATTGGAGAGAGCGCTATTTTCACAACGACCATCCCATCGTGCTTGAACTCGGATGTGGCAAGGGTGAATATGCGGTGAGTCTCGCCCGTCTGTTCCCGGATGTGAATTTCATCGGAGTGGACATCAAAGGGGCAAGGATGTGGACCGGTGCTACACAAGCCCTTCAGGAGGGGCTGCGCAATGTGGCATTTCTGCGTACCAACATCGAGATCATCGATCGCTTCTTCGCTAAAGACGAGGTGCAGGAGATATGGCTCACCTTCAGCGACCCGCAGATGAAAAATCCGCGCAAACGTCTCTCGAGCACCTATTTTTTAGAGCGGTACCGCCGTTTCCTCGTCGATGGTGGCATCATCCATCTCAAGACCGACTCTCTTTTTCTCTTCACCTATACGACATTGATGGTGGAGAAAAACCGGCTGCCCTTGCTCTTCCGTACGGAAGACCTATATCATACCGAGGGCTTGGACGCTCAGACCAGCCATATTCTCGGCATCCAGACTTATTATGAGCGCATGTGGATAGAGCGCGGCCTCAACATCAAGTATATGAAATTTCAACTTCCTCAGGAGGGCGTCTTAGAAGAGAGTGAGGAAGAAATCCCTCTTGATGACTACCGCAGTTATCGCCGCGACAAACGCAGCCCGAAAGAGAAGGCCATTTAATCCGGCCCATCGAGATGACCAATCCCGATGGGCATCATTCTTATCACTTAAAATTCTTTTTTATCCACTCCATTTGCTGCCGATTGGTGGCTTCGGAAGTCCAGTGCTCATTGATGGGAGTGATCAGACTCTCCTTTTCGCACTTCAGCACGTTCCATACAGCATACGAGGTGGTGGGCGGACAGGTGTTGTCGTTGAATCCCCAGGTCATGAAGGTGGGACATTTCACATAGCGGGCGAAGTTCACCACGTCATAATATGCCATGGTGCGGATGTTGGCGTCGGTGTACAGACCGCGCTCGGCTTTGAAGTGGGGGTAACCGCTGGTGAGCCCTGCGCTACCGGCAGCCATGTCGCTCAAGGCAGGGTGATTGGCCACACAAAGGTCGATACGTGAGTCGAGGGCGGCGGCGATGATGGAGAGGGCGCCCCCTTGGCTGCCGCCCATCACTGCCACATGTTGGCCATCCCATTCGGGCAAAGAGGTGAGGTAGTCGATACACCGCACCAGTGCCACGTAGACATGTTTCATGTAATAATTGTCAGGGTTGTCAAGACCCATCTCTAAATATTCACTGAAGGCGGAACGGATGTCGTTGAAGTCATTTTCGTCCATTGTCGGACGCATACCGTGTATCTCTGTCACAAAGCGTATCATGTTGTTTTCCTGGTAATAATTGCGCGAAGTCACCTCTTTGATGGTCTTCACACCGGCTCCCGGAGGGGTCAGCACAACGGGACAACTGCCTGCCTGGGCATTTTTCGGATAGAGCAAATAACCGTAGAGATGGTGGCGGCGGTCGGTCTGCAGTCTTACTAAATAAACATCCGCTTTGTCATCCGACAAGTCTTTCTGATATTCACGGTCACATTTCAATGGGGTGGCGCGTGCCTCTTTGACGGCCTTCTCCCAGAATGCACGGAAGTCTTTGGGCTCTTTGGTGAAAGGCTGTATCTTCTCAGGAGAGAAACCTACCTTCACATGGTGGGTGTAACTCACGCCGTCGATGGTGGTTTTCAGCCGTAGGTCGCGGAAGCCTGGTGTGCGGCTGGTGCCCATGTTGATGGTGGCGCGGCCGTTCTTCATCTTCACCGTGCCTTTCATGTCGCTGTCCAGGAGGTCTGTGCCCACGGCGTATTCTATCTCACCATCGCGGGGAATGCCGTACTTGTAGAATTGCACGTCGATGCGTGCGTTCTCGCCTGTCTTGTAAAGCCAGTCGGCATGGTCGGGCACAGTGACCCACAGGTAGTCGCTGCGATAAGGGTAATTCTCCGCTGCGCAGGGGATCAGACATGCCATCCAGTAAACCAGTAATAATAGGCTCTCTTTTTTCATAATCATGTTGTTTTAGTAGATGAATAGCAGATGCTATGAAATAGTAATAGTTTGTTTTTCATGCAAAAATACTAACTTTTTTTGATAAAAAATGATTTACTTGCGCTTTTATTCGTAATTTTGCAGAATGGACAGAAACATTTGTGCATTTTTGGAAAATCAAAAGATGTATAGAAATATGGTATAATGGAAATCAAATATGATGGTCAAATGATGGCCTGAGTGTCTCTATTCTAGATCTTTTGAGCTCCAAAAAGTTGAGTGAATGTATATTTTAAATTTTTATATGATGAGAAACCTATTTGTGACATTGATGCTGTTGATGGTGTCTACCATGGCAATGGCAAAAATCAAGACTGTGGTGCTGACCACCAATCCGCAGATGCATTGCGTGAACTGTGAGAACCGAGTGAAGAACAATCTCAAGGATGTGCCGGGCATCAAGTCGGTGGAGACGAGCGTGGCCGACCAGACCGTCACCATCAAGTACAACACAAAGAAAACCTCTGAAGAGGAGCTGATCAAGGCTTTCGAAGGCTTTGGCATGAAAGCTCGCCTTCTCGCTAAGGGTGAGAAAATCGTCAAGGAGGCCCATGAGTGCAAAGAAGGTAACGAAGGAGGTTGTGGCGAATGACACTCTATCCCAAACTGATTAATGACGCACTGGCTACCGTCATCTATCCGGGTACGAAAAAAAACCTGATAGAGAGTGAGATGGTGGCCGACAATATGCGGATCGACGGCATGAGTGTCTCTTTCTCCATCATTTTCCCGAGAGACACCGACCCCTTTCTCAAATCTACACTGAAAGCGGCCGAAGCGGCCATCCACTACCATGTCGGTCAGGATGTGCAGGTGACGGTCACACCAGAGTATAAGTCGGCCCCGAGACCGGAGGTGGGCAAACTCTTGCCACAGGTGAAGAACATCATCGCCGTCAGCTCTGGAAAGGGTGGGGTAGGAAAGAGCACCGTTGCCGCCAACCTAGCCATCGCACTGGCACGCCTTGGCTATAAGGTGGGACTGCTCGATACAGATATCTTTGGACCCTCCATCCCCAAAATGTTTGGCGTGGAGGATGCACGGCCCTATGCCGTGCATGTCGACGGGCGTGACCTGATTGAGCCGATTGAGCAATATGGTGTCAGACTGCTCAGCATCGGATTCTTCGTCAGTCCGCAGACAGCCACACTGTGGAGGGGAGGCATGGCTTCTAATGCCCTTAAACAGCTCATCGCTGATGCCGACTGGGGCGAGCTTGACTATTTCATTCTCGACACGCCTCCAGGTACCAGCGACATCCACCTCACCTTGTTGCAGACGCTCGCCATCACTGGAGCCGTCATCGTCAGCACTCCGCAAAATGTGGCATTGGCCGACGCACGGAAGGGCATCGACATGTATCGCAATGAGAAAGTCAACGTGCCTATCCTTGGACTGATAGAAAACATGGCATGGTTTACGCCTGCTGAGATGCCTCAGAATAAGTATTACATTTTCGGCAAAGACGGATGCAAAAACTTGGCCGCAGAGATGAACATACCGCTGTTGGCACAGATTCCTATCGTACAGAGCATTTGTGAGAATGGCGATGCAGGCACACCGGCAGCCACCCAAGTAGATACCATGACAGGACAGGCGTTCATCAACCTGGCTCAGGCGGTCGTGACGGTGACCAATAAGCGTAACCGTGAGATGAAACCCACAAAAATCGTGGGATTGAAAAAATAGTTCATTGGTAAAACAAAAAAGAGATATTGTAAATTACTAATTTTTTATGATATGAAAAAAATTTTACTTCTTTCAGCAACTTTGTTGCTTACATTGGGTATCAATGCCCAATCTGCACTTTTTGAAAAGGCAAATGTGAAGCTCGAGAGGGCTGCCACGGCGTTGAAGTCTATCGCAAAGGCACCCGCAAAAATCTCCAGTCTGGAAAACAACCAGCGTATCTTAGGCCCTTACACCTCGGATGCATATGAGGCAGAGAATGGACTTGGCCTCATCAATTATCCTGGCACTTATCCCATCGCTGTTTATATGGGTCAGGGTTTCCAGGAGTTCTCTGGTTCCAAATTGGTAAAGATTCGTTTCGCTTTGGCTCAGGCCACCACCGTGAACAATGTGTTTATGCTGGCTGTTACCACTGAAGGGGCCATGAATATGTTGGCAACAGAGCCGTTTACTGGAACCGCCAAGAAGGGGTGGAATGAGGTGACACTCTCTGAGCCTGTAGAACTTGACTTTTCCAATGTCGAGGCCATCCTTTTAGGCTTCGAATATGTGCAGACCAACAGCAGAGATACGGGCTATCCTCTGTCTCTCGTCATGGAGGACACACCTTGTCCTACTTTCATTTATGGAAACTTAGGGGCATCTGGTGAGAGCTGGTACAACCTGGGAACAGATGACTACGGTAGCCTGAGTGTGCAGGCAATCGTTGAGAGCGACAACTTCGCCGATAATGCTGTGGCACCCAGAAACTTTGGCAAACACAATCTGAAAGCCGGCGCCAATGCGGACATCAACGTGGCCTTTGCCAACTTAGGTACGAAAGTCAATGACATCGATTATACATTGGCATATGATGGCGTTGTGGGAGAGGAACAGCACTTACAGCTCGCTCATCCTTTGAATAAGGTGGGTGGCGTCTTCACTGAGGCCATCACACTGACCGCTCCTGAGGCAACCGGTGTACACGAAGTGACTTTGACCGTGACCAAGGTAAACGGTGTGGAGAATGGCACCGCTAACAACGTGGCTAAGGGAACGATCCTGTCATTGTCGAAAGCTTTGCCAAAAGGTGTGGTCGTCGAGGAATTCACTGGCACTGGATGTGGCTGGTGTCCGCGTGGCCTCGTGGGTATGGGCAAGATGCGTCAGGCATACGGCAACCAGTTTGTGGGCATTGCTCTCCATCAGTACAACACGGATGACGCCATGTACAATCCCAACTATGCTTACATCGGCTTAAGCAGTGCACCTTCTTGTGCTCTCAACCGCAAAGCAATCATCGATCCGTATTTTGGATCGGGTAATGACATCCTCGAAGACTTTGCTGCTGAGCTGAACGTTCTGCCTGAAATCGGTGTGTCTGTGACAGGTACATGGAATAGTGATAAGTCTGAGATTGCCGCCGTCGCAACCATCGAACCTCTGGTGTCGGGTAAGTATGAGATAGCCTACGCGTTGATAGCCGATCAACTCTCAGGTACCACAAGAGCTTGGAAGCAAACCAACTATTATAGCTATCAATATGCCACCCAGACTGGTTACACCAGGGATATGCTGCCCGATGATATGAAGTTTGCCTATGACTTGGACGCTTCTTATTCTGCCGTCTTCGATGATGTCATGATTGAAAGCTCATATGACAGGACAAACAACCTGGCCAAATTAGGAGATTTGACAGAAGGTGAGACCGTCACCAATTCCTTCACGCTGTATATGCCTGAGTCTGCAGCTCTCTTAAATGCGATTGATACGGACAAAGTGGCTGTCTGCGTTTTGATTATTGACGCTCAGACTGGTTTTGTGGCTAACGCCGCTAAGTACTACCTCTCTGACACTGAGGGAATCGCAGAACAGGGTGCTGATCGCAGAAATCTCACAGAGACAGCACGCTACAATGCAGCTGGACAGCAGATCTTCGCACCGCAGAAGGGCCTGAATATCGTTCAGCTTTCTGATGGCTCCACAATGAAAATCATGGTGAAATAATCACCTGTCATCCCTATTATCCAATGAGGGTGTGTCAAAATGATTAAATTGGCGCACCCTCTTTGTATTTTTTGCAATTAGAACAAAACTGGGCTTATGCGGCCATTTTATGTGTTAAATGGAAAAAGTGCGCCGCATAGAGTCTCCAAAGCCGATTTTTAGG
>JAEEGL015600246.1_pt1 | contig 14609 bp, 15 predicted proteins | sample 9134231 | NCBI WGS metagenome assembly JAEEGL01 (sample SAMN16246548, study PRJNA631951) | gut metagenome | biome: gut microbiome; feature: rumen; material: fiber-attached | host: Bos | place: Iran: Karaj | collected 2018-10 | reverse complement strand
ATTAAAGTATTAAATCCAAAATCTAATAAATCATAAAAAAAGATACAATTTAATGTATCTTTTTATATTTTACCTTGATAAAGTTTATCACGTTTTGATAAAAACTTACCTTTATTTTCTTTTCTTCTAGTAAATCGTTCTAGAGCTTTTTTATCTCCTTTTAAGTAATGTGTAATTTTAGTTAAGGCATCAATTTCAGTTTGTTTAGCTCTATGATAAGAAATTTTAAGTTCTTTTGCAATCGTATCAAGTGACTTAACTTCTGATTCACCAAAACCAAATCTTTTATATATAACTACAAATTCTCTTTCTGTTAATATTTTTTTAATTTCTTCTAATAAGTTTTCTTCAGCAATTCTTCCAATAATTTGTTTTTCTATATCTTCTTTTGATGGCACTAAATGTCCTAAAGTAATATCAGATTCTTCATTATTTGATGAAGAAGAAACAACTGAATCTAATCTTGCATCCTCTTTAGAATACATTAAAAATTCTTCAAATTCTTCAAGAGTTATTCCTAACATTTCTGCTTTTTCTTCTTTAGAAAGGGAAGGACCAAACTCTGCTTCGATTTTACTCAACATTCTTTTAATATACATAATCATTTCAATTTTATTTGTTGGAAAGTAAACAATTCTATAATTATTTTTTAAGAAAAGAGTTATTTTTTGTTTAATCCAGAAAGTTGCATATGATGAAAAATTATCACTTATTTTTGGATTATATCTATCTACAGCAATTAATAGACCAGTAACTCCTTCGTTAATTAGTTCTTCAACTGAGAAATTTGGATTTTTTGCTGCATATACATTGGCAATTTTTTGAATTAGTCTCATATTTTCTGTAACTAATAATTTCTTTGCCTCTTGATCTCCAGCACGATATCTATCAATTAATTCTTTATTAACTTGATGATACTTAGAATTTTCATCTTTTATTTCACGTGGATTACTTTTTTCTTTTTCTTGAACATTTTTTTCATATATTTCTACAAATCCAGATAAGAATGGATATTTTTCTAATACTTCTTCTTTATTATCACAAATGCTCGTTAATAAAAAGGGTCTTATATAGTTATTTCTAAATATTGCTTCATATGGATCACCTTTAATTTCTTCAACTCTTAATAATTTATCCATAACAATATTAATAATACTTAGTTTGTCATTATTATCCATGTTTTTATTTTTTACTAAAGAAGAAATTGAACTTATTAAATATTTAAATGAGTCATTGCATTTCATAATTAATGCTTTATTAGCTTCTTTTTTGATATCTTCATACATTTGTAATAATTCATCATCATCATTAATGCTTTTATTTTTAGAAATATAACTATTAATATCGAATCTTTTATTAAAGAATTTAATTAATTTTAAATATTCAATTATTTCTTTCTTAATAATACTATTCCCCATATAAACCTCTTATTCAACCGGTATTATAATAAAGTTAATATTTTTTGTCAATTTAAAAAAGAACCATAGGTTCTTTTAATTTGTTATCTGTTCAAATACATCGTCTATATCGACAAGTATATCTTCATTTTTAGTTACTTTTAAATTATCGTTAGTATATCTTGGTGTGACATGAACATGAAAGTGTTTTATATCTTGTCCAAAACCATTGTTTTGAATAAGTGTTAATCCATCGATTCCTAACTTATCTCTTAATAATACATATAATTCTTTAACAACTTTATTAATATGTGTTAATAATTTATCATTTATATCAAATAAATTTTCATAGTGTTTCTTTGGTACTATTAACATGTCTCCATTAGTAGAAGGATTAATATCCAAAAAAACTTTAACTAAGCTATCTTCATATATAGTTCTACTAGGTATATCACCATTAATTATCTTACAAAATAAACAATCCATAATTATCTCCTTCTTTATAATATTTTAACATAAAATATTTAGAATAATGATATTTTATTTTTAGTTATTATTTTTATATATTATGTTATAATAATAACGATTAGAGGTGTATTATGCTTAGTATCAAGAAACTAAATGCTGAAGTAGGCGAGAAAAAAATATTAAATGACTTTAATTTAGAAATAAAAGAAGGAGAAATCCATGCAATAATGGGACCTAATGGTACTGGTAAAAGTACTTTATCTAAAGTCATTTTAGGAAATAAAAATTATCAAATTAAAAGTGGAGATATAAAGTTTTGTGGTAAATCATTAAAGGGACTTACGACAGATGAAATAGCAAGATTAGGTATATTTGTATCTTTTCAAAACCCTATAAGTATTGAAGGAGTACAAAATAGTGAATTTATAAAAACTGCTATTAATGAAAGAAGAGAAAATGCTATTGGGCTTTTTGAGTTCATTAAAGAAGTTAAAGAGAAATCAAAAGAATTAGATTTTCCAGAAGAAATGATTCATAGATCAGTAAATGTAGGAGCTAGTGGTGGAGAAAGAAAGAAGAATGAAGTATTACAACTAGAATTACTAGAGCCTAAATTTATTATTCTTGATGAATTAGATTCAGGACTTGACGTTGATAGTCTTAAAAAAGTATGTGATGGAATTAATGGATATTTAAAAGAACATCCAAAAACAGCTGTATTAATAATTACTCACTATCCAAGAATATTAGAATATATTAAGCCACAATTTGTACACATGATGATATGTGGAAAAATAGTTAAAACTGGTGATTATAATCTAGCATTTGAAATAGAGAAAAAAGGATATTCTAATTTAGGTAGTGATAATAATGAATAAATTAATAATAGATAATGAATTTGATATTGTTGATGTAATAATAGATCAAGATACTGATATGGAAGTTAATCTAGATAATGTTGAAAAGAATCTAGTATTTCATATAACAAATGGAGTTAATTTTAAAGGATTTATTAACACTACTAATACTAAGAATAAAATTAGTTATCTAGTTGATGAAAATGCTCAAGTAGTTATTAATAAACTATCTCAAGATACAAGTGATGAGATAGAAATAAATCTTAATGGAATTAATTCAAGAGTAAAATATAATACAAGTGTTATTAATTATGGAAATAATAGTTATAAACAAGTAGTAAGACATAGTAGTCCTAATACGGAAATTAAGATTAGTAATCATGCTATAAATGTAGAAGATAATGAATTTAAATTTATAGTAGATGGAATTATAGAAAGAAATTCTTCTAAAGTAAACTTTAAGCAAGATAATAGAATTGTTAATTTAAAAGGTGGTAAAAGTAATATTTTACCTAACTTAATAGTAGACAATGATGATGTTGAAGCTAGTCATTCTGCTTATATAGGGGCATTTGATGAAGATGCTAAATTCTATATGATGTCTAGAGGAATTACTGAAAAAGAATGTGATGATTTACTTATAAAAGCATTCTTATTAAATGGAATGGATTTAAGTGAAAAAGAAAGAGATATATTTGTAGGTAGAATAGAACAAATAAATAAATAATGGAGGTGATAATTTGAATAGAGAAGATTTTGAAATATTTAATACTGGATTAATATATTTTGATAATGCTGCTACTACACAAAAGCCTAAATGTGTTGTTGATGCAATAGTAGATTATTATACAAAATATACAGCTAATGCTCATAGAGGAGACTATGATATTAGTTTAAAAGTAGATGAAAAGTATGAAGAAGTAAGAGATAAAGTTAAAGACTTAATTAATGCTGATGATACTAAAGAAATAATCTTTACTAAAGGATCTACTGAAAGTTTAAATACAATAATATTCGGATTTATGGCTCATTATTTAAAGAAAGATGATGAAGTAATTATATCTAAGGGAGAGCATGCATCTAATGTATTACCTTGGATGGCTTTAGCTAAACAAATTGGATTTAAAATTGTTTATCCTGAATTAGATGATAATTATAGTTTAACAATAGATAGTATAAAGAAATCAATTAATAAGAATACTAAAGTAATATCAATTGCACATATAACTAATGCAATTGGAGATGTTAGACCAATTAAAGAAATTGGAGAAATATGTAAAGAAAATAATATATTATTTGTTGTAGATGCAACTCAAAGTATTGGTCATATGAAAGTTGATGTTAAAGAAAACAACATAACATTCTTAGGTTTTTCTGCCCATAAGATGTTAGGGCCAACTGGAGTTGGAGTGCTTTATGGAAAGTTAGATTATTTAGAAAAAATAGTACCTTTAGAATATGGTGGAGGAATGAATATTTCTTTCAACAGTAATGGTGAATATGAGCTAAAACAACTTCCATTAAGGCTAGAAGCAGGAACAAGAAACATCGCTGGTGTTATTGGCCTTGGAGCAGCAATAGATTATTTACAATCTATTGGACTTAATAAAATACATGAATATGAATTAGAATTAAAGAAATATTTATTAGAGAAACTAAAAAATGTACCTAATATAAAAATATATAATGATAAGAGTAATTCAGGTATATTACTATTTAATGTTAAAAAATATTTTGCTCAAGATGTTGCGATTTTCTTAAATAGTTATAAAATTTGTATTAGAGCAGGTAATCATTGTGCCAAGGTATTACAAGAAGTTATTGGAGATACTAATACTTGCAGAATAAGTTTATACCTATATAATACTAAAGAAGAAATAGATAAACTAATTGATGCTCTAATGGATCAAGATAAGATATTAGATACAGTTGTATAGAAAGAAGGAAGGGATAATATGGATACTAAAGAAAAAAGAGGATATATACTAGATAACTATCAAAATCCAGCTAATCATGGATTACCAAAAGATGATAAGTCTTATATTTTCAACAATTCAAAAAACGAATCATGTGTTGATAATATAACTATAGCTGTTAAATTTGATGGTAATAAAGTAGCAGATGTAAGATTTGATGGAGATGCATGTGCAATTTGTACATCAGCATCAAGTGTAATGACAAAAGAATTAATGGGAAAAACAAAAGCAGAAGCTGAATTAATCATTGATAACTTTGAAAGAATGATTAATGAACAACCATATGATGAAGAAGTTCTTGGAGAACTTAATATATATAATGAAGTATATAAACAACCTGCAAGAAAGAAATGTGCACTTCTTCCAATGGATGCAATGAAAAAAATAATAGACAATAATTAGAAAGAGGGATGCCCTTATGGAAATAACAGGACTTAGTGAAAATAACATAAGAAAAATTTCCAAAACAAAAGATGAAGACCAATGGGTATTAGATTTTAGATTAAAGAGTTATGAACTATTTAATAAATTAGATATGCCAGACTTTGGACCTAAATTTGATTTAGATTTTGAAAAAGTAATATATTATAAAAGCCAAGAAAAGGGAATGAATAATAACTGGAATAAAATAGATAATAACATTAAATGTGAATTCCAATCTCTTGGAGTAATAGATAGTGAAAAGTATATGGATGGTATGGGAGTTCAATATGAAAGCGAAGTAATATACCATAATATGATTGAAGAACTAGTAGAGAAAAAAGTAATATTTACTTCTATTGAGATGGCAATGAAACAATATCCAGATTTGGTTAAGAAGTATTTTTCTAAGATAGTAAGTAGTGCTGATAATAAACTAGCAGCACTTAATGGAGCTGTATTTTCTGGTGGTAGTTTTATTTATATTCCACCTAATACAACATTAGATAGACCATTACAAAGTTATTTTAGAATAAATAGTCGTGCGATGGGTCAGTTTGAAAGAACATTAATAATTGTAGATGATAATAGTCATTTACATTATATAGAAGGATGTACTGCACCAACTTATAGTGATTCTAGTTTACATGCAGCAGTAGTAGAAATATATGTTGGAAAGAATAGTAGTTGTCGTTATTCAACAATTCAAAACTGGGCTCCAAATGTTCTTAACTTAGTTACTAAAAGAGCACTTGTTGAAGAAAATGGTGTAATGGAATGGATCGATGGTAACATTGGAAGTAAAGTTACAATGAAATATCCAGCATGTATTCTAAAAGGTGACAATTCAAGTGGAACATGTATTACTATTTCAGTTGCTACTCATGAACAACAACAAGATAGTGGTGCAAGAATGATACATATTGGTAAGAATACAAGTAGTACAATTATTTCCAAAAGTATTGCTAGACTTGGTGGAAATGCAACATATCGTGGAAAAGTTGATATAAAAGAGAGTGCAACAAACAGTAAAGCAATTGTTAAATGTGATTCTTTAATACTTGATGAAAATTCAAAGAGTGATGCATATCCAACAAATATATGTAGAGCTAAATCAAGTAATCTAGAGCATGAAGCAACAGTGTCTAGAATAAATGAAGATAACTTATTCTACTTAATGAGTAGAGGTATTCCTGAAGAAAAAGCTACTGAACTAATAATTCTTGGATTCATAGAAAGATTTAGAGAAGAACTTCCAATGGAATATGCTGTAGAGTTAAATCAATTATTGAAAAGAAATCTATAAAAGTATAGATTTAAAAAAATAAATATAGTAATTAAATAGAAATTATAAATTCTAAAAAGAAATTCATAATTTCTTTTTTTATGTTTAAATAAAAGGTTAAAATGGTCATTTGATATATAAAATTAATAATGATAAATTACTCCTGGAAAGGAGGTATTTTATGTTGAATCAAGTAGTATTAGTAGGTCGACTCGTTAAAGATCCAGAAATAATAGAAAAAGAATCTAGTAAGAAAATATCTAGAATAACACTTGCCATACCAAGAAGCTTTAAAAATGTTGATGGTGAATATGAAAGTGACTTTATAACATGCATCTTGTGGGATTCAGTTGCTCAATCTACTTTTGATTATTGTAAGAAAGGAGATATAATCGGAGTAAAAGGAAGAATTGAATCAAGAGTAGTAGAAAAAGACGACGATAAAAAGTATTATACAGATGTAATTGCAGAAAGAGTAACATTTTTGTCATCAAAAGAAAAGAATAGTAAATAAAAATATAACCCTAAAAAAGACTAAACCAAAAGAAAACAAAAAAGTTTTCTTTTTTTATTGCATTTCCCAAATAAATGAGTATAATGAAAATGAAAATCATTTTCAATTTGGAGATTATTATGGAAAGAAGTAAAACTTATAATACAAAACAAAAAGATGTAATTATTAATTTAATTAAAGATAAAAAACATGAATTTACTACTAAAGAAATATATAATGATCTAGATAAAAAAGTTGGATTAACAACAATTTATAGATTGATTGATAGTTTAGTAAATGAAGGAATGTTAACTAAAAATATTAATAGTAATAACGAAGCATCTTATCAGGTTTTAGAGAATTGTGATAAAGAAAATCACTTTTATTTAAAATGTGATGATTGTGGTGATCTAATTCACATTGATTGTGACTATATTGAACCATTAAAAAAGCATATTCTTGATGAACATAATTTTAAATTAAATGATAATCATATTATTATTAATGGAACTTGTAATAAGTGTTCTAAAAAGGGTGATAAACATGAAAAAAATTAAATATTTATTAACAATTTTATTACTTGTATTCTTTACTGGATGTAATAGTACTAATAAAGATACAAAATATACCATTGTTACTACTAATTTTCCTGGATATGATTTTGTAAGAGCAATAATAAAAGATGTAGATGACATAAGTGTTAAAATGCTTATTTCACCTGGAGGAGAAATACATAGTTATGATCCAACTCCAGAAGATATTATTAATATTGAAAAAGCTGACTTATTCGTATATGTTGGAGGAGAATCAGATGAATGGGTAGATGATTTACTTGATAATAATAACATTGATAAATCTAAAGTTGTTAAGTTAATGGATCTTGTTAATACAGTATACGAAGAAGAAGTTAATGAAGTAAGTGAAGAAGAGGAAGACGAAGAAGAATTGGATGAGCATATATGGACTAGTCCTAAGAATGCTATTACTATTGTTCAAAAATTATCTAAAAATATTATAGAAATAGATAAAGATAATAAAGAAAAATATGAAACAAACGAAAATAAATATGTTGAAGAATTAACTTCAATAGATAATGAAATTCAAGAAGTAGTTAAAACAGCTAAAAGAAAAGAATTAATATTTGGAGATAGATTTCCATTTAGATATTTTACTGATTTATATGGATTAAAATATTATGCAGCATTTCCTGGTTGTTCAAGTGAAACAGAAGCAAGTGCTAAAACAATTGCATATTTAATAGATAAAGTAAAAAGTGACGATATTCCAGTTATTCTTAAAATAGAATTATCAAGTGGTAAAGTATCTGAAGCAATACAAAAAGAAACAGGAGTAAAAATATTAGAACTTAATTCAGCACATAATATAAGTAAAGATGATTTTGATAAAGGAATTACTTATGTTGATATTATGAAAAAGAATATTGAAGTACTAAAAATTGCTCTTAATTAGGGGTGGATTATGAGTTTAATAGAATTAAAGAATTTAACTCTAGGTTATGATAAAAAAGTTGTACTAAAAAATATAAACCTAGAAATTGAAGAAAATGACTTTATATGTATAGTTGGACCAAATGGTAGTGGAAAGAGTACTTTAGTAAAAGGAATTCTTGGACTTATTAAACCAATGAAAGGTAAAGTAATATATAATGATTTAAAGAAAAACTTTATCGGTTATATGCCACAAGAAACTAAAGTAGATAGTAACTTTCCAGCATCTGTTTTTGAAATAGTTTTATCAGGAACACTAAATAAAAAAAGATTTAATCCATTCTATACAAAAGAAGAAAAAGAAAATGTATTAGATATTTTAAAGTTATTAAAAATAGATAGATTAAAAAATAAAAGTTTTCAAGATTTATCTGGTGGTCAAAGACAAAAAGTATTGTTAGCTAGAAGTTTAGTAGCAACTAGTAAATTACTAATACTTGATGAACCATCTAATAACTTAGATATGAAATCTAAAGAAGAATTGTATAATACAATAATTGATTTAAATAAAAATAGAGGAATAACTGTGTTAATGATTACCCATGATTTAGATCATCATAATTTAATAGGTAATAAAATTATTTCTCTACAAGAGGAAGAAGTATTCTATGGAACTACAAAACAATTCATAAGGAGAGTGCACCATGATGAATAGTATTTTAGAAATGTTTTCTTATGAATTTATGTTAAGAGCTTTTATAGTTGGTTTACTAATATCTTTCTGTGCATCATTGATTGGAGTTTCATTAGTGTTAAGAAAAGATTCAATGATTGGTGATGGATTATCACATGTTGGTTTTGGAGCATTTTCTGTAGCAACTGTTTTAGGCATTGCACCACTTGAATTTGCTATACCAATTGTAATAATTGTTTCATTTTTAATATTAAGAATAAATGATAATAAATCTGATTCAGTAATTGCATTAACATCAGCATCAAGTCTTGCATTAGGAACATTTATTGTTTCTTTATCAGGAGTAAATACTGATATTAATAACTATTTATTTGGTAGTGTATTATCAATTAATAATCAAGATGTAATAATAAGTATAATATTATCTTTAATAGTAGTATTACTATATGTATTTTCTTATAACAAGATATTTGCTATTACTTTTGATGAAAGATTTGCAAAATCAATTGGAATAAATACTAACTTATATAATATGATATTTGCTAGTTTATGTTCTGTAGTAGTAGTACTTGGAATGAGATTAATGGGATCATTATTAATATCAAGTTTAATAATATTTCCAACACTTTCATCAATGCAATTATTTAAGAAATTTAAAAGTGTTATGTTTTCAAGTATAGTAATATCAATAATTTCTTTTATAGTTGGTTTAATAATTTCATACTTAAATGGAACACCAACTGGAGCAACTATAGTAATTGTTAATTTAGGTGTATTAATAATATCTAAATTAATATCATTACTAATATTAAAAAGAAAATAAAAATATATACATATAAGACTTCCTCATGGAAGTTTTTATTTTTTTCTTATTTACTATCATGCTATAATTATTTTAGGAGAGATAATATGATAGAAGTAAAGAAAATAAATAAAACATACAATGGTAATGTTAAAGCAATTAGAGATTTAAATTTAACTATTAATGATGGAGAAATAGTTGGTTTCATTGGTCTTAATGGAGCAGGTAAAACTACTGCTATTAAGATGATGACAGGAGTATTAAAACCGGATTCTGGTACTATAAAAGTAAATGGTTTTGATGTAGTAAAAGATAGTTTAAAAGCAAAACAAATTATTGGATATATTGCAGATAGTCCTGATATATTTTTGAAATTAACTGGTATGGAATTTATTAACTTTATTGCAGATATCTATAAAGTAGCTCTTGAAGATAGAAAAAAACGTATTAAAGAGTTTAGTACTAGATTTGATTTAGAAGGATTACTTGATAAACCAATGCAAGGATATAGCCATGGAACAAGACAAAAAATGATGGTAGTAGCAGCATTAGTACATAATCCTGAAGTATGGATTCTTGATGAACCTTTAATTGGTCTTGATCCAAGAAGCGCTTTGGAACTTAAGAAAATGATGAGAGAACATGCAGATAAAGGTAATTCAGTATTCTTTTCAACTCATGTACTTGAAATAGCTGAAAAATTATGTGATAGAGTAGCAATAATAGATAAAGGTAAAGTAGTATTTATTGGTACTTTAGATGAATTAAAAACTAAATATAAAAAGAATGATTTAGAGAAATTATTTATGGAGGTAATTAAAGATGACTAGTTACCTTGCTTTAGTAAAATTATTTTTAAAATCATTAAAGCTACCTAGTCCAAAATTAAAAAGACAAAGGATGATAATGAGAATATTTATAATATTCGTTGTATTATTTATTCTTATTCCATTCTTATTTAGTTGTAGTGCTTTTGTATTTAGTACTACTAAGAAATTGATTGAATATGATTATCAAAATGTAGGTCTTGAAATGATGTGTATGCTGATAATGATATTTGCGTTTATCTTTGGATTTAGTGTAATTTTAAATGAATTCTATTTCACTGATGATATAGACAATTTACTGCCTTTACCATTAAAGCCATTTGAAATAATTGCATCTAAATTTACAGCAACATTTATTAGTGAAAGTGCTTTATTAATATTAGTTGTATTATTTAGTGTATTTGGATTTGGTATGGCACTTGATATTCCTGTTATTAATTATGTACTGGGTATTATAGGAATGTTAACACTTCCAATTGTACCTTTAGTTTATTGTGGCTTAATATGTTTAATAATAATGAGTTTTACTAAATATATTAAGAATAAAGAAATGGTAAGAAACATTGGGACATTTATCTTATTATTTGTTTTAGTAGCAGCAATATTCTTAATAACAAAATTAAATAATTTTAACTTAGATAAATATATAGAAGCATTTGTTAATGGAGATCAAGGTTTCTTAGATAATATGAGAATAATATTCCCACATATTAATTTGTTTGTTGATACTATTAGTAGTGGAAATGTATTATCATTATTATTCTATATTTTAATAAATATTGCTTATATAGTTGTATTTTTATTTGTTGCACAAAAATTATATTTTAGAGGAGTAATAAATCTAAGTTCTAATAATACAAAATCTTTAAAGAAGAAACATGATTTAATTAAAAATATTAAAGTTCATAGACCTGTTAGAACATATTTCTTAAAAGAAATTAGAACTCTATTTAGAACACCATCTTACTTTTTAAACTGTATTGCAATTAATTTAATATGGCCATTATTTGTATATCTAATATATGTATTTGTATCTAATAAGTCTATAAGTGAATTACAAGAATTAGTTAGTTCAGGAAATGAAAAGACACTTATGTTTATATTTATCTATTTAGTATTTATTTCAATTCTTGTTCCTACTATTAATGGAATAGCATCATCATCTTTTTCAAGAGAAGGAAAGCACTTTGACTTTATGAAATATATTCCGTTAGATTATAGAAGTCAGATACTTGCAAAATTTTTAGCAAGTTTCGTAATTTCATTTATTGGAATAAATATATTTACTATAATATTCTTTATAGTAATTAAAATATCAATTAAATATTTCTTGTTGTATTTCTTATTAAGTATTTTATGTGTTGTATTTGTATCTACTCTTGGAGTAGTAATTGATTCAATATATCCAAGACTTACTTGGGATGATGAAATAGATATATTAAGAGAGAATACTAATAATTTCTTAGTAATGGGATTAACAACTTTCTTTACTTTCTTATTATGTGGAGTAGGATATCACTTCTTTAGAAAAGGTATTAGCTTTGATTCAATTTTATTAACATCAATCATATCTTTAGTGGTATTAAATATAATAACAACTTTGTTACTTTTGTTTAAAGCTCCAAAGAATATAGAAAGTATGGAAGATTTATAAAATTAATAAGTTATTAATAAAAAAAATATGTTATAATTTTTATATAAAATAGTAAGAGGTAATATATGGAAAAAGAAGAAAAGAAAAAAACTGTTAAGAAAACAGTAAAAAAAGTAGTAAAAAAGGTAGTAAAAAACGAATCAGAGAAAAAGGTCGTAAAACCTATTGAAAAAGAAACTCCAGTTGTTGTAGAAAAAAAGAAAGAACCAGAAATAGTTAGAAAAGTAGAAAAGACTAATAACAATATTAATTTCTATTTAGCACTTATATTCTTTTTCTTAATTATAGTAATAATATTTGTTGGAGTTAAATCATGCTCTAAAGGTAGCAAGTATTGTAGTGCTAAAAAAGCAATTGAGATTGGGCCATATGATATTGAAGAAAAGGTAAAAATAGATACAGGTGAAATAATTAGTAATAAAGAAACATATAATAAATATTTCGATAAAGAATTAGATTGTGAATTAGATTTTGGAAATTACAATTATTATGCTATATCTCATCCATATGATACTTGTGAGAATAAAGATTTAGAAATAGCTGATTTTAAATTAGAAGGTCATAATTTAACAGTAGATTTTGAATTTAAAATAGGTACAACTGATTGTCAAAACAAACAAACATATTATTTAATTCCAATGGAGAAGAAAGCTCCAGTAGAAGGAATTAATTTAACATATTATGAACATATAGTAGATTAATAAAAAATAAATGAGATTTTTTATCTCATTTTATTTGCATTTAATTAAAAAAGAAAGAAGGTGGAGTTTATGATTTGCAATAATTGCGGAAAAGAATTAGATGACAATTTAGATATTTGTGATAATTGTGGAGAAGAACTTTCACCATCTAAAAAAGAATATTCTAACGAAGAGATGGAAAAAGCTTCCATTTTTTCTAAGACTATTTCTAAATACGATAGTAAGAAAAAAAAAGAAAACGATGATAATGAAGATAGTTTTAGAACAAAGAAAAAACAGTTAATTACTATGAGTCAAGTTAGAACTTGTTTAATTGTTCTTTTAATAATACTTGCAGCCTTTCTTTTATATATTGGAGTTAAACAAATCTTTAAATCAAGAAGTGGTCAAAGAACTATAATGATTTATATGGTTGGATCAGATTTAGAGAGTAAGTATTTAGCTGCTACAAAAGATATAGATGAGATTATTGGATCAGATGTAGATTTTGACGATATTAATATTCTTATATATACTGGTGGAACAAGAGAATGGCATAAGACAAATATTCCAAATGATAAACAAGCTTTATTTGAACTTAATAGTGATGGACTTGAACTAATTGAAGAATATGATAATAATGTTAATATGCTAGAGTATAATAATTTATCTTTCTTATTAAATTATGGTTATGAAAATTATAAGACTGATTATTATGATTTAATATTATGGGATCATGGAGCAGGACCAATATATGGTTATGGTTATGATGAATATAACAAATTAGATTCAATGAATCTAGATGAAATAAAAAAAGCTTTAGAAGAAAGCCCATTTAATAAAGATAATAAATTAGAACTTGTTGGTTTTGATGCTTGTTTAATGTCTAGTATAGAAGTAGCAGCATTATTCTCTGATTATTCTAATTACATGATAGCAAGTGAAGAGTTTGAACCAGGTGGAGGTTGGGATTACAGTTTCCTTGAAAAACTAGATAGTAGTTATAATACTGAAGACTTTGGGCGTTTAGTAATAGACTACTATAACGATTATTATGTTAAAAAGAAATATATTAAAGGAATATCTTTAACACTTATTAAATTAAATAGAGTAGATATAGTAGAAGAAAGAATTAATAATTTATTTAAAGCAATTGATAAAGATTTACAAATAGATTTTTCTTCTATATCTAGAAGTAGAAGTAACTCTAAAAGTTTTGGAAGAATATCTAATGAAGAATATTATTATGACTTAGTAGATCTTGAAGATTTATTAGATAGATTACCTGATAAATATAAAGTACAAAAAGAAGAGTTAAGAGCAACTTTAGGAGATTTAATTGTATATCAAAAAACAGATCTTGAAGGTACTTATGGAGTATCTATATACTTCCCATATGAAAACAAAAATAAGATTGTTGATAATTTAAAATACTATAAAGAATTAGGATTTGCTAAAGAGTATTATGATTTTATCAGTAGCTTTTCATCTAAGTTAACTGGAGTTAGTGAATCTAATTGGGATATTTCTAAGAATACAATTGAATCTAATGGAAATGGAATTGTATCTATTACTTTTGATGATGATGTTATAAACAATTATAGTTAT
>JAEEGL014938480.1_pt1 | contig 14609 bp, 8 predicted proteins | sample 9134231 | NCBI WGS metagenome assembly JAEEGL01 (sample SAMN16246548, study PRJNA631951) | gut metagenome | biome: gut microbiome; feature: rumen; material: fiber-attached | host: Bos | place: Iran: Karaj | collected 2018-10 | reverse complement strand
TAAGTTAAGAAAAACAAGATTGGATCATGGAAGCGAACGAAAATACCGTGAAATTGTATTACAATACCGAGAGGGAGAGGCTGCGCATGCCGGAGTACGGCCGCAACGTACTTGAGATGGTAGAGCAGTTGAAGGACATCGAGGACAGGGACAAGCGCAGCGAGCAGGCGAAGGCGGTCGTCAAGGTCATGGAACTCCTCAATCCCCAGGTCCATCAGCAGGAGAACTACGAACAGAAACTCTGGGACCATCTCTATCTGATGGCCGGTCTCGACCTGGACATCGACGCCCCGTTCCCCGCTCCGGTGGTGGAGGATCTCCAGTCACGTCCGCAAGTGATTCCCCTTAAGGGCAAGCCCGTCAAGGCGACCCACTACGGCCGCAATATCGAGAGCATCATCGACCTCATTGCCGGAGAGCCGGAAGGCGAGGTCAAGACCGCGATGATACGTTCCCTGGCCATTTATATGCGTCAGCAATACCTCATCTGGAACAAGGACAGCGTCGCCGACCGTACCATCTTCGACGACATAGAGAAACTCTCCGATTACCGCATCAAGGTTCCCGAGGGCATCAGCCTCTCGAAGATAGCCGACTCCGCATCGTTCTCACGGCCCGGTATGAGCATAAACGTCGGCGGACAGCAGGGACAGAACCGCGGATGGAACAATAAGAGAAGGAAGAACAACCGCAAGAAATGATGAGACTGCCTAAACTCAGATTCTGGAACAGCTGGGACGACCGCCAGAAAGCCAATGCCATCAAGTGGACGGGCGCCGTCATCGCGCTGTTCGCCCTCTTCACCCTTCTGTCCATGGTCTCCTACCTCTTCACCTGGAAGCAGGACCAGAGCCTTCTAAGGGACCCCGCGATGATGGACCAGGCCGTAGGCGTGGCCAACTTCGGCGGCAAACTCGGTTTGAGATGGGCCGACCTGTTGATATTCAAGTGGTTCGGACTTGGAAGCTTCGCTTTCCTCATACTGCTTTTCGCGATGGCGGTAAGGCTTCTTGCAGGCAGATGGCACCGCTCTCTGCTCAAGACCGCAGCCGTGACGCTCAGCGGAGCGCTGATTGCTTCGCTCATCTGCGCTTTCATCGGCAGACTGCTCGGGATGCAGACCCTTTTCGGAGCGGGTCCCGGAGGTGAATGCGGTTCACATGTGACCGGATGGTTCACCAATTTATTAGGGCCGATCGTGACCGGAGTACTGCTGTTCATCCTTACTGTCGGCTGGCTCATACTCAGTAGCCGTCGATTCTCCAGATGGTTCGGAAGCCTAGGCGCCAGCCGGGACGAGGACGGACAGGAGGAGGAAGGGATGCTCGATCGGAAGCCGCTGTTCGCTTTCAAACGCCGGACGAAGCCCGAAGAGCCGGCTGAACCCGAGCCCGAGTCCGAACCCGAACCTGAACCCGCCCCCATACCGATGCCCGTGATCCAGCCTGTGGTCAGGAAGACCGTTCCGGCTGCGCCTCCTGCACCGGAAGAGGCCGGCGTCCCCGAAGGGAGTTTCGAAGTGGACCGCGGAGAGGATCTCGATACTGAGGTCAAGAAGGAGTTGAAACGCATCGATGTAAGGCTTGACCCCCCGGAGGGGCTTCCTTCGTACAAATTCCCTGGGCTCGACCTCCTGGAGGACCACTCCTCCGGAACCCAGATCGTATCCGACGAGGAGCTGAACCGCAACAACAACAAGATCCGTTCGACCCTCAGGAACTACAAGATCGAAATCGTGGACGTCAAGGCCGTGGTCGGTCCTACCGTCACCCTTTACAAGGTCTATCCCGCCCCCGGTGTCAAGATAGCCAACATCCGCAGCCTTCAGGACGATATCGCAATGTCGCTCAACGCCCGTGGCGTGCGTATCGTCACCCTGCCCGATTCGGTCGGCATCGAGGTCGCCAACGACAAACCCTCCATCGTTCCGCTGAAGGGCCTGCTCAACGATGAAGCCTTCCGCAACTCCAAGGCCGACCTGCCGGTGGCCATCGGATGTACCATCACCAAGAAAGTCAAGGTCTTCGACCTCGCCGACGCACCGCACCTGCTGGTGGCCGGCGCGACCAAGCAGGGCAAGTCCGTAGGACTCAACGTCTTGATTGCGTCGCTCCTCTATTCGAAGCATCCTGCGGAAATGAAGATGGTGTTCATCGATCCGAAGATGGTCGAATTCTCCGCCTACGGACGGCTGCTCAAGCACTACCTGGCCGTTCTTCCGACCGCGGCCGACGAGGAGGAAGAAGCCGATTCCGCCATTGTCAAGAAGCCCAAGGAGGCCGAGAAGATCCTCCGTTCGCTCTGCACCGAGATGGACGAGCGCTACGGGCTCCTGAGCAAGGCTTTCGTCAACAACATCAAACTCTACAACGAGCGCTACAAGGACCGCAAGCTCAACCCTGAAAACGGGCATCGGTTCCTCCCCTATCTCGTGGTCGTCATCGATGAGTACGCCGACCTCGCGATGTCCGGCGGAAGCGGCTCCGAGGCAAAGAACATGCAGCGGAGCATAATGGGGTCGATCGTGCGCCTCGCACAGAAGGGACGTGCTGCGGGCATCCATGTCGTCATCGCCACACAGCGCCCGTCCGTGGATGTCATCACCGGCCTCATCAAGGCCAACTTCCCCGCCAGGATCGCCTTCCGCGTCTCCACGCGCGTAGACTCCAACACCATCCTCGATGCCACCGGTGCCGAGAAACTCATCGGACGCGGCGACATGCTTTATTATGCCGGAGTCGAGACTGAACGCATACAGTGCGGATACATTTCCAACGACGAGATCAATGCCATCACTGAGTTCATAGGCGAGCAGCAAGGATATAAGAAGAGTTACAACACTCCCTATTACTTGCCGTCGCCGGAACCCGCCGAAGGAGAGTCGGGAAGCGGCATGATCGACATGAAGGACCTCGACGAGCGCTTCGAAGAGGCCGCAAGGATGGTAGTTATGTCACAAAGAGGCTCAACTTCCGACCTTCAACGCAAACTCGGCATGGGTTATGCAAAGGCTGGTCGTGTAATGGATCAACTCGAGGCCGCAGGAATCGTAGGGCCGCAGGAGGGTTCGAAGCCCCGCCAGGTCCTCGTCACCACCCTCGACGATCTCGACACGATCCTCAAAGCCTTCTTGAAATGATGAAAAGACTGACCGTACTCCTTCTCGTTCTCTCCACGCTCACGGCAGCGGGGCAGAACATCGTGACCGACTTCGCCAAGTCCCTCTCGGACGGCTGCGCCACATTCGGGTACAGTTATTCCGTGAGCGGGCAGGTACCTCTCAGCGGGTCGGGGACCATCCGCCTTCAGGGCGACGCATTCACCATGCAGGGTGACGGCCTGGAGGTGTACTGTGACGGAGCCACACGCTGGACCCTTGATACGGCGGCGGAGGAATGCTATATAGAGAGCGTCGAAGCCGGCGGCCTCGACTACGAGGCCAATCCCGCACTTCTCGTAGGTGCGGTGGACAAAGCCTTCAAGCTCTCCGGGACTTCCTCCAAGACGTTCAATGGGACCAAGGTCACCGAAGCTGTCCTGAAGCCCGTTTCGAAGGGCGGCAACATCACCGGACTTTCCTTGATGCTGACGGCGGCGAAAAAGCCTGCCGGACTTATCGTCAAGACTTCCGACGGCAATGACATCACGGTCGTGGTCAAGGACTTCCTGATCGGAGCCAAGACCACCCTCAAGGATTTTGCTTTCGACACCGGAAAGCTCGACAGCGGCTACATAGTCACCGACCTCAGATGAGTCGGATGAGATAAACCAACCTGCTATAACCTATCTATGGAAAAATCCAAAGTCTTCTTTACCGATTTCCGTACCAAAGCATACGGAGAACCCATACCCCACAAACTCCAGCGTCTTATCAGGACGGCCGGTATCGGCCAGATAGATTTCGACGGAAAGTTCGTCGCGATCAAGATGCATTTCGGAGAGATGGGAAACATCAGTTTCTTGCGTCCCAACTTCGCCAAGGCGGTGGTGGACGTCGTCAAGGAACTCGGCGGGAAGCCCTTTCTGACCGACTGCAATACAATGTATCCCGGTTACCGTAAGAATGCCCTGGAGCATCTGTACTGCGCTTGGGAGAACGGATTCACGCCCCTGAGTACGGGATGTCCGGTCATCATAGCGGACGGTCTCAAGGGTACCGACGACGTTGACGTACCGGTGCGGAACGGTGAATTCGTTAAGGAAGCCCATATCGGCCGCGCCGTAATGGATGCAGACATCTTCATCAGCCTCAACCATTTCAAGGGTCATGAGGAGGCGGGATTCGGCGGAGCCATCAAGAACATCGGAATGGGCTGCGGCTCGCGTGCCGGCAAGAAGGACCAGCACAGCGCAGGCAAGGCCTGCATCGACGAGGTCCTGTGCCGCGGCTGCCGCAAGTGCCAGAAGGAGTGTGCCAACGGAGGACTCGTTTTCGATGAGGAACGCCGCAAAATGACGGTTTCGGAGCATTGTATGGGCTGCGGAAGATGCCTCGGCGCCTGCAACTTCGACGCCATCAGTTTCGCGGACAGTGTCGCCACGGAAATGCTCGGATGCAGGATGGCCGAATATGCTATGGCGGTAGTGGACGGCAGACCCAATTTCCATATAACCCTGATTGTCGACGTTTCGCCCAACTGCGACTGTCATTCTGAAAACGACGCTCCTATCATCCCCGATATCGGAATGCTCTGCTCGTTCGACCCCCTGGCCCTCGACCAGGCCTGCGCGGACCTCTGCAACGCCGTGGAGCCTTTCAAGAACAGCCAGGTGGGCGACAATATGTCCAAACCGGGATTCGTAAACTACCACGAGCTCTTCAAGAACAACAGGTCCACCACCGACTGGAAGAGTTGCCTCGAGCACGCTGAAAAGATAGGACTCGGCTCCCGTGATTATGAGCTCATCCGGATAAAATAAAAAATGGGGAAAATCTCACGACTTTCCCCACCCTGATAACTAAACTCTTTTAATCGCCTTTAACCAATAGCGATCTGTCTTGAATCAGCGTTTTGAATCCAGCACTGATGCTGAACCCAAGACAAAGTAACCCATCCGTATTGTTACAATCAATGCCGAAATGGGTAATCAACAAAATGCTGCCGATTCTGTGTCAGAATCGGCAGCATTTGTGTCAAAATGGAAACTATCAGACGTTCTCTACCTGATTTTCATTCAGATACCATACATATCCCGTCACGCCGGGATATCCCATTTGGCGGAACAATCTGACGTAACGGCGGACCTGAGCCTTGTGAGAATCAGAACGTTCGCCGGATTTGTAGTCGATTACATAGGTGTGTCCGGGTGCAACGACGACCCTGTCAGGACGGTACTCGCGGCCGTCGGCATCGAATACGGTATGCTCGTTGAGAACTCCGGCTCCGTCCGGCGGGAACCAACCGCGGGAGGACGCGGATGCGATGCATTCCTGAAGGAGCGCGAAGTCCGCCTTGCCTTCTTCGGCAGTCAGCCGCCCGTCAGAAACCGCGGCATCGACGGCGGCACGCAGATCGGACGGCCGGCGGACGGATGCCAGGATATCGTGCAAAACTATGCCGCTCAAGCGCTTGGAAGCGGAGATGCCGGCATTGCCGTCGGATGAGAAAAAGTCAGATGCATCGGTACCGAGACGAAGGCGTCCGGAAAGAGGATACGAGCGGAAAGCCATCGGGAAGGTGACTTCCTCCGCCGGAGCTGGTCTTTCCATACGATAGAAATCGTAAGGCGTACCATACTCGAACACCTCCGCTTCGCCTTCCTCTGAAAGGACCTCCTGCATCAACGGTGACGTACCGGCAAAAGCACGCAGGACCTGCGAGAAATCCTCCTTCTTCGATGATGCCGAAGGCTTGCAGGCGATGACGTGGAGGGATTTCTGCGCACGGGTAAGCGCGACATAGAAAACATTGAGGTTATCAATAATCTGCAGCGACCTTTCCCTGTCATAATCCTCGGAGAACGCGGTATCGGCGGCCTTTGAGGAAAGGTGGACCGGGAAAATGGCATCGGAAGAAGCCGGGAACAGATCCGAAACGCCGGAAGGGCGGCACCAGTGCCAGTCTCCCTTATAGAAGTTCACCTTCTCGGAATAAGGGAAGATAACATACGGGAATTCCAGACCCTTGGACTTATGGATGGTCATGATACGGACGGAGTCCCCGTCGGAAGGCGAACTCAGACAAGGCTTGGTATCAGGGGAATTCCACTCCCGGAGGAAGTCCGCAAGATTGTTGCCGCCTGTGGAACACCAGTCCTGGAGATAATCCAGGAAAGACTGGATATACAAAGTCTGACCCTCGAAGCCGGACGGATTACGGTCATACATCTCGCGCAGTAGAGCCTCGCAGAGGTCGAGCAGCGAATGATACTCCTCGGGAAAACCGACCTCCATTGAAGATGCCAGATAACTGCTGACGGAATCGTCAGGGTTCTCCATGCAGGAAAGCAGCGACACGAGGCGGCGCACCGCCACAGAGGATTTGAGATTCAGCGAGTCGTCGCTTATGACAGGGATACCGTTCTCCATCAGGAAAGCGGCAACGAGTCCTCCTTCTGCGTTGTTGCGCACAAGGACGGCCATGTCACCGTATTTCGCTCCTGCATCGTGTGCTTCCCGGATGCTTTCCAGGACTAAACTGTCTTCAGCATCAGGGGTGCAGAAAGACAGCCTGACATATCCTTCCTGGACATCGGAAGTGCGGACTTCCTGTTTCACGTCTGAGTAGATGCCATCTACGCCTACGGCCCCGGCGGCGTAGGAGAAGAAATCATTGTTGAAACGGACGATGGCTCCGCAACTGCGCCAGTTGTAATCGAGCGTTCGGACCTTAGTTTCGCTGAACTGTGCAGGGAGACGGTTGGCCAGCAGGTTCCAGTCGGAACCGCGCCAACGGTAAATGCTCTGCTTGACGTCGCCGACCACGAGGTTCTGCCTTCCGGAGGCTTCGCTTTCCCTGAGCAAGGGCAGGAAGTTCTGCCACTGGATGGTAGATGTGTCCTGGAACTCGTCCAGAAGGAAATTCTCGAACCGCACGCCCATCTTTTCGTACACGAAGGGGGCGTCACTCCCGTCTATGATATCCCTGAGTATGGTATTGGAGTCATCCAGGCCAAGGACGTTCTTCTCCTTGAGGAGAGAGTCGAACTCGCGGTAGAAATCACCGGCAAGTCTGAGGCTGAAAGCCTGATCCATCAGAAGCACGGCAGTATTGTACGCCTTGAGCGGGGCACCGAACATGGCACAAAAATCGCCCAGGGGGCCCTCCAGCACGCCTTTAACCAATGGGAAATACTTCTTGGCCTTGGTTTTGGCAAACCACGATGAACTGTCCTCCGCCTTGCTCATAAAGGCGACGGTCGGGCGCTCGACCACGCGTCCCGGCTTGATGCAGAGGTAGTCCGTCACTTTGGAAAGGAAACGGCCGTTGGTCTCAGAAAGCGGGACACCGGCCCTGTCCATGGTATCCACCACCGCCTGCGCAGCGGCGCCGAGAGAGGATGTGAACGACTCGATGACGCGGCCGCATTCGGCACGCACCGCGGCCAGGTTCTCCTCGGAGAACGCCACCGCAGGGTCGATGCCCAGCGACTCCGAACGCTCGCGGCGCTCCTCGTTCTTCAGTTTCTCGGCCATGTCGTACAGTCCCCGTTCGAGATTGACCCGTTTCCCCTGACGCAACTGCGCCATAACGCTCTCGTTTAAGCGTCCTATGAGCTCGACTGAATCCTCGGTAATCCCGTCCAGGATGCGGTCCACGGACTCATGGACCAAAGAGTTGCGGTCCAGTTCGATCTGATATGAAGAGAATTGCCCGGCTTCGCGCGAGAAGGCCTTGAGCGTCATCTGGAAGAACTTGTCGATGGTGCTCACATAGAAGGAGCCGTAGTCGTGCAGGATATCCACCAGGATGCGCCTGGAGCGTGACCGGAGGGTCCCGGCATCACGGCAAGGCTCAGGTACGAAATCCTTGAAATAGCCAGACGACTCAGGAGACGTGGAAAGAACGTTCAGCTCACGTAGGATGCGCGACTTCATCTCGGCCGTGGCCTTGTTGGTGAAGGTGACGGCGAGAACGTGGCGGTAGGCATAGCGGTCCGAACTGCCGAGGAGGATGGAGATGTACTCCCTTGCAAGGTTGTAGGTCTTGCCGGAACCCGCGGAGGCTTTGAGTATCTTTATCATCGGCCGCAAATGATTTTGAAGTCACATATGGAACAGGTGGCGGTATCGGCAGTGTGCGTGAACGGCACCGACGTGTCGGCCATTTCCCCAAGAAGGTCGGACAGGCGTTCTTTCATCATCGTAGCGAAGAGCGGACTGGCCGGAACATTACGCACCTTCGACACGAACAGGCGGGAAGGAGCATATACGGAGTTGGTCAGGATGGAACCCTGCGGCAGATCCGCCTCTATGAACATATCATAAAGGAATAACTGCAATGCGATCTTGGGACGCTTGGAGTTGTCGCTGCCGAAGAGTTTCGCAACAACCTTTCCGGCGGTAGAGTCGAAGACGTCGATGTCGTCGTCCTCGACCTTTCCGGTCTTATAATCCACCACGCGGACCTCCCCCGGAAGGAAACCGTCCATGCGGTCGATGTATCCTTTGAACTTGAAACCGTCGTAATCCCAGAAACACTCCTTCTCCAGGCCCAGCACCTCGAACGCATCCACCCCGCAGCGCTCCAGATGCTCGAGGTCACGCTCCAGAACCTTCAAGACGTACTGGAACACTACGTCCTCGAACACGAGATTTCGGCCGCTCACCTCGAAGGTATGGAGCTCCGACATGATGAGGGACCGGATGCGCGCCCTGATGCCCTCGGGACGCGACATCCAAGACCGGATGTACTCCTTTGATACAAAGCGCAATGCATCTTCAGCCCTGTCCTTGAGAACCCTCCTGTCCATAGGGAAAGACGGGTCCATGGCGAACTCACCCGTATAAAGGGCGCACATGGTGTTGTGGAAGACATTGCCTATCATCCCGGCATCGAGGGACTCCATGACATCCTCTTCAGGCCTGAGCCGGCGCACGGTATGGTAATAGAACTTCACCGGGCAAGCAAGGTAATTCTGCAGCGAGGACGCAGAAAGGAAGGTATTGCGGACTGTCTCGACATCCTCCGGGGTCTTTGGTATCGGAGCCTCGTCCTTGCCGACGGACACGGGGGCCTTGGCAACGTGCCTCACGATCCCAGCCCCGAAGTGCAGTTCCAACTGCTTGATATAACGGCTTTCCTCCCCTGCCCTGAGTCCTTCGGTACGGGAGTCGTACACCATCCATACATTCTCGGCACGGCGTATCATACGGTAGAAATAATACGCCCAGACCGAGTCCTGGTACTCGAAGGTGGGCAGGCCGAAACCCTTGCGTAGTTCCGGAGGGATGAACGAGGAAGAGGTAGAGCGCCTCGGGAACACACCCTCCCCCGCAGAAAGGATCACAAGGTTCCGGAAGTCCAGTGCCCTGGTTTCGAGCGGGCCCATTACCTGGAGGCCCTTCAGGGGCTCACCGTTAAATGGGACCGCCACCGGAGCCAGGACCTGTGACAGCAATCTGACGAAAGTCGCGGGAAGGACGGGCAGGTCCTCGGCCGAGAGCCTGTTCACAGCGAGATAACACTCCTTGGCGAAATCCAGCTCCACAGCCATGTCAGGAGCATCCTTCAGGAGAGGTGCTATGGTCTTTATGATGTTGCAGAGATAGCGGCAGAATGCCTTGACCGTCTCCGCATCAGGCTTGCGGGGATCGTCTACGACAGGAAAGAATACCGCCTCCAGTACCCGGTCTCCGGATAGTTCAGACTGAGGTATGTAGTACTGTGAGGCGGCCTTTACGCGTGCTGCGGCGGATCTTCCGGCCTTTCCCGCCGCGGTTTTGAATATGCTGTTGGATAATATGGCGTGTACCTGCCGATGGTAGAAGTACCATCCGTCCCTGCGGCGCCTCAGATGCATCTGCAGGGCGCAGACCTCCGTGAGGAAAGAATGGAAGGCGCTGTCCTGCATGGGGTAACCCATGGTGACGTTTATGTCGCCGATCTCCGGCGGAATGGCGTTCAGGACGGGCATGAGCAGGCCCTCGTCCGGCAGGACCACGGCAGTGCCTATGCCCAGGCGCGACTGATCCCCGCCGCAGCTGCGCTTCGCCAAATCCTCGAGGATGGAGGGAAGCTGCATGGCCTGACCGACCGAAGACGGCACGGCAAGCACCTCGATCCGGGGCGTGTGTGCGCCTATGTCCTCCAGTGGGAAAGCCTGAGGGAAATCCATGAGATTCTCCCGCATGAACACCGAGGATCTGTTCTGCGGGTCGCTGATCCAGCCTTCGGACCAGTCCCAGCAGAACGAGGCCAGGCCGGCGTCCCTCATGCGGCGCATGACCCTGCGCTCGCACTCGTTCAGCGCATTGAGGCCGACGAATACGAAATGGTCCGTATCGGGGAAAACCCCGGAAAGTATATCCACGGCCGATTCGCCTTCAAGGCGTTCGGCAAAAGCGCGGTAAACCTGCCCCTCGTAGGCCAGACCGCGAGCCGCAAGCGCCTCACGGAACGTCTTATACAAAGGAAGAAGGATGTTCCAGACCTGCAGGAAACTACCCTTGACATCCTTTTTTCCATTCCCCTCGGGACGTATACCTTTCTGGAAATGCCCGATGAAGCGCTCGATGGCAGCGCGCTGATTCTCGGTCAGGTATGAGAAGCTGTCGCGCATATCCTTGAACTCCGAGACATTGGTGAAAAGCTTGGCAGGATCCACCAGATACTTGTCCACGTCGTCGAAATCCTGAAGCAGCACGTCGCCCCAGAAAATGAACTCGTCCAAAGTCTCATGTTCAGGAAAGACCTTGCAGTAGCATCCGTACAGTTCGAGAAGCAAAGATACCCGTCCCGAGACCGACACACCCGCGACGCGGTAGAAAAAGTCGTTCACGGTGAAAAGTGCCGGAGCCTCCACGGGGACGTCGCTCCGCTTCGCGACTGTCTCCGCAAGATACTTGCGGAAAAAAGCCAGCGAGCGGCGATTGGGGAAGATGAAGCACTTCCTCCTGATATCCCCTTCGCAGTACCAATGCTCGGCTACTTGTTCCAAAAAAGCTTTCATGGTGCAAATATACCTAATGCTTGTGCCATTCCAGCGATACAAGCAAAACTTTTTTATCCTTTTTTTCGGGCGTTCCACCTCCTTTTCAGCCGACGCCTTTTTTTATCCTCCAATCCTTGCTAATACAGAAAAAAAACAATATCTTTATGAACTGAATTGGAATTTGTCAAAATTAAACGCTAAAACAACCTTATCATGAAAAAGAAATTCAGATGTCTTGTATGTGGATACGTCCACGAGGGCGACACCCCGCCGGAGCAGTGTCCCGTATGCCGCGCCAAAGCGGATAAATTCGTAGAGATCAAGGACGAAGGCCTCAACTGGGCTTGCGAGCACAAGCTCGGGGACGGCAAGGTAGAGGATGAGGAGATCATGCAGGGTCTCCATGACCATTTTACCGGAGAATGCTCCGAGGTCGGTATGTACCTCGCGATGAGCCGCCAGGCGGAACGCGAGGGCTACCCCGAGATTGCCGACGCCTTCAAGCGCTATGCCTTCGAGGAGGCCGACCACGCCGCCCGCATCGCCGAACTCCTCGGCGAGGTGGTATGGGACACCGAGACCAATGTCAAGAAGCGCATGGAGGCTGAGTGCGGCGCCTGCGAGGGCAAGCTCGCCATCGCTGTCCGTGCCAAGAAGCTCGGCTACGACGCCATCCACGACTCCATCCACGAGATGGCCAAGGACGAAGCCCGTCACGGCGCCGGCTTCCAGGGCCTTTACAACCGCTATTTCAAGAAATAGTCTTACCTGGACGCCTGTTTGAAAGCGACCCCGGAGCCTGTCGGTTCCGGGGTCGTAATTTATACTTCGCTCCCCTCCACTCCGCGCATCATCCTTCTACCGGCGGTAGAAGGATGCGGGGAAAAACGGCAAAAACGGCCACTTCCTTCGACCAAAGGTAGAAGGATGCGGGGAAAAAGGGGCGTAGCGGAGGACGGGACGGGAAAAAAGCAGTATCTTTGCAGCGAAATGAAGAGACTGTTGAGTGTAATATTGCTGATGGCGGCGCTGTCTGGCCACTACGGGAGTATGGCAGCGACCGACCGAGCGGTAGCAGAAGGGGTCGCGACTAAGGAAGTGACGACCGAAGGGGGCACGGCTAAGGAAGTGACGACCGAAGAGACGGCGGACAAAGGAGTGGCGCCCGAGGGACGTTTCACCGTCAGCGGCCACGTGAAGGACGCAGCGACGGGCGAGGTACTGATCGGAGTGGCGGTCTACCCCTCCGGCAACATCCGCGCCGGGAAGGCTACCAATACCTACGGATTCTATTCCCTTGAACTGCCCGCGGGTACATATACCCTCGTCTGCGAAGCCATCGGATACCGTACCGACTCGGTGCGGATCGACCTCAGGGCCAACCTTCGCAAGGATTTCATCCTGGAAGAGGACTCGTTCGCCATTGAAGGATCTACCGTCACGGCCGTCTCCAAGCGCGAGAAACTGCTGCGCCCGGAAACCAGCCTGGTCAATCTCTCGGGAGACTTCATAAAGAAGGTCCCCGTGCTGTTCGGCGAGACCGACATCATCAAGGTCATACAGATGATGCCCGGCGTGCAGGCGCCGAGCGAAGGATCGACCGGCTTCAGCGTGCGCGGAGGCGGCGTCGACCAGAACCTCGTCCTGATGGACGAAGCTCCGGTATACAACGCCGGCCACTTCATGGGCTTCTTCTCCGTGTTCAACAACGACGCGGTCAAGACCGGCGACCTGTACAAGGGAGACATTTCCGCGAAATACGGCGGCCGACTCTCTTCACTGCTGGATATCCATACCATCGACGGTAATATGTCGGAGTTCGGCGGCTCCCTCAGCGTCGGCCTCATCTCCTCGAAGGCTCTCCTCCAAGGGCCCATTGTCAAGGACAAGGCCAGTTTCATGGTCGCCGCGCGCCGCACCTACATCGACCTGTTCTTCCCACTATTCGGCGCCCTGAAAGGCGACAAGATGTTCTTCCACGACCTCAACGCCAAGGCCAATTGGATCATCAACGACAATAACCGCCTGTATCTGAGCGTATTCAACGGCAAGGACGTATTCGCGATGAAGAATTCGGAAGCCGCCGACCTTGACCTCGACATGGGTTTCACAAACAATACCCAGTCCCTGCGCTGGAACCACATCTTCTCCCCCAAACTGTTCTCCAACTTCACCCTGCTCAACTCGCATTACGACTTCAACACGATGCTGGAGTTCTCCGCGACGGACATCGACATGGGCTCCAAACTCCACAACCAGGGTTTCAAGGCGGATTTCAACTGGTTCCTGAACGCATCGAACACAGTCAGTTTCGGTTTCCAGGGCAACCGCTACGTCATCAGTCCGGCCATCTTCATTCCGAGAAGCGAAGGCATATTCAGCGAGTACACCTATCCTCAGACCAACGCCCTAGCTCCGGATTTCTACCTCCAGAACGAGCAGAAGATAGGTTCCAAGGTCACCCTGCGTTACGGACTGCGCCTGTCGAACTTCACCACCGTGGGCGAGCGGACGCAGCGCTATTACAACGACAGGCATGAGCTGGACCATACTCAGGATTTCGCCAAGGGCGAAACCGTCAAGGCGTGGCACGCCCTCGAGCCACGCTTCTCTTCCTCTTTCAGCCTCAGCCCTTCGATGTCGATAAAGGCTGCATGGAGCCGTAACGTCCAGTACATCCAGCAGGCGATTTACAGCATCTCCGGGTCTCCGTTGGACATATGGTTCTCGGCTTCGCCGAACATCGACCCCCAGGTCTCCGACCAGTATACAGTCGGATTCTTCAAGAACTTCTTCAACGATGCGCTCGAAACTTCGGTGGAACTGTTCTACAAGGACAACCGCAATACCATCGACTTCAAGGACCATCCGAACGTCATAATGAACGAGGACATGGAAGCTGAGATCCGCACCGGCACATCCTTCGCCCGTGGAGCGGAATTCATGGTCAAATATGAAAAAGGCAGATTCGACGGCTGGGTAAGCTACACCCTTTCCCAGGCCCGTTACAAGATACCTGAAATCAACGGCGGCAAGCCTTACGACTCCCCGATGAACCACAAGCACAGCGTTTCTGTGATAGGCACTTACCGCTTCGGGAAGCGTCTGTCCGCCTCCGCCGACTGGGTGTACTACAGCGGCGCGCCGACTACCTACCCCTCCGGGGTCTACCAGATCGGCGGGACGCGCGTGCCGATGTACTCCGACCGCAACCGCGACCACTTCCCGGACTACCACCGCCTGGACCTTTCGCTGACGCTCCAGGGCAGGCGCATTCCTGAGGGCAAGCGCGGCCACGGCGAATGGAATTTCTCCGTATACAACGTCTATGCGCGGCACAATGCCTGGGCGCTGGACTTCCAATACAACGACGAAACCGAGGAGGTAACCGCGCGGAAAGTCTATCTTTTCACAGCAATCCCCTCTATATCATATACTTTGACGCTATGAGAAAGCTCTGGATACTGACCCTTCTGGCCGCCGTCTCCTGCGTCGAAACCTTCGTTCCCGACATC
>JAEEGL017104352.1_pt1 | contig 14610 bp, 15 predicted proteins | sample 9134231 | NCBI WGS metagenome assembly JAEEGL01 (sample SAMN16246548, study PRJNA631951) | gut metagenome | biome: gut microbiome; feature: rumen; material: fiber-attached | host: Bos | place: Iran: Karaj | collected 2018-10 | reverse complement strand
TTTTAAAAATGATAGTGTTAGAATTTGGATTACTTGTGCGGAATTCCGACTTTTTTCTGAAGGGAAAATTCACGATAAGTGTATGAAAAAGTAGACGTTATAACCGCTTTTTTTTAGTGTGCAAAAAATCATACACTGAATTTGCAGGAAAAATTGGAGAGTTTGGAGAAAATTTCCTGAATTCTGACTGACTTGTATGAAAAAGTGTACACTTCTAATAAAAAAATACAGGTTTGTTTAAGGAAAAAGCCTGGAAATCAGCAGACTGATAAAATTTTTCAAAAAAAATCATAAATTTTTTATAAAAGATAAAGTATTGTAATACAAGGAGATAACATCTTTGTTTTAAGTGAATTTTATCCTATCGCAATGAAAAAAAATGATATTTTGGCACGCATTTTGCTATTAGTAATGTATGCAGGTTTTACCCCGTAAAACAGGCATGAGGAGAGGAAAAATTATGGAAAAAGAAATACCTGCTTCATACATGAGCCAGGTGCAGCGTTATCCCCTTTTGAGTGCAGAAGAAGAAGCTTCCCTTTCTAAGAAGATTCAGTCAGGCAATAAAAATGCAGTACATATGCTGGTTAATTCAAACCTCCGCCTTGTAGTGAGCATTGCCCACAAGTTCATGGCTACAAAACTTCCAATCATGGATCTGATTCAGGAAGGTAACATGGGCCTTATGGTTGCCGCAGAAAAGTATCATTTTTCATACAATACCCGCTTTTCAACCTATGCATATCCCTGGATTGCCCAGTATATGCTCCGCTATGCAAACTCACACGGAACCTGCATTACAGTTCCCCACCGCAAGGATGACCTTATCCGCAAGGTGCAGGCTGCACAGGGCGTGCTTTTCCAGCAGAGCGGTCATGAACCTTCTTTAAAAGAAGTAGCCCTTTTCCTTGGCGTAAGCGAAGAAAAAATCAAGGAGTGCATGCAGTATGCCTACACTTTTGCTTCCCTTGACATGGAAACAGGCGACAGTGATAACTCAGTTTCACTTGCAGACCTTATTCCTGATACCGCCTGTACACCAGAGCAGCATCTTCTTCGCGAAGAGGAAAAATGCGGTGTTCGTGAACTCATGAGAACCCTTTCCCGCAATGAACAGAAAGTTCTCTGGTACCGCTTTAACTTTGAAGGTGAAATGAGGGGAAAAACACTCAGGGAAATCAGTTCCATAATCGGTGTTAGTCCTGAAGCTGTCCGTCAGACTGAGATTCGTGCAATGAGACACATGAGGCTTGCTGCAACAAAAGCCCGTGCAATGTAAGTTGCAATTTTCATAACTTTTATCTATACTCTGTTCCATGGCTCAAAGAAAGTCTTCTGCAAAGCGTGGAACATCAGGTAAAAGACGTACATCTCGAAAAAAAAGCAGGAAAGTTAAGCTTAATGCAAGGGCAGTGTTTGCTCTGGCAGTTACAATCTGTGTGTTAAGCGCTGCCTTTCTTGCTTTTAGTTTTTTTACTTTTGCAAACTCAGACTCTTCTTTCGAAAACTCTGTGGCGGCAGAAAAAATCTTTTCTCCAAAAAAGCAGACGGCTGAACCGAAGTCTGAAAAGAAAAATCAGAGTCAGAAAACAGAAAGTTCTTCTTCAAAAACTTCCGCTGCTGACAAAAAAGTTCAGAGTCAGACAAATGAAACTGCTGTGGCAAAGACAAACACTGTAAAGAACTCTTCTTCTGAAACAAAGACTCAAAATCAGAAAACGGAAAGTGCTGTTTCAAAAACTACTTCTGCAACAAAGACTTCTGCAACTGAAAAAAAAGTTCAGAGTCAGGTAAAAGAACAGCCGTCGGTAAAAACAAATACTGCCGCTTCAAAAACAAATACTGCTGTAACGACCAATTCTACTGAAACAAAAAATACAGATTCGCATATTGCTTCTATTGGAACTGTTTCCGCCGGAGACAGGGAACTTGAGGAAGCGAAGAAAAAACTTTTTAACATTCCGCCTGCAGTTAACGGAGCAAAGCTTTGTTTTGTAATTGATGATGCAGGGGAGAATGTGGCGAATGTAAAAAAATATGCGGCACTTCCTTTTCCGATTACGATTGCAGTTCTGCCAAGGCTCAGTCATTCAAAGGACTGCGCTTATGTTGTAAGACAGAGTGGAAAAGAACTGATTCTTCATCAGCCCATGCAGGCTCACAATTATCCCAGCGGTATCGTTCCAAATCCTGGTCCTGGGGCAATACTTCCTGACATGTCAACTAGCGAGATTGCTATAACGATAAAAGAAAATCTTGATGAGATAGGTCCTGGTGTAAGGGGAATGAATAATCATGAAGGTTCCCTTATTACAGAAAATAAAACTAAAATAGGGGCTGTACTTGAGGTTGCAAATGAGAGGGGAATTTATTTTCTTGACTCCCGTACCAGCGCACAGACTTCAGTTCCTGCTGCAACCCTTGAAAGGGACATGAACTATCTTGCGAGGTTTGCTCCTTTTCTGGATAATACAGTGGACAGAGATGCAATGCTTACTGAACTTTATAAAGGTCTTAACGTTGCAAACAAAAACGGATACGCCGTGATTATAGGTCATGTTGATAAATCCGCGAAAATACTTCCTGTCCTGCTTTCGGATATTTATCCTTATCTTGTAAAGGCAGGCTATGTGATTACAACTCCTTCAAAACTGGGGCTGTGATTTTTATTCATTTTGCAAAACAAATGCTGCGCCCTCCATGGCGCATTTTTTTGAGGGGTATTATTATGTTAGTTTTAGGTATAGAAAGTTCTTGTGACGAGACGGCGGCCGCTATTGTTAAAGATGGACATGAGATTTTGAGTAATGTTGTTGCCACTCAGATTCCTTTTCATCAGATTTATAAAGGGGTTGTGCCGGAGATTGCAAGCCGTAAGCATGCCGAATGGATTCTGCCGGTAGTGCGCCAGTCTCTTGAAGAAGCAAAACTTTCCCTCGATGACGTAGATGCCATTGCGGCCACAAACAGACCTGGTCTTATGGGAAGTCTTCTTGTGGGACTTACTTTTGGAAAGACCCTCGCCTGGGCTACAGGTAAACCTTTTTATGCAGTGAACCACATGCTGGGACACATGTATGCGGCCCATCTTGTAAACGATATTCCTTACCCCTACATTGGTCTTCTTGTAAGCGGCGGTCATAGTATTATTGCAAAAGTTAAGGGCTTTGATGATCTTGAAGTTCTTGGTACTACAATAGATGACAGCGTTGGCGAAGCCTTTGACAAAGTTGCTAAGTTTTATGATTTGGGGTACCCGGGAGGAGTTATTATTGATAAGCTTTCCAAAGAAGGTGACCCCAAGGCTTATTCATTCCCTGTTCCCAAAATGGACAAGGGTGAGCACAGATATGATGTTTCCTTCAGCGGACTTAAAACTGCGGTAATTCACCAGAGCGAATATTTTTTGAATAAGGGGTATGAAAAGAGTGTTGCAAACATTGCGGCTTCTTTCCAGGAAACTGCCTGCCGTACTTTGGTGAGCCGTCTTCTGCGTGCGGTAGAGGACACTGGTCTTACCACTGTTGTTGCAGGCGGTGGTGTTGCGGCAAACTCCCGTCTTCGTGCCATGCTCGCAGAACACAAGGAACTTAACTGCATTTTCCCACCGTTAAAACTCTGTGGTGACAACGGTGCCATGATTGCCGGTGTAGCCTACCACTTCCTTGCCAGGGGCGAAACTTCTCCGCTGGACACAACTGCCTGTGCCCGTATTCCCCAGTTCAAGCGCGGACTTGCCAACCTCGAGGCCTTTGGCCGGCGATAAAGCACCAGATTTGAAAAATTACGTTATTATAAATAAATGTATTCATAAAGACAAACTGGCACTTCACTCCCGCAGCATCCGCCACGGGGCCGGCCACGGTTGTAGGCGGACATCTATCGGACAATGAATTTTTGACCCACAATCAAGTTTGCATGCATGGATGATTACTGCGGCTACAAAGTGGCACCCATGCCGGCTGCTGCTCCGTTACGTGCCAGTTTCTATTATAATTTATTGTTTGTATAAATAAACAGTAGTTTTTATAACAGGTGTTTTTTCAATTCTGATTATATAGTGTCGATGAAAAAGATACTAAACTTTAAGTTCTGTAATAAAATGTGAATGTACGCCGTAATGGAGCCGGGGTTCCACTGCGAAAAAAAATCTGCACAAGCGAGCAAAGCGCGGTATTCGCAGCGAAGCTTCAAGCGAGCCTTTTTTCGTAGTGGGTTCCCGGCGGGAGTGAAGGCGGACATTTGTCTTATATGTTCATTTGCAAAGTTTTATTTTTCTGAATTCTTTATCACCCACAGACATAATTGACACTTATCTTTATTTCAAATATCATTGTAAAATATGGAAAAACGAAAGGTCTGGCCGTTCGTGCTTGTGGCCCTGCTGCTTTTTAATGCAGTATTGTTCGGGGCTCTTTTAGGCAGGGGACTGGCTGTTACTATAAATACAGAAAATACAGAAAACTTTACTGATTTTGATACCGCTCTCCCCACAAAACTTCTTGATGTGAACGGAGAACTCATTACAGAATTTGCCAGTGATGAAAAGCGTGAAATAATCGCCTTTGGACGTCTGCCCCAGCACATGGTAGATGCCCTCATTACACGTGAAGACCGTTCTTTCTATACACATCACGGTTACACCCTTAAAGCAATCATGCGTGCCATTGTTGGTAAACTCACTAACCGTTCTCTGGGCGGTGGTTCAACTTTAACCCAGCAGATTGCAGGTACCCTTTACTGTGACCGTTCTGACTATTCCTACAAGCGTAAACTCAAGGAACTCTGGTGGGCAGTCCAGATGGAACGCCGCTATTCCAAAAACGAGATTCTTGAACATTACCTTAACCGCATTTATTTTGGAGGCGGAACTTACGGTGTAAACGCAGCAAGTAAATATTACTTCGGACATTCTGCAATGGAGATTACACCTGCCGAAGCGGCAATTCTTGTCATTCAGCTTTCAAACCCTGCCTTCTACAATCCCTTTGAACATCCAAACCGTGCCATGGACAGACAGCAGACAGTTCTTAATGCCATGGTTTCCGAAGGTTACATTACAAGGGAAGAAGCTGACGAAAGTTTTGACAACTACTGGGCAAGTTTTGATTTTACAAGAACAAATTCTTCTGCCTATGCAATGCGGGAAGACGAAGCCCCCTGGTTCAGTGAATATGTGCGCCGTACTTTAAGCGACATGCTCTACGGAACAGACGACATTTACACAGGCGGTTACACAGTTAATACCACCTTAAACTTAAGTCATCAGAAAGCGGCACAGGAACTCATGTCCGTCTACATCCGCCAGGCAAACCGCCTTTACCAGAGAAACATTACCCGCCGTCAGGGAGATGCTTTTAAAACTTATGTTCCCCTTTCAGAACTCATCAGTTTAGTCTTTGATCTTCCAAGCCTTAAGGTGAGCGGTCAGAGAGCGGAAGTTATTGCAAAAGCCGAATACACAAAAACAATTAACCCCATTATTGACGTAATGTCCCTGCTCTGCGGAATGGACACTTTAAAAACCAGTGTCGTTAACCGCGGAAACTTAAAGAGTAAACAGGATGCCGAACGCACCACTATCGAAGGAACAATGATTGCCCTTGAAAACAACACCGGCTACATTGATGCACTTGTGGGCGGTTCAGAATACAATCAGGAAAACCAGTTTATCCGCGCAGTTCAGGCAAGACTTCAGCCTGGTTCAACTTTCAAACCCCTCTATTATTCTGCCGCCATTGACGAGAAGGTTCCCATTGAAGGCCGCACTGCAACAATGACTGCAATCATCAGCGACACACCCATTGTTTTCCATAAGGAAGACGGTTCTCCATATATTCCTCAGGACTTTAAAGGTCAGTGGGAAGGAGACGTGCCCCTCTGGTATGCCCTTGCACATTCAATGAATGTTCCTTCACTTAAAGTTCTTGATGCAATCGGTTTTGATTCAGCAATTAAGAGAACTTCTTCACTTCTTGGCATTCCTCAGAATGAACTCCGTGAACGTCACTTTGAACCGGTTTATCCTCTTGGTCTTGGTGTCTGTTCTGTGCGCCCGGTGGAAGTTGCAAAAGCCTTTGCCACTTACGCAAACAATGGTGCAGAAGTTGTTCCCATTGCAATCCGCAACGTGGAAGACAAAAACGGAACTATTATTCTTGACCCCGAGAGAGAGGTTAGGGCCGCTCAGAGGGCTAAGGGCGCAAAAGCACAGATTGTCAGCGAAGAAACAGCCTTTATCATGCAGGAACTCTTAAAGAAAACTGTTGAAAAAGGAACTTTGCGCTACGGTTCAGACTGGGATTCAACCCTTTACATGACAGGAGAAAGAAAAGGCAAGGGAAATAAATTCCGCTTTATTGGCGAGAACGGTTACCCCTTTATCATGCCTGCCGCAGGAAAAACCGGTACTACCCAGAACTGGGCAGATGCATGGACCGTTGGTTTTACTCCCTATTACACTGCTGCCTTCTGGTTTGGATTTGACAGACCGGGTCAGTCACTTGGACTTTCCATTACAGGTTCAACTTTGGCAGGTGTTGTCTGGGGCGACTTCATGCACGAAATAAATAAAGACAAGCCCTTTAAAAACTTCCGCGAAGAACCTCCTGCTGGTCTTATTGAACTTGATGTCTGTTCCGAAAGCGGCGGTCTCCTTACCCCCGAGTGCGGAGAAGAACACAAACTTACCGCCTACTACTTCCCGGGCACTGAACCTACGGAACCCTGCAGTAAGCACTCAGGTGCAGTTACAGGTGCTTATGGAGAAGTGCGCCTAAGGCACGCCCGCATGCAGACAGGTTTCAGTTACAACGTGGGAGCTTTGGACACAAGTCCCCTTGGCTTTGATATTGAATTCCTTAAGTCTGACAAAACCATGGCAGAACAGGGAATTACAAAAGATGAACTGGAACTTCCCCAGGGTAACGAAGATCCTGATGATTTTTCAAACTGGCTTTTGGATTAGGTGGTGCCAATGCTTGTAAAAATAGCCGACATAAAGGTGAAAAAAAGAGTCCGCGAAGATTTGGGAGATTTGGAGCAGTTAAAGCAGAGTCTCCGCACTTACGGGCTTTTAAATCCAATCACCCTAAACTGCAAGTATGAACTTATTGCAGGCGAACGGCGTTTAAGGGCAGCACAGGCACTCGGCTGGGAAACCATCAATGCCATAGTTCTTACAAAAGAAATAAGCGATGAACACCAGCTGGAAATGGAACTTGAAGAAAACAACCAGCGCAAGGAATTTACGGAGGAAGAACTTCTTGAAGGCTACCACAGGCTGGAAAGACTGCGCAATCCTCCCTGGTATATGAGGATATGGAAGTGGCTCAAGAAAATATGGAAGTTAATCACCGCCCGTTTTGCTAAGAAAAAGTAAAAAACTTTTTTCAAAAAAGCAAAAATCGGTAAAAAAATCCTTAAAAAAACTTGACGATATTTCCATAATCGTACATTATATATGAATATGATAGAAGTGACCCGTCTGAACGGCAAAAAGTATTGGATAAACCCCCATCAGATTGAAGATATGGAGCAGAATCCAGATTTAACACTCACACTCCTTTCGGGGAAAAAGGTAGTTGTAAGCGAAAGCCCGGACGAAATCATTAACCGTATCGTTGAGTACAGAAAACGAATCGGTAACTATCCGCAAGAATTGTAAGATAAGTTAAAAATAGACGTGGGAGGATATTTTTAATGGACATAGCAACCATTATCGGCTTCGTTGGCGGTGTCGCCATGGTGTTCCTCGGTGTGTTTTCCGGAGGATCATCAATCATGAACATCATTGATATTCCATCTGTTATCATTACCATTGGTGGTTCTTACATGGCACTGTTTGTGAGTTCTCCCATGAACAAGGCCCTTGGTATTTGGGGAATTCTGGGACGCTGTTTTAAAGTGTTTGATTACGGAGAAAAAACTGCCGTTCAGAACATGGTGTCCCTTTCAGAAAAAGCCCGCCGTGAAGGAATCCTTGCACTGGAAGAAGGACTTGACGACCTTGATGATGCCTTCTTAAAAGAGGGACTTCGTCTTATGGTGGACGGTTCTGACGGTACTGCAATCCGCGCAATCCTTGAAAACGAAATGGCACAAATGGAAGCCCGTCACATGGAATGGGCTGGCGTTATGACCCAGTGGGCAGGTTATGCTCCTGGTTGGGGAATGATGGGTACCGTTATCGGTTTGATTGGTATGCTTCAGAACCTGGAGGACAAAAGTTCTCTGGGTCCAAACATGGCTGTGGCTTTGATTACAACCCTTTACGGTTCAATGATGGCAAACTGGCTCTTCGGTCCTCTTGCTACAAAACTTCTTGCCCAGAACAGTGCAGAAATGAACTCCAGGGAAATGGTGCTCGAAGGTATTCTTTCCATTCAGGCCGGTGATAACCCCCGCGTTCTGGCACAGAAACTTCTTACTTATCTTGATCCAAAGAGCCGCAAGGCAATTGAAGCTGACGTTCTGAAAGACTAAGGCAGGTTTTTAATGGCAAAGAAACAAAAGAAGGAACCTGATAAACCATCAACCGCGTGGCAAGGAACGTATGGAGACATGATTACCCTCATGCTCTGCTTCTTCGTTATGCTTTATGACCCCTCAGAAACAGATGCCATTCAGATGGCTGCACTTCAGGCTGCTATTTCTAACAACAACACAGGCGGTCAGGTTTCTCTGAGTCCGGGAACTCTTGCTACTCTTGGTAACGTGGTAAGTTCACTTCCTGCCCTGGACAAGGGTAAGAGGCTTGGTCCTTCCATGAAAAAAGCAATAAGCAGTTTTGCTCCTGTTGTAAAGACAAATAAAATTACCATTACCTCTGACGAAAGGGGAGTGGTCATTTCTCTTGCAAGCGATGCCTTTTTTGAAGAAGGAAAAGCAGAACTTAACATTGGTGAAACACGAGACATTCTTCTGCGGCTTGCCCGTTTTTTTGAAGAACCTGAAGTTCACGACAAAAGATGGAGAATAGAAGGCCACACAGACAATCGTCCTGTTCCGGCAGGCAGTGAGTTTAAAAGCAACTGGGAACTTTCTGCGGCCCGTGCGGCAAATGTCCTTCATTACCTGAGTGACTTTGGCGTAAACGAACAGCAGTTTTCCATTGCAGGCTATGCGGATACAAGACCCAAGTTCAGCAATGACACTCCCGAAGGCAGGGCTTATAACCGTCGCGTAGACGTGATAATCCTTGACGAGGGGCATTTTTAGGAAATACTAAACTAAAAATCGGAAATTCCGATAATCATGTAGAAGATTTTTTCTGGAGGACAATATGGCAGACGATATGGAAGATGAGGGAATGGAGGATTCCGGCGCAAGTGCACCAAAAAAAGGTGGCATTGGCGGACTTTTTGCAGGTTTTCTTAAGTGGATTCTCATTGGCGTTGCAGCCATCATTCTTATCGTAACGATTGTTGTCATTACCACACTCATCCTTAACAAGAGCGGAAAAAGACAGACTTCCATTCCTGTAAGCGAAGAGTTTACTTCTCAGCGCGAGGACTATGACTGGTACACTTCTCTTGACCAGATTCGTACCCTTACAAGCGATGCAAACCCCGCAAGTGTTTCCGTTACAATCGCCCTGGGTTACAGAAAAGATGACAAGCAGGCTTCTACGGAAATTACTTCCCGCCGTATTGAGATTATTGACTTTTTAAGACGTTTCTTCTCTGAAAAAACAACTGAAGAGTTAAGGCCTCAAAACGAGGAAATGCTTAAGCAGCAGATACGTGATCAGATAAATGATGATATTTTAAGTAACTCCCGAATCAGGGCAGTCATGTTCACGTCAAAGGATATTATTCAGCAATAGGCTGAGTGGTAAAAGGTTTTATAAAGGTGGGTTCACGACATGAATGAAGTTCTGTCACAGGATGAAATTGACCAGCTTCTCCAGGCAATCTCCTCAGGCGATGCAGGGGGTGATGATGACTTTAAGCCGGTTAGTGACACCCGACGCATTAAGATTTACGACTTCCGCCGACCGGACAAATTCTCAAAGGAACAGATTCGTACTGTTTCCAACATGCACGAAACCTTTGCCCGTCTTACCACAACAAGCCTTTCTGCACAGCTGCGTACCCTTGTTCACGTGCACGTGGCTTCTGTAGACCAGCTTACTTACGAAGAGTTTATCCGTTCTATTCCAACTCCTACAACCCTGGCGGTTATTAACATGGACCCCCTTAAGGGTAATGCAGTTCTGGAAATTGCACCGGAAATCACCTTTATTATGATTGACCGCCTCTTTGGTGGTTCTGGTGACACCGGTGGAAAAGTGAGCCGTGACCTTACGGATATTGAACAGAGCGTTATGGAAGGAATTATCGTGCGTATTCTTGCAAATATGCGCGAAGCCTGGACCCAGGTAATTGACCTTCGTCCCCGTCTGCAGCAGATTGAAACAAACCCTCAGTTTGCACAGATTGTTCCTCCAAGCGAAATGGTTATTCTTGTTACACTGGAAATTAAAATCGGTGATGAAGCAGGCATGATGAACATCTGTATTCCTTACATCACCATTGAGCCTATTGTATCAAAACTGTCCAGCCAGTTCTGGTTCAGTTCTGTACGCAGAAGTTCAACAACCCAGTATCTGGGCACTCTTAAAGAAAAACTTTCAGACGTGCAGATGGAGATTGTTGCAGAAGTAGGCACTATAAATGTTCCCATCCGGGATGTACTTGGCCTTAGGGCAGGAGACGTGGTTCGTCTTGATACAATCCGTGTGGGAGACCCCCTTACACTTCGTGTGGGTGAACGAAAGAAATTTTATTGCCAGCCTGGTGTCGTAGGTAAAAAAATGGCAGTTCAGATAATTGGCAAAATGGAAGAGAAAGTAGACGCAGAGTTTGAGGAACTGACTGCGGAAGGAGAAGAGTCTATATGAGCGAAGGATCTATTTCACAGGCAGAGATTGACGCGCTGCTTTCCGGTGTTGACATCGGCGGGCTTGGCGGAGGAAGCGTTTCTTCTTCACCCATTGCATCGTTTGATATTCCAACCCTGCAGTCTTTTTCTGAGAAGATTAAGGATAAACTTTCAGGTGTTATTGCCAGCATGACAGAAAGCAGTGTGGAAGTTGCAACTCCAACTGTTGAGGCTTGCGGCAGAGACCAGCTTCTTGCAAAGATTCCGGAAGTTCCCATTGCAGTAATGGCAGACTATTCAACCGGTCTTTCAGGCGATCACCTTTTCCTTCTTTCTGCTGAGTTTGCAACAAAACTTGTTTCACTCATCAACAAGGAAGAAAATCCTTCTCTGGATGATATGGCCCTTTCTGTTATTTCAGAAGTGATTGCTTCTCATTCAGGTGCAGAAATTACAGAACTCAGTTCCGGCGGTAAACTTCCCGGTCTTGCTACAAACCCTCCCGAAGCAGTTAATCAGCCAAAGGCAATGGTTCGTATGCCACAGGGAACTTTTGCCCTCTTTACATACCCCGTTACCCTTGCAGGTGAAGCCTTTACTCTCTGGGAAGCAGTAAGTTCTCCTGTTGCAGAGGGAATGGTAACTGCCTTGGGCGGTGGTTCACAGCCTGCTGCTCCCGCAGGTGGATTTAATGCTCAGTCACTGGGAGCTGCTCCTGCAAGTCCAGCCATGGCTTCTCCAATGGGCGGCCAGATGGGTGGAATGAACATGGGCGGCATGGGAATGCAGCAGATGGGCGGCATGAACATGGGCGGTGGAATGCAGCAGATGGGCGGTATGAACATGGGCGGCATGGGTATGGGAATGCCAATGCAGCAGATGGGCATGGGCCAGATGGGTGGTATGATGGGCGGTATGATGCAGCCTCCTCCAAACGTTCAGTCCCTTTCTTTCCCCAACCTGCAGACAGCGGGTGGAGCCGGAGAGCAGGGCAACATCAGCCTTATCATGGATGTGAACATGGAGATGACCGTAGAACTCGGTCGTACCAAAAAAACAATCAAAGAAATCCTTGGCATGGGCGAAGGAACAATTATAGAGCTGGATAAACTTGCAGGTGAGCCTGTGGACATTCTTGTGAACCACAAGCCCATTGCAAAGGGAGAAGTTGTGGTTATTGACGAAAACTTCGGTGTTCGTGTTACCGAAATTCTTCCTGCCATTGAACACGTGGCGGCTTCAATCTAGTTTTAGAAAATTACTCCGGTTTTCCTTGGGGATAGGGAAGACCGGCGGTAACTATTATTTAATTGGGTGGGATTATGAAAAAGACTTTTCTCAGGACAGGTGCCTTGTGCCTTGCCCTCATTTTTATTTTATCAGTAAAGGTTTTTGCACAGCCTGTTTCTGCAGGTGCGGGTGAAAGTGCAGGTGCAAGTGCCAATGTAAGTGCAAATGCAACTCCAACTACAACTGCCGCAGATTCAACTTCCATAGAAAACACAAGCGTAAATCTTTCTAACCAGACAGATGAAAGTCTCATGCCCTTTGAAGCGGGAACAAATGCTGCCAGTCAGTCAGGAGGTGCCCTTCGTACGGCCGGTATCTTTTTCCGCATGCTTCTTGTTCTTGCTTTTGTAATTGCAGTAATCGTTTTTCTTTTCAAATACTTAAAAAAGAAAAGTGACTCTCCTGAAGTAAGTTCTGACCCCTTCCTGCGTAAAGTTGCCGCCATTTCTCTTGCGCCGGGAAAATCCGTTCAGATTGTAACCCTCATAAACAAGGCCTACATTCTGGGTGTAAGTGATGACAGCGTAAACCTGATTGCAGAAGTTACCGACGAAGAACTCATTAACGACATGAACGTTTACGCAGACAAAACCGACAACACAAACCGCCCCAAATCTTTTGAAGAAGTGCTTGAACTTTTTATGCCAAAGAAAAAGGCAGGTCAGGGAAGTGAAAAGAAAACTTCTGTTTACGACGGCGCAACCAAACAGATACTCGACTCCTTAAAGAACAAGACTTTTGGAAAAAAAGAGGAGTAGGCTATGAGTTTATTTTCAAAAGTCAAAATCAAACTTCCAAAAGTCTCCCTTGTACTCCTGCTGCTTCTTTCACTTGCGGCACTTCCTCTTTCCGCCCAGGCATCTAATTTTCCCCAGGGTTCAACCAGAGGAAACACGGAAATGGGAAACAGACCCGGAACCATTGATTTTCCAAACATAACTTTTTCTGTTACGGCTCCACAGAACGGACAGCAGGTTGCCTTTAGCGTACAGCTGCTTGTTCTTCTTACCCTGCTTACCCTTGCACCAAGTCTTCTTATTCTTGTAACCTGCTTTCTCCGCTTTTCAATCGTGCTTGATTTTATTAAGAGAGCCCTTTCCCTACAGCAGGTTCCCCCTACGGCAGTGCTCAACGGCATTGCACTTTTTATGACTCTTTTCTGCATGTGGCCGACCCTTACTCAAGTTTACAACAATGCCTTCCGTCCTCTTTCTGACAACGAAATTACTTTAGACCAGGCCTACACTCAGGCAGAGGCACCAATCAGGCTTTTTATGATAAGTCAGATTAGTGATGACAATTCCTACGTTGCAACTTTTATGAACATGGCCCGACTTGAACGCCCCAACACCTGGGCAGATGTTCCCACTTACATCCTCATTCCCTCATACATTCTTCATGAACTGACGGCGGCTTTTAAAATAGGTGTGCTGCTATACATACCTTTTATTATCATAGACATGGTGGTGGCAAGCATTCTCATGAGCATGGGTATGATGATGCTTCCTCCGGTTCAGATTTCAATGCCATTTAAACTCATGCTCTTTGTTCTGGTAGACGGATGGGGTCTTCTTACAGGACAGCTGTTCCAGAGCGTAATGAAAGTATTTTAAGGGAGGTTTGTAAATGAAAGGAATGGATTTAACTTCACTCGTAACAATTCTTCAGCAGGGAATCTGGCAGGTTTTTAAACTTACTGCCCCTGTACTTGGAGCGGCCCTTATCATAGGTCTTATTATAGCAATTTTTCAGGCAACAACCTCTATTCAGGAACAGACGCTCACTTTTCTTCCTAAACTTTTTACTATCTTTTTAGTGCTTGCTCTTTTGGGCGGCTGGATGTTTACTTCAATGGGAACTTTTACCACAAGACTTTTTGAGCAGATTTCAAAAATGTAACTTTAGGCAAAGGAGTTTTGTAAGGAATGCTTGAACAGCTTGTAGCCCGTGCTCCGGTTTTTCTGCTGGTCTATGCAAGGGTGATGGCATTAATTCTGACACTTCCTCTTTTTTCTACCCAGACCATAAGGTTCATGGCAAAAGTTGCACTGGGTTTTTTCATGGCATACCTTATCTACCCCCAGGTTTCCCTTGCCACAGGTACCTATGCTGCCTACGCTTCCTTTATTACCGTGAACGGTGAGTTTAACCTTGTGTATGTTCTCCTTCTTTTAGGCGAAGCTTTAATCGGCATAATAATCGGTTTTTACATTCAGATAATTTTTGCAGCCTTCAGTACCGCAGGACAGTTCTTTGCTTTCCAGATGGGCTTTACTGCTGCAGAAGCCTACGACTCTTTGAATCAGGCAGAAATCCCCCTTATGTGACAGTTCCTGATCCTTATTGCCATGCTGGTCTTTTTGCTGAACCACTGGTTCCAGATTCTTTTTTTGAAAGGAATTGTGGTTAGTTTCCAGAGCATGTACTGTTTTGCCA
>JAEEGL013212363.1_pt1 | contig 14610 bp, 13 predicted proteins | sample 9134231 | NCBI WGS metagenome assembly JAEEGL01 (sample SAMN16246548, study PRJNA631951) | gut metagenome | biome: gut microbiome; feature: rumen; material: fiber-attached | host: Bos | place: Iran: Karaj | collected 2018-10 | reverse complement strand
GACAAGACTTCCCAGGAGCGTTATTGGGAGCCTAAGTTCCTCTATGACGCCATCCCCTATGTCACGGTCCAGGAGTATAAGGCGAAGGGATACACCATCACCCAGAACCCCGGCTATTGATCCGGATTTACCACTGATATCAATTAACCGGCAGGCAAGTCCTGCCGGTTTTTTCATTTCCTGCTCCTTGCAGGTCTCACAGAATAATCGTATCTTTCTCCAACTAACCAAATGCTGACTCAAATGAGACCTTTCTTTCATTGGATGGCCGCAGTACTGACCTGTCTGGCCGTATTTTCTTCCTGCGGGCGCAAAAACCCGGTCGAACATGTTTTCTTCATCGGCCTCGACGGCTGGGGCGCCTACAGCGTCGAAAAGTCGGAAATGGTCCGGGTCAAGCAATTGATGGAGGACGGAGCCTGGACGTTGAAGAAAAGGACGGTCCTCCCCTCCCACAGTGCGGCCAACTGGGCATCGATGTGGATGGGCGTAGGACCCGAAGTCCACGGTTTCTATGAGTGCTGTTCCCAGACTCCGGACCTGGAGCCCCGCATGCTGGGCAAGAACGGCATCTTCCCGACGGTGTTCCAGCTGCTCCGGGACAAGGAGCCGGATGCCGAAATCGGCTGCCTCTACGAATGGAATGGGATCAAATACCTGATCGATACCCTGTCCGTAAACCATTACGCCCGTGTGCCGCAGCAAGACCTGTGCGAGGCCGCCTGCGCCTACATCGCGACGAAGAAGCCCCGCCTGGCTGCTTTCGTCTTTGACGACCCCGACCATGTGGGCCACAAATACGGTCACGATACGCCCGAATACTACGAGAAACTGAAGGAACTGGATGCCTGGGTCGGAGCGATCGTGGACGCCATCGACCAGGCCGGCATCCTGGACAAGTCCGTGATCATCCTGACATCGGATCACGGCGGAATCGACCATGGGCACGGAGGCCGGACGATGATGGAAATGGAGACGCCGCTGATCTTCTACGGCCGGGGTGTCAAGAAAGGATACTGCTTCGACGACCTGAGCGTCATGGAATTCGACATCGCCTCCACGATGGCCTGGCTGCTGGATCTGGAGCAGCCGCAGCCTTGGTTCGGACGTCCGCTGACTTCCCTGTTTGAAGGGATCAAATAAAGCCCCTGGGGCGCCGGAGCGTGTCTAGAGCAGGATAAGCAAGGCGGCGCTGAGCAACAGAAGCCCTTGGAAGGAAAGCCGGCCGCGGGAAGAAGCGGAAGAAGCCATCTCCATCGGCTCGGAGGACAACAGGGTGGTCAGTTCTTCCCCGGAGGGAAGGTCGCGGGCTGTCCATTTGTCCACGATCAGCCCGTCGGCGAGATAGGTAGCGCCTCCGTTGGACCGGTTAAGGGTCAGAAGCGTCTTATAATCCGCAAAATACAGGCACTCGCCCAGCGTCATGGGCACGTTCTCCGCGCTGGGGGTCAGGATCAAGGGCCGGATGCCGCACATGAAAGCGTCATCCACCGTCCCGGCAATCCGGCTCCATTGGACGGAATCCAGGCGCTCCGGCTCATAGGCGGAGACGATCAGCACCTCCCCGTCGGAAGCCAGTCCGTCGCTATACTCACCGAAGGCATCGCTGAAGGAAAGGACGGCCAGGTCCGTCGCCAGGGACTCTTCCTCCGCCTGGGAGCCGTCTCCGGAAAGGATCTGGGAACCGAGGGAAAAGGCCGTGAAGTCCATCATCGGAAGGGCCCTCCATGAATGGATGGTAAAGGCGACGATTGCGATTGAAACCAGGGCGAAACCCCATTTCTTGGGCTTACGCGCCTCATATCCGTCGCTCAGCGGGATGAATGCGATCAGGGCAAGGACCAGCAGGATGACATTCTTCAGCAGGGATTGGAGATGCGTCAGATGGATGGCCTCTCCGAAGCACCCGCAATCCATCTCCGGATTGATCAGGTACAGTGCCAGGGTCAGTCCCGTGAAGAAGACCGTCAGCGCCAGGACGATGACGGCGACCACCTTCCTGGCGATTCCCGAAACCAGGGCCGCTCCCACGAACGCTTCCAGCAACGCGAAAGCGAGCCCGAGGCCTTTCCCCGCCGGAATCAGGAAATCCAAATGCAGGAACCTGAAGTATTCGGCCATCTTGAGCCCGGCACCGACCGGGTCCATCAACTTGAGCATGCCGGACACAAAGAAAACGAGTCCGATCAGGAGCGCGCAGAATCTGCGGAAACTATGATGAAACTTACGCATCGTTCAGGCAATTGTCGACAGCGGTCTTGATTTTGGCAAAAATGGCATCGGGCGGAAGCATCGCGCCCTGCCCGTCCGAACAGTCGATGACTTTGAAATCAGGGTCCAGCGCCGCCTGGCGCCGGTAAATGTCACGGACCCGGCGCTGCAGGGACAGGTCGGCTTCATGGATGTCGCTCCCCCCTTCCAGGTAATCCCGTTCCGCCCCTTCCCGGTGTGCGGCCAGGCTCCGCTCGACGAATCCGATCGGCACGTCGAGGAAGAGGTTAAGATCCGGCTTCGGCAGCCCGAACGGGCCGTATTCCGTCTCCAGGATCCAGTCCCGCAACTGTCCGGCCTCCTCCGGATCGGACAGTTTGGCGCACTGGTAGGCGACATTGGAATAAACATAGCGGTCCAGCAGGACCGTTGCGCCCTCTTGCAGGGCTTGTTTCATCTCCGGAGCGGCTCCGTGCCGGTCCTCTGCGAAAAGCAGGGCCACCAACTGGGGATGAACCGCCTCCACGGAACCGAAACAGCCGCGCAGGAAACGGCCGATCAGGTCCCCGTACACCGGCGCGTCATAACGCGGAAAATGAATGTAGCGGAGCGCCCCGCAGCGGTGCTCGAGATATTGTTTCAACAACTTGACCTGGGTGGACTTCCCCGCCCCGTCAAGGCCTTCAAGGACGATCAGCATCTGGACTGGGTTTTGCAATCGTACAAATATACCTAAATTTCCTTACTTTTGCAGTGGCATGACAAACATCGATCCGCAAAGAAGCATCCGGGTGATGGGGATCCTCAATCTCACGCCGGATTCGTTCTACGCTCCCAGCCGCGGTAACCTCGCGATCCTGGACAGCGGTGCCGACATCATCGACATCGGTGCCTGCTCGACGCGTCCCGGCAGCAAGCCCGTGGGTGCCCGGGAAGAATGGAGGCGGATGCGCCGGACGCTCCTGCAGATCCGGGAGACTCACCACGGCCTGCCCCTGTCGATCGATACGTATTGGTCGGAAGTCGTCCGCCGGGCCTACGATCTCGTCGGCCCCTTCATCGTGAATGATGTCACGGCCGGCGAGGGAGACCCTGCCATGCTCGCGACCGTCGCGGAATTGGGACTGACCTATATCCCGATGCATCATGGCCCCGCAGAGGATGCAGATGACGTCCTGAGATGGTATGGAGAGCTGATGCTAAAGGCTGATTATCAAGGCATCCGGGACTGGATCGCCGATCCCGGATTCGGATTCGGCAAGACCGTGGAACAAAACTTCGGCGTCTTCCACACGATAGACCGGCTGAAGGGACTGGGTCGCCCGCTGCTCGTCGGCATCTCCCGCAAGCGGATGGTCTGGATGCCCCTGGGGCTTACGCCAGACACCGCCGGCGAAGCCACGCAGCGCCTGCACATGGAGGCCCTCCGCCTCGGCGCAGACATTCTTCGCACCCACGACGTCGCCGACACCCGCGCGACCGTCGCAAGCTATTTCGTTTCGTCGGGAATCAGATAGACGTCGTCGCCGGGCTCGGCGAACAAGAAATGCTCCCGCGCATACATCTCCAAGGTATCGCGGTTCGTCGACATCGCCTCGATCTGCTTGTCCAGCTCCGAGATCTCCTTATTGTACCACTCGATCTGCTTTTCCTGCTTCCGGATCGTAAAACCCGCCCGGATCCAGCGGATCAGGTTGTCATGCCGGAAAAAGCAGACGATGACCAGGAAGGCCACCGAAGACCATAGGATGTATTTGAGGAGCGGACTCTTTTTCATATTTGCAAATTTAACTATTTTTGTAAATCATAAAACACTTGAAACATGAAACCTACACTTCTAGTCCTTGCTGCCGGAATGGGCAGCCGCTACGGCGGGCTCAAACAAATGGACGGTCTCGGCCCCAGCGGCGAGACGATCATCGATTACTCCATCTATGATGCCGTCCAAGCCGGCTTCGGCAAGGTCGTATATGTCGTCCGGGAGCATTTCCGCGAAGAATTCGAGCAAAGCGTCCGAAAGAAATACAAGGGCGTGTGCTGCCCCGACGGCGAGCCGCTCGAATTCCGGTTCGTCACCCAGGAACTGGACAAGATCCCCGAAGGATTCACCCTCAACCCGGAGCGCAAGAAGCCCTGGGGCACGGCCCACGCGGTCCTGATGGCCCAGGACGTCATCCAGGAGCCCTTCGCCGTCATCAACGGCGACGACTATTATGGAAAGTCCTCCTTCCACATCCTGGCGGACTGGCTGCGCGAGCACGAGCAGAGCGAGGGTATCTACAGCATCGTCGGCTTTAAGCTGGACAACACCCTGTCCGAATCCGGCGGTGTGTCGCGCGGTATCTGCGCCTATGACGAGGACCTTCACCTGACCGATGTGGTCGAGCACCTCGACATCAAGAAAGAAGAGGACGGTGTCACCCGTGGTGACAACTCCCTCACCGGCGAGCATGTCGACCTGGACGGGGAAGCCCTCTGCTCCATGAACATGTGGGGCTTCACCCCGGACTATTTCGCCAAGAGCGCCGAGATCTTCAAAACCTTCCTGGAGACCAACGCCGGCGAGCTCAAGAAAGAGTTCTACATCCCCTACGCCGTCGACCTGATGATCCGCCTGGGCATCGGCAAATGCGACGTGCTTTCCACGCCCTCGCGCTGGTTCGGCGTCACCTTCAAGGAAGACCGCCCGGCCGTCGTCGAGAAGTTCAAGGAATTCGCCGAACAAGGCGTCTACCCCACTCCGTTGTACAAATAAGCGTTTTTTATGGAAATACACAGACGCAAGGTCCGCAGTTACGACGTATTTGCCGGACACGCACATTACACACCCGCCTGGGGCGGCCTGTTCGCCCTGCTGGGCCTGATGCTGGTCGGCGCCCTGCTGGGCTCCGTGGTCACGCTCCTGCTGACCAAGTTCTACGGGCCCTCCTTCGCCACGGAATACGGCACCCTGGTATCCTACCCGCTGATGTTCGTCCCGCCGATGATGTACGCGGGATTCAAGAGCCGCAGCAACGCCGTCTTCGAGCAAGGCTACGCGCTGGACAGCAACCATTTCGGGAAGCCCGGCCCCTGGATCTGCGCCTTGATGGCCACCGCTGCCGTCTTGGCCGCCGCCTTCATGACGGACTGCATCAGCGCACAGATGCCGCCGATGCCCGAATGGCTGGAGAACGCACTGACGTCGATGACCCAGGGCAACATCTGGATCAACCTGCTTTGCGTCAGTGTTTTCGCCCCCCTGTTCGAAGAGTGGCTCTGCCGCGGAATGGTGCTCCGCGGACTGCTGAATGCGAAGGATTATGACGGCAGCCCCCGCATCAAACCGGGCTGGGCCATCGTCATCTCCGCCCTGTTCTTTGCCGTCATCCACGCCAATCCCTGGCAGGCCATCCCGGCTTTTATCCTGGGCTGCCTGTTCGGTTACATCTATTACCGCACCGGATCGCTCAAGCTCACGATGCTGATGCACTGCGTCAACAACACCTTCGCCGTCCTCCTCGGACAGGTTGATTCGCTGAAGGAGATGGACAACTGGATGGACATCCTGGCCCCCAAACAGTACTGGGTGATCTTTGCCGCGTGCGCGCTGCTGCTGATCCTGATCCTCCGCACGTTCAGCCGGATCGAGATCCAGTCTCCCGCCGGCAACTGCGACCCCGTCAACGAATAACACCCGATGGAACGACTGCTCCGGCTCTACCAGGACCGTTTCGGATCACCGGCGGCCCAAATCGTGCCGCTGCCGGGTTCTGGCAGCCACCGGCGCTATTTCCGCCTGACCGGCGGAGACCGGACCGTCATCGGCGTGCTCGGCACCGACGCCGAGGAAAACCGCGCCTTCCTGACGGAGGCCCGGCATTTCCGCAGCAAGGGGATCCGCGTCCCGGAGGTGTATGCCGTGGCTGATGACGGAATGAGTTACCTGCAGGAAGACCTGGGCAGCGATTCCCTCTACGACCTGGTCGCTGCAGGACGGAAGAGCGGAAGCTATTCCGAGGTTGAAGCCCGCTTGCTTTGCAAGGCGGTGGCGGGACTCCCGCGTATCCAGTTCGAAGGGGCGCAAGGACTCGATTTCAGCGTCTGCTACCCCGACACGGCCTTCAATGCCCGGATGGTCGATTTCGACCTGAACTATTTCAAATACTGCTTCCTCAAGACGGCCGGCATCGAATTCAAGGAGATTCCCCTGCAGGACGATTTCGACCGGCTGAAAGCCGACCTGCTTTCCGTCACGGCCGACACCTTCCTCTACCGCGACTTCCAGGCCCGGAACGTGATGGTACGGGACGGAGAACCCTGGTACATCGACTTCCAAGGCGGCCGGAAAGGGCCCATCTGGTACGACGTCGCTTCTTTCATCTACCAAGCCCGCGCCCGGTATCCCAAGGAACTGAAGGAACGGCTGATCCGCTGCTACCTGGATGCCATGGCACCGTATGCGGCCCCGGATGAGCCGTCCTTCCGCGAGAAGCTGCGCCTGTTCGTCCTCTTCCGCACGCTGCAGGTCCTGGGCGCCTACGGCTACCGGGGCAAGTTCGAGAAGAAGGAATACTTCCTCGAGAGCATCCCCTACGCCATGGCGAACCTGCGGGAGATCCTGGAGCAGCCTTTCGACCGTTATCCTTATCTGGACGCCGTCCTGCGCCAGATGGCCGCAGGAGAAACGCCGGCGCTGGAGAGCGATACGCTGGAAGTGCACATCTACAGTTTCTCCTACCGGAAGGGCATCCCGGAGGACAGTTCCGGAAACGGCGGCGGCTACGTGTTCGACTGCCGTGGCATGCACAACCCCGGACGCTATGAGCAGTACAAGCAGTCGACCGGCCGGGACCGCGACGTGATCGCCTTCCTGGAGGGGAAAGGCGAAGTCCAGCACTTCATGGACAATGTCTACGGGTTGGTGGATCCACACGTCGAGCGTTATATCCGGCGCGGATTCAGCCATTTGCAGGTCAGTTTCGGATGCACCGGCGGCCAGCACCGTTCCGTGTATTGCGCGGAAGCGCTGGCCCGTCACCTCAAGGGGAAATACTGCATCCGCATCCGGCTGACCCACCGGGAACAGGAAATCGACATCACCCTGCCATGAAAGCGATGATCTTTGCCGCCGGGCTCGGCACCCGGCTGAAACCGCTCACGGACACGATGCCGAAGGCACTCGTGCCCGTGGATGGCGTTCCCCTGCTGAAAATCGTCGCGACCCGCCTGCTGGAGGCCGGCATCGGTTCGCTGGTCATCAACACGCACCATTTCGCGGAACAGATCGCCCGCTACGTGAGCCAGGAAAAGGGATTCGGCGCCGAGGTGCACCTCTCCCTGGAGCCCGGGCAGTTGCTGGAGACCGGCGGGGGCATCCTGCACGCCCGCCCATTCCTGGAAGGAGCGCCGTTCCTGGCCCACAACGTCGACATCCTGTCCAACCTGGACATCCCGGCATTTCTCGCCCAGGCCCGGCCGGATGCGCTGGCGACCCTGGTCGTCAGCGAAAGGGAAACCAGCCGCTACCTGCTCTTCGACCCGGACCTGCGCCTCGTCGGATGGACGGACCTGCGTACCGGAGAAGTCAGGAGTCCCTATCCCGACCTGGACCCGGCCCGATGCCGGAAACTCGCATTCGCCGGCATCCACCTGCTGGGAGAACGCGTCTTCGAAGTCATGGACGGATACGGATTCCAGGGACGCTTCTCCATCATCGACTTTTACCTCCGGGCTGCGGCGGAGCATCCGATCTACGGCTACGTTCCGGAGGGATTCCGCATGCTGGACGTCGGCAAGCTCGATTCGCTGGAGCAAGCGCATGATTTTGCGAATCCGGCGAAAAGTGCATAAATTTGCAGGTTATGATGAATTTCTTCTCCAAGATTTGGTTCCCCGCAGCGCTCGTGAGCGCGGTGACACTCCAGATGAGCGTGTCACACCGGACCGTGGAGACAGATGATTCTCTTATCTATGCCGAGGCCCCGGCGCCGACGGACTTTGCCGACACCGTCAAGTATTCCCGGACCGGCTACAAGAAATTCTGGTCACCCGAAGAGAAAGCCAGCGCCTTTTCCATCGCCGATTCGCTACTGAAAGGCAGCGCAGACGGTTTCGGAGAAGGAGAAGATACCGTTCCCAAGTTCCGTCCTGCCGCTTTGGACAGCTTGATTCCCCCGGATTCCCTGCGGCAGCTGGACTCTTTCCGCTACCGCTATTTCGCCGCGCTGGCAGATTCCCTGTCCCACATCTGGGTCCGGGATTCCCTGATCCGGGCGCTGGACACCCTGAGCTGGCTGAAACTGGACTCCCTGTATGCCATCGACTCGGCCGCACGCGCCAAGGCGGCCTACTGGGCCTGGTATGCGACTTTGGACAAGAAAGCACGGCGCAAGGCGGATTTCGAGCGGGAGATGCCCCTCAAGCAGGCACGCCTGGACAGCCTCAAGAATGCCAAGGAAGAGGCGCAGGCCATCAAGGACAGCATTATTTCCAGCACGCCGCGTATCCTGGAGACCTACCTGTTCAAGGACTCCCTGCTTTACCGGCGGATCCTGAAATGGACGCACGAACGGGATTTCCACAACATCACGCTGCTGTCGGACGAAGACACCACTTACAACTACCGTTTCTACGACTATCCCTTCTTCCGGGAGGACGTCAATGCGACCTGGCTGGGTGTGGCGGGATCCCCCCTGCAATACTACAACTTCTCCAAGCGCAAGAACCGGGAAGGCGTCTTCTTCTACGAACCCGTCGAATCCTGGTCATACTCCCCTTCCACGCTCCCGATGTACAACACGAAGACCCCGTACACGGAGCTTTCCTACTGGGGTACCCTGCTGGCGGGCGACAAGAAAGAATCCGACAACCTGCATCTGCTGACCTCCCAGAACATTACGCCGGAACTGAACCTGACGATGTTCTACGACCGGTACGGCGGCGCCGGCATCCTGGAAGGCGAATCGACCCGGAACAAAACCGCCGTCGTTGAGACGAACTATACGGGCAAGAAGTATCTGATGCATGCGGGCTTCATCTACAACATGGGCTCCCGGTCGGAGAACGGAGGCGTCAAGGACATCCGGATGATCCGCGACACGACCATCGAGGTCCGTGAGATCGCCGTCAACCTCAGCGGCGCCAGCAGCCGGATCAAGAAGAATACCGTGTTCCTGGACCAGCAGATCCGCATCCCGTTCTATTTCATCGAGAAGTGGAAGCATCGCAAGGACAAGCCGGACACGCTTGCCCTCCAGGAGCTTCCGCCGCTCCCGGAAGGAGAGGAGGAGCAGACAGAGGAGAAGGCCCCGAAGCCGGAGGAAGGGAATCCCGATCCTGAAGGAAAGGACCTCGAAGCCGGAGAGGGCGAGGAGAGCCCGGCCGACACGGTCAAGATCGACGAAAGCAAGATCACGACGGCCTTCATCGGCCACAGTTCGGAGTATTCCGTCTATCGGAGAGCCTACAACGACGCCGCCAGTTCGGGCGACACGAAGTCATTCTACGACAATGTCTTCAACTACAATCCGAACGCCTCGTATGACTCGCTCCGGGTCATGCGCCTGGAGAACAAGGTCTTCATCCGGCTGCAGCCGTGGACGGATGAAAGCATCCTGTCCAAGCTGGATGTCGGCATCGGACACCGTCTGATGAATTATTACACCTTCGACAAGACTTACCTCCACAAGCCGTCCAACCACAACTGGAACGCCACCTACCTGTATGCCGGCGTCGAAGGCCAGGTCCGTCAGTTCTTCCACTGGAACGCCCATGGGAAATATGTCTTCCTGGGCGATGAAATCAACGATTTCGACCTGGGTGGCAATGCGCAGTTGAATCTTTATCCTTTCCGGCGGCACAAGGACAGCCCGGTGAGCATCTATGCCCGTTTCAACACCTCGCTGGACGAGCCGGAATACTATCAGCAGCATCTGTACACCAACCACTACAGCTGGGACAACGAGTTCACCAAGATTTCCACCACGAGCGTGGAGGGCGGTATCGACATCCCGCACTGGAAATTCAGTGTGAACGTGGCTTACAACCTGCTCGCAGGCAACCTCTGGTACGGGACGGACGGCATCATCCGCCAGAATTCCGACCCGATGAGCGTCCTGTCTGCCTACCTGCTCAAGAATTTCCAAATCGGAAGGCTGCTCCACCTCGACCACCGTGTACTGTTCCAGCTGTCTTCCAAGCAGGATGTCATCCCGCTTCCGCTTGTTGCCGCCAATGCGCGGTACTACATCCAGTTCCCGATCGGTCCGGTCAAGGCGATGACCATGCAGATCGGCGCCAACGCCTGGTACAATACCCAGTGGCACCTGCCTTCGTGGAACCCCGCCCTGGGGGTGTTCCACAACCAGGAAGAGACCCTGTACGGCAACTATCCCGTCGTGGACCTGTTCGTCAATATGCAGTGGAAACGCGCTTGCATCTTCGTCAAGTATGAGAATGCCGGCATGGACCTCTTCGACCACAACGATTACTTCAGTGCCGACCGCTACATCCGTACGACGCGCGGCGTCAAGTTCGGTATCTACTGGCCTTTCTACACGCAGCCGGGCAAAGATACCCCCGCCAGTAAAGAATCCAATCAATCCGCAGGCAGACGATGAACCGGAAAAAACGCACCGCCGTGATGGTCGCCATACTGCTGGCGGCGGCCGCTGCCGTTTCCGTCTTCTTCTCGCACACCATCCGTTACAGCCAGCGGAACTGGACCGTGGATCCGCTGGCGAACCGGGAGATCCGATGCGCCCTCAACATCGGCCGATTCGACGACTCCACCCGCATCCTCATCACAGGCTACAATTACGCCCTCCTGAAGGAATTCGCCCGGAAACTGGGATCGACGACCGCTTTCGTTCCCGCCCGCGACCGCTCCGTCAACCTGCTTGACTCGCTGCGCGCCGGCGCCCTGGACATTCTGGTCCTGCCCTGCAAGAAAGGGATGGCGGCCCCGGAAGGAACCCTCGCCTCCCGACCCATCGACAGCCTGTCTGTCTGGCTGGTCCGGGAAAGCAACCTGAACGGGCTGCGGGACATCAACCGCTGGCTGAAGAGCTACATGAAATCGCCGCTGCATGCCAAAATGGAGCGCACGTACATCCAAGCCCTCTACGACCCGTTCCTGCTCGTGGAAGCCGGGAAAACCCGGAAAGAACTGAGCCCCTACGACAGTCTCTACAAAGTCTATGCGCCCTCCCTCGGATGGGATTGGCGCATGCTGGCGGCTCTCTCCTTCAAGGAATCCAAGTTCCGGATCGACGCCCACTCCCACATGAATGCCTTCGGGCTGATGCAGCTTGTGGAAACGACGGCCGCCAAATACGGCATGACCGATCCGCTGGATCCGGAAGACAACATCCGGGCCGGGGCCAAGTACCTGGCTTTCCTGCAGAGCGTCTTTGCCAAACGGCTGCCCGCGGATGCGACTTCGGATCTGACCCGATTCGTGCTGGCCGCCTACAACGGCGGAGAAGGGCGCCTGCTGGACTGTATCGATTTCGCGCAGCAGCTGAACGTGTATGACAGCACCTGGGCCAGTCTCCAGCACCTCCCGGAAATCGCAGAAATGTCCCATGTCGAAACCGATTCCCTTGACATGAGGAAATACAATCTCAGCCAGATCGGCCTGTACGTCAATGAAGTCCTGGATACGTACGGCGCCTTCCGGACCATCTGTCCGTAATCAACGCGCCCGCACCGTCTTGGCGGGATCCACCTTGGAAATGAACAGGCAGGGGATCAGCAAAAGCAGCATGATCGCCCCGTACGCGACCACATCCGCCACCAGGATCAGGGGGAGGTTGACCGAGACCGGCACGAAGGAAACGAAATAATTGGCGGGGTCCAGCTTGAGCAGATGGGTCGTACCCTGGACCAGACAGAACAGCAGGGCCAACGCATTGCCGATCAGCATCCCTTTCAGGACCAGGTCGGAAGAGACCCGCAGGAAAACCGAAGAAATCTCCCGGTCCGTCATACCCATCGACTTCAGCGTGCCGATGGTGGAAATATGGCGGAACAAGAGGATCAGCAAGCCGGAAATCATGTTGAAACCCGCCACGACGGTCATCAGGACCAGGATCAGCAGCACGTTGAAATCGATCAGGTCGAGCCAGCTGAACAGTTGGGGATATTTCCGGATCACGGAGGTGGCCACCGTCGGGTCGTCGGTATCCGAAGACCGCAGCAGGGCCGTCATCCCCACCTGTTCGCTCATGGACTGGATCGAGGCCGGCGACTTGTACCCGTCCTTGAGCGTCACTTCCAAGGCCGAAGCCTGATCCGCTTCCCATCCGTTCAGGCGCTGCAAGTCCGCCATGGAGGCCAGCACCAGCAACGACTCTTCCGACTCGATAATGCTCGGATAGACCCCGGTGATCTCGAACTTGCGGACCTTGATCCGTTCGCCGACGAAATACGTCAGCATCTTGTCTCCGACCTTGAGACCCAGGATCTCGGACAGGCGGGAAGGGATGCTGACACCCAGGGAAACCGTGTCCTTCCGGTCAGGCACGCCCTTGAACAGGACGCCCTGGATCTCGTCCCCGACCTTCACGATGCCGGCCCGGTACACGACGGGCATGACGGACTGCACCCCGGTCAGGGAATCGACCGCCGGCAGATACGTCGGCGACGCCGAAACCGGGTCCTCCTCGTTCACATAGTTGAGCGTGGAAGGAGTCAGCTGGATGTCCCCGGAAATGGAAGAGACCCCGGAACGGATCTCCCGGCGGAAGCCCGAAGAAATGGCGACCGCGACGATCATGATGAAGAAAGAGAGCGCCACGGAAATGATGGCGATCTTTCCTTTGAACCGCAAGCGGGAGGCTATGAAACGGGGTGCATTCATCCTGGACTCTATTTGAGGGATTCCAGACGGACCTTGGCGGAGGCTTTCTCCATATCGTCGGGACTGACCCGCATCAACATCTGGAGATACTTCTTCTCCACCTTGGGGTTGTTCTGTTTCCGGCCGATGATCACGCAATTGCGCACGGCGGCATAGTTGTCGGGGTCCAGCTTGAGCGTCTTCGTGTAATACTTCAGCGCCGTCTTGTAATCCTTCTGGGCGACCAGGTAATAAGATCCTACGTTATTGAGGAAATCCGGGTCTTTGGGAGCATACTTCAGCATCTGCTCCGACACCGACTTGAAGGATTCGTACGCGGCCGGGGACGCCGTCCGGAAAAAGGCATAGCAGTATTCCACCACGGCCGCCTTGAAATCCTCATCCGAGAAAGGATCCTTCCCGAAGGTCCATCTGGGATGCGTCGAATAATGATAGTCGATCAGGCTCCGGAGCGACTGCGTCGCCATATCCGGGGACTCCTTCTCATAAGCCAGGAGGGAAGTGATTTTGCTCAGGCGCAGGTCGATCTGTTCGGGATGCACCCGGATGGCCTTGTCGATGGCCTGGGAGGCGAGGCCGTACATCTCATCGTCATAGAAGGTCTCCTGGAAATAGTTGACCTTCTTGCCGGTGCTGTCATTGAGGGACAGGAGGGGTTCGGCCCCCAGGAAGCGTTCCTGCTCCTTGGCCACGACCTGGGCCTGCTGGCACTTCGCAAAGTAATAATTGAACTTGGCGCAGAGCATGTCCACGTCGTCCGGGAAGTCCGCTTCCCATTTATTGACCAGGGTCTCTATTCCGACGCCGTCGTAACCCAACTTGCCGACCAGCAGGTTGTAACGGGCGAGATAATCTTGCGCGGTCGTCTGCGCGGACAGGGAGGCCGCGCAGACCAGCGCTGCGGCGGCCAGGATGATTCTTTTCATACTTCAGTATTAATATCCATCAAAATCCGGCGCCCGGACGGATGCAGGTTGTTGCACCGGGAGCCGACATTCTTTACAAAGCCCAAAGGCAGGGAGGCATAGGTCAGCAGGACCAGCCCCCGGGGCGCATCCGGCAGGACCAGCGCGTCCTTGTGCAGGAAACGCAAGGCCGTCCGGCGGTCCACCTCCCATTCCGGCCATTCACCCCGCTCACAGGACAGGCTCAAGGCCCAGTCCGGGTCCGGAATGAAGTCGCGGCCCTTCCACTCCCCTTTCCGGACACCGGAACGGAGCGGGTGGAAACGCTGCAGCTCCGAAACCGGCTTACGGGAGGCAGCAGGACCGGACAAGCGGCGCACCGCGGCGGCGTATTGCCCCTCGCCCGGAACCGAGCCCGGAACCAGCAAACGGCCGAAGGCGGTTTCCAGCACGCCGTCGAAGGTACCACCCGGCGTACAGGATTCTGCATCAAGCGTTTGCGATATCCAGGCCACATTATCGTCATTCTCCGCCCGGGAGAAGGTGCAAGTCGAATAAACCAGCACACCGCCTTCGCGCAAGGCCGGCCACACGTCTGCCACGATGCGCTTCTGGCGCGCGGCGCAAAGGTCCACCGTCTGCGGGGACCAG